>Ga0265294_10001884_pt1 | contig 27938 bp, 25 predicted proteins | sample MunlanPumphouse3_FD_192504 | JGI IMG/M metagenome (GOLD analysis project Ga0265294, IMG submission 192504) | Groundwater microbial communities from a municipal landfill in Southern Ontario, Canada - Pumphouse #3 | ecosystem: Environmental > Aquatic > Deep subsurface > Groundwater | place...
CAGCACATTGTACAGTCACCAACAATGAAAAACAATACACTGCGGCGAATCATCAGGGATTGGCCAATCCCGCATTCCCCAGCAATCTGGAACTGTACAAATGGCCGAACTGCCGAACTGCCGAACTGCCGAACTGCCGAACTAACAGAAGTCCGAAAAGTGCGGGAACTTCAGAAACTTCTGAAACTAAATCGATTCTATCGATTCTAACAGAAGTACAGAAAGTCCTGAAAGTGCGGAAACTTCAGAAACTTCAGCAACTAAATCGATTCTAGCAGAAGTACATAAACTACAGAAAGTGCAGAAACTTCAGCAACTAAATCGATTCTATCGATTCTAGCAGAAGTGCGGAAAGTCCGGAAAGTGCGGGAACTTCTGAAACTTCAGAAACTAAATCGATTCTATCGATTCTAACAGAAGTACAGAAAGTACGGAAAGTGCGGAAACTTCAGAAACTAAATCGATTCTAACAGAAGTACAGAAATTGCACCAAGCGAAACATCAGGGATTGGCCAATCCCGCATTCCTCAGCAATCTGGAACTGTACAAATGGCCGAACTGCCGAACTGCCGAACTGCCGAACTAACCAATCTAACCGAACTGGAAGCGAACTGCCGAACTAACAGAAGTACAGAAAGTCCGGAAACTTCGGGAACTTCAGAAACTAAATCGATTCTAACGGAAGTACAGAAAGTCCGGAAAGTGCGGAAACTTCAGAAACTAAATCGATTCTAACAGAAGTACAGAAATTACACCAAGCGAAACATCAGGGATTGGCCAATCCCGCATTCCCCAGCAATACGGAATAATCCAAATGATGAAGCAAATACGTCAGAATAGTTCTTGACGGGCAAACAACAAAACAAAAGAGGATGCCCTCCGAAGAAGACATCCTCTGAAATTCAGTGTTCAGCAGACTATTTGTAAATAGGTCTCTGCTGATAGGTTGTGTGCAGCAGCTCTTCAGACTTCTCTGAAAGCGGTGCGCCAAGGAACTCCTTGTAGAGCTTCTGGATCGAAGGATTCTGGTGGGAACATCTGATCTTGCAGTGCTCATCATCCTCGTACAGACCCTCGGACCTTGCAATGCGGTTCTTGGTGTTGCTGGCATAAGGCTGGCCACCGCCGGAAATGCATCCGCCCTTGCAGGCCATGACTTCGATGAAGTGATAAGGAGGCTCCTTGCCCTCGGCTCTCGCCTGACGAACTTCCTCAAGAACGTTCTTCACATTCACAAGGCCGCTGACGACAGCAACTCTGAGCTTAAGCCCGTTGATATCAACGGTAGCCTTCTTGACTCCCTCAAGACCACGGACAGAATCGACCTCGATGTTGGCAAGCTCCTTGCCGGTGACCTCGAAGTAAGCAGTTCTGAGAGCTGCCTCCATGACGCCTCCGGTGCATCCGAAGATAGTTCCAGCTCCGGTGTACTCACCGATCGGGCTGTCTGCTTCAGACTCAGGAAGGTTGGCGAAATCAATGCCCTTGAGCTTGATCATTCTGATCAGCTCTCTGGAAGTGATTACGATATCGTTGTCCTTGTAGCCGGAAGATGACATGTTATCATCACGGCCGATCTCGAACTTCTTCGCTGTGCACGGCATGATGGCGACATTGACGATCTTCGCAGGATCGGTGCCGGTCTTCTGTGCCCAGAAGGTCTTGGTGATCGGTCCCTGCATCTGCATAGGCGACTTGGCAGTGGAGAAATTCGGAATCATATCCGGATAGTACTTCTCCATGTAGTCGGTCCATGCCGGGCAGCAGCTTGTCAGCTGCGGAAGGACTCCGTTGTGGGTAAGACGATGAACAAGCTCGCTTCCCTCTTCCATGATGGTGAGGTCAGCACCGAAGTTGGTATCGAACACCTTGTCGAAGCCAAGCTGGCGAAGAGCTGTGTAGATCTTGCCGGTTGTGACTGTGCCCTCAGGAAGACCGAAGCCCTCGCCGATTGCAACACGTACAGAAGGAGCCATTGCAGCGATGACGACCTTATCAGGATCGAAGATCGCATTTCGGACTTTCTCTGTATCATCACGCTCGTAAATTGCTCCAACCGGGCAATGCGCAGCGCACTGGCCGCACTTGACGCATGGAGACTGATCAAGATTCAGACCGCAGGCCGGAACCATCTGGGTGTTATCGCCACGGCCGATATACTCAAGAGCATAGACACCCTCGAGATCCTGACAGACCTCGACGCAGCGTCCGCACTTGATGCACTTGCTCGGATCGGTGATGATTGCAGGGCTGGATTCGTCCTTCGGAATTCTCTTCACTCTCGGCTCGAATGGCTGCTCTCTGATTCCGAACTCAGCAGCAAGCGTCTGAAGCTCGCAGTTCTGGTTGCGGATGCAGGTGAGACACTGTGCCGGATGAGTTGAAAGAATCAGTTCAATGACAGTCTTTCTTGCCTTGAACAGCTCTGGATCATCGGTGATGTAGCTTGCACCTTCCTGGACAGGAGAAGCGCATGCCCTCTGAATCTTAGGGGAACCTTCCATCTTCACGATGCAAAGCCCGCATGCAGCAGTGGCCTTGAGGTCCTCATGATGGCAGAGAGTCGGAATCTTGACTCCCGCTGCCTTTGCGGCATCGAGAACCGAAGTACCAGCTTCAACCTCTACCGGAATACCATTTATTTTAACATGAACAATACTCATTGCTTCCTCCTCTCTAGTGCACTGAAACGGCGCCGAACTTGCAGGTCTTCAGACATTCTCCGCACTTGATGCACTTTGAAGTGTCGATCTTATGCGGCTGCTTGATCGTTCCGGAGATGGCTTCGACAGGACATCTTCTGGCGCAGGCTGTGCAGCCCTTGCACTTCGCAGGATCGATCGAATAGGTCACAAGCTTCTTGCACTTTCCAGCCGGGCACTTCTTGTCCACGATATGGGCAAGATACTCATCTCTGAAGAACCTCATTGTAGACAGAACCGGGTTGGGGCTTGTCTGACCGAGGGCGCACAGAGCCGACTTCTTCATCGTCTCGCCGATCTCAGTAAGCTGGTCAAGGTCATGCATAGTTCCGTTTCCGGCTGTGATCTTCTCCAGGATTCCAAGCATCGTCTTTCCGCCGATACGGCACGGCATGCACTTTCCGCATGATTCATCAACTGTGAAATTGAGGTAGAACTTAGCCACGTCAACCATGCAGTCGTCTTCATCCATGACGATCATTCCGCCTGAGCCCATCATTGAGCCGATCTTGATCAGAGAACCGAAATCGATAGGAGTATCGAGGTTCTCGGTCGTGATCACGCCGCCTGAAGGTCCGCCGGTCTGAACTGCCTTGAACTTCTTGCCATGGGCGATTCCGCCGCCGATGTCGAACACGATCTCACGAAGAGTAGTGCCCATCGGGACTTCGACCAGACCTGAGTTGCAGATCTTTCCGGTAAGAGCGAATACCTTGGTTCCGTGGGAATCGGCATCGCCGATCTTGGAGAACCACTCGCCGCCCTTGTGGATGATCACAGGGATGTTTGCCCATGTCTCAACGTTGTTGATGACAGTCGGCTGATCCCAAAGACCCTTGACAGCTGGGAACGGCGGACGTGGAACAGGCATTCCACGGCGTCCCATGACGGACTGCAGAAGCGCTGTCTCTTCGCCGCAGACGAATGCACCGGCACCGAGCCTGATTTCGATATCGAAATCGAACCCGCTTCCGAGAATGTCATGTCCGAGAAGACCAAGCTCCCTGGACTGCTTCATTGCGACTTCTAGTCTATGAATTGCAAGAGGATACTCTGCACGGATGTAAATGAATCCCTTGTGAGCGCCAATGCACTTTCCGCAGATGGTCATTGCCTCGAGAATCGAGTGCGGGTCACCTTCCAAAGTGGATCTGTCCATGTATGCGCCCGGGTCGCCTTCATCGGCGTTGCAGACAACATACTTGATCTCAGACTCGACGTTCTTGGAGAAGTTCCACTTCATCCATGTCGGGAATCCAGCACCGCCGCGTCCGCGAAGACCTGCGGTCTTGAGCTCTGCGATGATATCATCCGGAGTCATATCGAAGAGAGCTCTCTCAAGAGCAGCATACCCATCACGGGCGATGTACTCATTGATGTTCTCAGGATCGATGAATCCGCAGTTTCTCAGAACGATTCTGAACTGCTTCTGGTAGAATTTGATATCCTCTACCTGAGCATGCTTCGAAGCCTTGTCCTTGTCATAAAGAAGGCGCTTGACTTCACGTCCCTTGATTATGTGCTCGGCAATAAGCTCTGCAGCATCTGAAGGCTGAACCTTCACATAGAACGAATCCTCAGGAAGGATCTTCACGATCGGACCCTGCTCGCAGAATCCGAAGCATCCGGTCTGTACGACCTGAACGACGTCTTCGACGCCCTGCTTCTTAGCCTCTGCCTTGAGATTCTCGTAGATCTCCTTGCTGCGGCTTGATTCGCAAGCGGTTCCGCCGCAGACCAAAATGTAGTTTCTGAATGCCATTACTTGCCCCCGTTCTTCATGATGTCAACGGACGGCCTGTCGTAGATATGATCGGTGATCAGCTTCTTTCCTACGATATGATCCTTGACAATCTTGCGTGCAACGTCGGCATCGACCCTTCCGTAGATCGTATCAGGCATGCCTGGGACAACGACCTCTACAGTCGGCTCAACGTAACACAGGCCCATGCATCCGGTCTGTGTAACAGCGACGTTCTCGATCTTCTCTGCATCGAGTTCCTTCAAAAACGCATCAAGAACAACCTTTGCGCCAGCAGCGATTCCGCATGTTCCCATGCCGACGATGATCTGGCAGTCCTTGCCAGCAATATCACGCTTCTGAAGATCATCCTGTTTCTTCTGTCTGAGCTTCCTCAGCTCTTCCAATGTAATCTTTGCCATAATAATCTCCTTGTTATCATTCAGGAATTCTGAACACGTGCTCAGAAAAGTAAGGCTTGAGGTCTTCTTCCAGACCGTCCAGGTACTGCCTGGCCAGATTCTGAGAGCCAGCTGTCCTCAGCTCGCCCAAAGCCTCAATAAGAGAGGACCTTGAAACCTTGTAGCCCGAATCTCCATGGGTAGAGGAAATCTCCCTCGTAACGACCACATCGCAATCATCCGGTGCTCCCGAGAAGATCGCAAGAATCGTAGAGGGCAAATCGCCCAGCGGAGGAACATCAATGTCCGTCAAGTCAAAGCTGAACTGGACGACCGTTCCTTTTCCCAAAGAAGAATTCAAGCTGAAGTCCTTGCCAGTCTGTATCACAAACGGCAGGCCAAGGCCGACCTTCCTTTTCTTATGCTTCACTCCATCCGTATAGAACGGATCGGTGACTTTCTTCTGAGTCTCCTCGCTCATCCCCTTTCCATTGTCCTCGATGCGGAATCTTATCGATTCCGGCGTCTCGCTTATCAGAATCTGAACCAAAGTGGAATCAGCTTCCAGCGAGTTCTGGGCAATATCAAGAAGGAAATCGCAAAGAAATACGTGCATTTTTCCCTTTCTGACCTACTCGAATCTGCTCAAAATAGTCGGAACCATATCTTTGGTAAGCTTCCCAAAAACCTCTCCGGCTACTGTCATGACAGGAGCAAGCCCGCAGCATCCGACGCATCTTACAGACTCAAGGGAGAACTTGCCGTCCTTGGTGACCTGTCCGCAGTCGATGCCGAGTGTCTGCTCGACAGTCTCGATGACCTTATCTCCGCCCTTCAGGTAGCATGCAGTGCCGAGGCATACTGCAATGTTGTACTTGCCAGGCTTGGTAAGCTTGAAGAAGTGATAGAATGTCACCACTCCCCAGATCTTTGCAAGGGGAACGTCCAGAAGCTCAGACACTTTCTCTGCGGCCTCTCTGGAGACGTACCCCAGTTCTCCCTGCACCTTGTGGAGAACCATAATCAAGTTCCCCGGTTTTTCTTTCCATTCGTTAATGAACTGCATCAGCGAATCAGAAAATTTCAATTCATTTTTCTCAGACATGGAACCTCCAATTCCTAAAAAATCTCACAATATTCGATTGTAAACTGAAAAATCAAAAAACTCAACTGAAACAATAAATAAAACAAGTTTTTCAAACCATTTATCTTCTGGCCAAACCCTCATGCTTCGCCTGCCCGTTCACTTAAGCATCAGCCATACAGGCAGATGGTCGGAAACACCCGAACGCATCTTGATTGAATACCTAGAAGGCTCTCCTGAGCCATCGCAGAGCATCCAGCGGCTATGCACTCCGCCATCTTCAACATCCAGGCCGGTCCCGTCGAAGCCCTCCTTTGAGCACAGAATCGCATCGAATCTGTCCCATTGCCCCTTGTAGCAATACGAACCAAGACGTGACTTGGGAACCTGGCTATCCTCCCAGAACGAATACCACGTCTCTGCCGGCCAGAAATCCGCTCCACGGCTTCCTGTAATGCGGATGACACCATCATCAGGATTGCGTCCTGCATCGCACAGCGCCTGTCCCCCATCTGAATCCAGGTCCTCATTGAAATCACCTGCGGCCACAATCACCGCACCTGGAAACGACAGCCTTGCCGCCCTGGCCGCTTCAAGAAGAACCTTTGCCGTCCTGACCCTCGCCGGTTCAGTTGCTTCGGCTCCGCCTATCCTGCTTTTTGCATGCAATCCAAAAACAACTGCATAGCCTTCATCCGTCCCGATCCCGATCTGAAGAATCGACCTCTGACCAGGAACCCCGATAATTCTCACATCATCTGGTGCAACCTCGATGCGTGATACGAATCCGATCTGGATCGCATTGCCAAGGTCACTTGTCGCACCATACCAGCGGTACCCGTGCCGGCCTAGGTGACTGCGGCACAGATCCCCAAGCACCCCGTCGTTCTCCACTTCTTCGAACACAATGAGATCCGGAGCCGGATTCATCTTGAGAATCACAGCAGCAATAGTGCGGAGCCGGTCCTTGTATGCACTCTCATCCCATGCTCCCTCTTGCTGGAACTCAGCATGCTCGGTCCCCTGCACTGAACCATCCATCAGATTCTGCACATTCCAGGAAACGATGCAAAGCCCCTCATTCTGCGGATGCAGAATTGAATCAATCTGACCGCACCCGGTCACTGCACCAAGGCAAGCCAGCATTACAGCCGCCATTGCCATTCTGATCTTCGCTTTCAAGTTTTGTTTCATGCCATATAGCCTCCACCCTTATAAATCCCAAAAGGTGAGTTTCTGCTGAGACAATTCTTAACGATAGCCTAAAATTACATCTATAATGAGAAAACGTTGAAAAACTTGTAAATCAAGCCATTAAGACTTTGAAACCTTGCGGAGGCTGTATCCGAAGTACAGCATCGCCAGAAGGTCCTGAACATCGAAGTCGTTGATATTCATCCCAGACGCCTTCAGCAGCCCCGCCTTGAGATTCTCGAACCTGCTGTCATACGCCACTTCCGACCGCTGGACCATATCCATGCAGAAGCTCACGATGGCTTCGCGGTCGCTGCGCTGGAATGCACTCAGAATCTCATCGAAATGGCTGTCTATGTCCTCAAGATCCCTCGCTTCAGGAAGGAAATCATCAAGGAAATCATCCACAGTTCCGATGTTCATGAGCTCGTACAGATGGGCAAGCCGCGGAGAGCCGAACTTCAGGAAGCTGGCAAGAAGCGCATATCTTGTCTGCCTGTACCCAGGGCTGTGCATCTTCTCCACCGAAATGAAGAAATCCCTGTAGAATGCACCTTCCTTGTCCATGTTCCGCTTGGCCATCAGGTAATCGATCTCTTCATCGATATGACGGGCGGCGAGGCTCAGTTCATTGACCTTTGGAAGATATTCGGCCGAACCTGTGAACCTCGACAGGCTTTTGCTTGCCATCGAGCGCGACGAGCCCCATTTGCAGTCAAGCAGAACCTGAAGGGCATCACGGGCAACAGGATCATCGACGTATCCGCCGAGCGCCCCGATGGCATCAAGCTGAACATACGAGTCATCATTGAGCGCTATCTTTGCAAGATCTCCGACCAAAGCAGGTCTTGGGCAATCGCCGAGGGCCCTGATCACCTCAACCTTGTCCGCAGAGAACGGCGAGGCCAGCTTCAGCCGAAGCTCGCTCGTCGCCACGCCTGCGTAGTTAGTTCCAAGAGCCATCAGCAGGATCCTTCTCCGGAGCGGGTCCTTCGTCTTGTCTATCTTATCGATCATCGAGAAAGCCCGCAGGCCATGCATGGAGAACAGCGCCTGAGCAGCCTCTCCGGCGGACAGACTTCCCCTTTCCTTCACTGTCACAGCCAGGATATAGCCAGGTATGCACAGAACTAAAGCAATCAGGAAGCAGAACGAATAATGGTTCCCCAGCGGAAGCTGCTCGATCTCGAAGCTGCCTTCGATCAAGCCTCCCAGGTCCACTGCATAGCCAGCCACTATTCCGCAGACCAGCGAGCAGATCGCCACAAGGAAGTTGACGAACGAGCTGAACCCAAGGGCATTCTCCTCCGGCAGGATCACCGCCACCATCTTCCCGCACATGAGGTTGATGCAGTTGATGAAGAAGTTGGCCAGGAATCCCAGCAAGAAGAAGAATATGAAGTGGACAGTTGAAGGAAGAACTATCCATATGGCAAGCACAATGCCCAGAAGTATGGTATTGATCATGATCAGAGGCTTGGCTCCGATCTTGTCTGAAAAGGACCTCATCACGACGCTTGAAAGCATCATCCCGACGGCCGCCACGATCGAATAGATCAGGACGAGGTTGTTGTTCAGGCCGAGCGAATTGCTCAGGAAAGGCACACCCATCTGGATGATGATCAGTATGCAGATATAGATCGACTTGAGCCACAGCGGATGGGAAATCGCCGGATTCTTGAGATTGTCCCGGATCATCTTTCGAAGCGGAACCGTATTCTTCTCAACTGCCCTGCGGCATGGAATACGGTGGTACTCGATCGAGCCGAACACATTGGCAATCACTCCGAAAATCTGGAGACCGATGATTCCGACCAAAGTCGAGATGCCCTTTATTCCGGTGACAACAGCACTCATCACCTTTGCCACCAGCGAAGAGCCCTGATATCCTGTATTCACATAGGAAAGCACAGCTCCCCTGTTCTGGATGCTGCTTACGTTCTTGCTCGTGATGTCGTTGAACACCACTCCAAGCGCCCTGAACACGCAGAAAAGCGAATAAGTCAGAACCAGCACGGCAACTGCCGACTTGCCTGTGATGAAGAACAGCGCAACGTACCCGAGGCTCACTATGCCTCTCATGTGCCAGCAGAACGCATGGCACTTTTCCTGAGAGCGGCCTTCGAATACCCTCATCATCAGCGGCATTGCGATTCCCGCAACATACACTCCAGACGAAATGAATCCAAGAACCACGTTGCCCGCATTGAAATAAACTGCAAGGAGGAACACCAGAGTGTCACCAAGAAAAATCGAGCTGAAGCCATTGAAGATCTCGGCCCAGAACATACGCTTCTGTCCGAATCTCTTCTCTTGATCATTCAGGAATTTAGTGGGCACCTATGTCTCCCGTTCAAAGCTCCGATCTGCTCTTCACGATTCTGGAAACCAGTCCGTACTGCACAGCCTCATTGCTGTCAAGCCAGTGATCCCTGTCCGTGTCCTTCTCAACCTGATCGACAGTCTTTCCAGTCTGTCGGGCAATCTCTTCATTGATCTTGACTCTGAGCTTCTCCATCTGCTCGGCATGGATATTGATATCAGTAGCCACGCCTTTCATCTGGCTGGAAGGCTGATGGATCAGATAGGATGAATTGGGCATTGCAACCCTATGGTCCTTGTCCACAGCAAGCAGGATCAATGCCGCCGCGCTTGCAACAAGTCCCATTCCCACAATCGTCACAGGGCAGGAAACAAACCTTATCATATCAAAGATGGCATAGCCGGCATTGACGTCTCCTCCAGGAGAGTCGATGAAGATCCTCACCGGCTGGCTGCCGGCATCTTCAAGCACGAGAAGCTGCTTTGCAATCCTCTCGCTCATCTCTTCGCAGACTTCACCGCATATCATTATGTTGCGTGTCTTTATGAACTTGTCATCAAGTCCCGCATCTACTGGTTTCTTTTCTTTGTCGTCTTCCAAAACAGGCCTCCGAAATCTTGTTCATCATAATACCAATCTTTTAATCTTTTGAATAGTACAGTTCTAATGCTTGCCGGCAGCTTGACTTCTACTTCGAGCAATTCGGTAAAACGGTGTGGACGGTTTGGACGGTTTGAACGGTTTGGAAACGGTGTATACGGCTTGGACGGCTTGGACGTTGCTCAGGCAAAGACTATCAAAGACAGAAGGTTTGCATTATAATCCCTTCCATGACAAAATGCGCATCAGTATCAATTATAGGCCGCCCTTCATCAGGGAAATCGACATTCCTCAATTCCATATGCGAAAGGAAGGTAAGCATAACCTCGCCCACCCCGCAGACAACGAGGAACGCAATCAAGGGAATATACACTGACACAAGGGGGCAGCTGATCTTCGTCGATACCCCGGGAATACACCTGTCTGAAGCAAACCTCAACAAGAAGCTGCAGGAAGTATCAGTGACCGCCATGGACGACTGCGACGAAGTGCTGTATATGATTGACCCGAAAAGAGAACCGGGACCGGAAGAACGCCTGATAGCAGGAATGCTCTCCAAGATCACATGCCCCAAGGTGATATGCATCAACAAGAACGACATCGCATCAGAGGATGAGATCCAGAGGACAAGGGATTTCCTGGAGGAGAATTTCCCCGGATGCGAACCGCTTGAGGCCTCGTCGCTTGAAGACGACGGACTGGACGAGGTGCTCATTGCACTGTTTGCCCAGGCACCGGAAGGCCCGCTGATGTATGGCGAAGATGATTTCACAGACCAGGACCTTGAGTTCAGGGTAAGCGAAATCATACGCGAGAAAGCCATGGATGGAATGAAGGACGAGCTGCCGCATTCGCTCTATGTCGAAGTTGCGGACCTTCAGTACAGCGAAGAGAAGAAGGAAGTCTGGGTGCGTGCATTCATCAATGTGGAGCACGAATCACAGAAGGGAATAATCGTAGGCCGCGGCGGAGAGAACATCCGCAGGATAAGGATAGCTTCATTCAAGGACCTCAAGAAGATCTTCCCAGGCTGCAAGCTCCAGGTGGATCTCAGGGTCAAGACCTCGCCGCAATGGCGACAGAACGACATGCTTCTGAAGAAGCTGATCAAATAGCAGGAAGAGTCTTTCCTATATACTCAAAGCGCGGAACCGGCTTTGTGAAGCCGCCGCACATCGTGGGCACAGGAATGAGCTCGGTGAACATCGAGTACGGCCGGACCCAGAGAACCTCTGAACCGACCGGACGGTAGAGAACCATCGTCTCAAGCGTTTCGCTGTGGACGCAGGTTCCAAGGACTTCATAGTAATTGCCCTTGAAGTGACGATAGAAACCAGTCTCCAGGCTTTTGGGCACAACCCTAGGCCTGGAGGAGATCGGATCCTGCATCATCGGCCTCAATAACGGCTCAGGATCGGAAGGATCTTGTCACGGCCGCAGGCTTTGATGAACTGCGCCAGCTTCGGACCTTTTTCCTTGGAAATCAGAACAGTGTAGACAGTAAGGAAGAACTCCGGAGTCTCAAGGCCGGCATCGGCTGCAACAGCATAAAGCTGCTCAGTGAACTCCTTGTCAGTCTTTCCATCCATAGTCTCTACAGCAGCTGCAACACCCTGTATCGCCTTCTTCTGAGCATCGGAAAGGGAGGCAAGCGGGTCGGAAGGCTTTGCAAGCGAGAACTTGAAATCATCTGGAGCATAGTCGCAGATCCAGTGCCATGCACAGACGCACTTGGCCCTGAGACGGTCGACCTGGCTCGGCTTGAGATCAGTCAGGCTGGCCATTGCCCTGTCGATATCGCCCTCGTGGACCTGAAGCAGGTTGCACAGGTGCCTGAATGGAATCTGGTAGCTTATATCATCGGGAACCTTGTCTATCTGGCTGAGCTCGAATATCCTCTTCTCCTTCTCGTAGCGCTTGTCGTTCACCGGCAGCACATGGAAGTAGATCCTCTCGCAGTTCTCATAGTCCTCATAGATCTTGAGCACATCCAGATCGAACGAAATGCTGAATTCCGCCGACGGCCTGGTGCTTGCAAACATGTAGCGGGCAATCTCCGGGATGTACACATGAAGAACATCCCCAAGCGTATCGACATTGCCCAGTGACGAGGACTGCTTGCCCTTTCCCTTGAAGGTGATGAAATCGTACTTGAACGAAACAGGGGCGTGAGCGTTGTAGAGCTCGACAACCTGGCGCGAAGTGTCGAATGAACCGCCCTGGCTGTGATGGTCCTTTCCAGCAGGCTCGAAATCAACATGCTCGCGAGCCCATCTCATGGGCCAGTCGACACGCCAGTGAAGCTTGACAAGACCGGTCTTGCGAAGATCCACAGTCTCGCTCTGCCCTGTCTCGTCATCATGGTATGTGACGCCCCACTCTCCGTCCCAGCCGGTGACTGTAGTAGTATCCCTTCCGGTGAAGCCGGAGAACACCGAGACAGGCCACCAATTCTCAGGCAGCGGTTCGGTGCGGAACTCATTGAGAATCTTGCGTATCTCCTCTCTGTGAACCAATGCATTCCTCATGCCCTCGGCATACATCGAGCTCCTGTAACGGTCGCTCTGATAAAGATATTCAGGTGAAATGCCAACAAGAGGCATCATTTTCTCAACAGCGACCTCGTTGGCCCTTGCATAGCTCTTCTCTCCGGTGATCATGTCCGGCACTGAAGTGATTGGCATTCTGAGGTACTTGGCCAGCTCATCCTGATCCGGCATGTTCTTCGGCACCTTCCGGAATACATCGTAGTCGTCCCAGCTGTAGATGAACCGCACGTTGCAGCCCTTTGCCCTCAGCGCCCTTACCACCAGGTCAACTGAGATGATCTCTCTGAAGTTACCGATATGAACCGTGCCCGAAGGCGTGATTCCCGAAGCGCATGTGTACAGGTCTTTCGGCCCTTTCTCACGTATGATCTTGTCGGCGCATATGTCCGCCCAATGCAATGAATTCTGTTCCATAACGGCGATTATAGACGAACCTCCCCTTTATTTCAACATTGCTATCTGGCCAAACCTTGATTCTTCGCCAGCCTTGGAACCAAGATGCCATAACTTTGCCATTTTTCCACTTTCGTGAATGCACTTATGTGTGGTATCATTCAAAGTGTTCAGCATCCAGCTGAAAAGAGGTTAATAATGAAAAAACTGCTTACCATCGTTCTCATCGCCGTAATGGCTGCATCCTGCCTGATGGCAGGCGACTTCAGCTTCCTGTTCACAGAACTGGACCAGCATCCGGAAATCCTCGCAGGCTTCCTGCCGACACTGGTGACCGTAGGTGCAGGCTACAACGGGCTTGACCTGCTGGAAGGCGACCTGACTCAGATCCAGGCAACCATAGGCGGAGGCTACACCCAGCGCAAGGTCTATCAGGATCCTGTGGACGGCAGCCCACTTTCAGGAGACTTCTTCGTCTATGATGCAATCCAGACCCGCTGGAACCTCAAGTTCCTCCAGGGACTCGGCGAAAGCTGGATTCCAGAGAAGGACCTCGTCACCCTGTATGCAGGATATGAAGGACGCTGGGAACAGTACGTGGACTCGATGGTTGCCGGCAAGTTGCGCAGCAACGGAGTGGACGACATCGCCAATCCGGTGGAAACCAAGTATGCAGTACCTACATTCGCCAACTGGGGCGGGCTGAGCTCCAGCCGCGTCTATGCAGACCTTGCAGGAGACCAGAAGATCATTGCAAGCATCTTCTACGGCGGACTCAAGCTCAACGGCATGGCTGACGACGGCGTCACAAGCGACGGAATCCTCGGCGACCTGAACTTCAAGTGGGCTCCATCGGGATTGTCAACAGACGGCATCTCGTACTACAGTGCAACGCTCAATGTCGTGGCAAGCAAGACGCTTTTCCAGACAAAGTTCGAAAACGGATCCAATGCATTCTCGATCGTCATGATCGACAGGGCAAACGTCAACTGGACCGACGGCTCGTTCGTCCCGGTATATGCACAGCGCCCAGTTTCCCTCGGACGCAAGGTCAGAGGATTCAACACAGGGTCGTTCAACACCCAGTTCACAGTGGTGAATAATTTCGACATCCGCTTCTCAGGCCCGGACCGCATGTTCAATCTCGGCTTCCTCAATGGAATATTCCCACGCCTGAACCTCTTCGTAGACTGCGGCTGGCACACCGGCGAGTACTTCAACAGCAGCATCAAGGGATCGCACTTCCTCGCAAGCACCGGTGCGCAGCTTGAGATGTCGTTCATGGATTTCATCGACCTCGGGATCCAGGTGGCCTACATCCTCACCCCGACCAAGAATTCCGGAACGCCATGGACCAACCTCATCATGGGCGCCACGTTCTTCCTCGATTTCTGATAACCTAGCCTTTGGCCTTGGTTTTGAACTATAATGACATCGGAGGCATCCGGGATGGATACTGAGAAGCGTTTTGCTGTGCTCATCGATGCGGACAATATTTCCGCCAAATACATAAAGGTCATAATGGACGAGATTTCAAATGAAGGAATCGCCACATACAAGAGGATTTACGGGGACTGGACCAAGGGCGCCCTTGACTCATGGAAGAAGGTGCTGCTGGAATATTCGGTTCTCCCTATCCAGCAGTACAGCTACACCGTCGGCAAGAGCTCAACGGACTCTGCTCTGATCATAGATGCAATGGATATCCTGTACACCGGCAAGGTGAACGGGTTCTGCCTGATTTCTTCTGACAGCGACTTCACCCGTCTTGCAGCCAGGCTTCGCGAGTCCGGCATGATGGTAATCGGAATGGGCGAGCAGAAGACTCCCGGTCCTTTCATCAAGGCATGCAACCAGTTCAAGTATCTGGACAAACTCTTCGACAACGCCCAGCGCAATGCCCGAGATGATGACAAGAATGCCATTTCAAAGGCATCGGAGCAGCCTTCCGATCAGGATTCTGACAAGAGCGATGAAAGCGCAACAGACCTTCGCACAGTGCGCAAGGCGATACGCTACCTCGTTCAGGAAAACTCCGACGAGGAAGGCTGGATCCTATGCAGCACGCTTGGAGATCTTCTTCTCAAGCGCTACCCTGACTTCGATGTCCGTAACTTCGGCTTCTCAAAGATGACGAGCTTCCTCAAATCTCTTGATGCCTACGAGATGCGCTATGAGAACAAGGGGCTTACCAAGCTTGTGTTCGTCCGCATAAAGCCATTGGCCGAACCTGTGATCCGCCAGGGTGCAGTGCGCCGGCCAAGAGCCCGCCGCAGCGACGACTGAGTTCAATCATCATGCCCGAACCAGAAATGGCTACGGGCTGAAAACAAAAAAGCACCCTCTGATGAAGGATGCTTAGTGCGAAAGAGGATGCCCGATTCAGGACTTCTTCCAGAACGGCGATTGGCTTATGAGATGATCCACATAGCTGTTCACGTTGGAGAACTCCCTGTCGTTGACAGGATACTCAGTCTGTTTCCCTGACACATTTCTGTCCTTGTTTCTCGATGAGTAGTTTCCTCCAGTGCCTGTTGCTGATAATCTAGTTAATCTGTTCATATATGCCCCACATGTATGGACACTGCCCCGAGCAGCGTCTCCAGTTCGACTAGTATTAGTCTATTACGAAAGTTATATGACTTACAACTGTTTTTTAATTAAAATAGACCCTAAAACCTCATTTTTCATCTTTTTTTTCAATTCCCTATGTCAGAGGTTTTCGGGTTGTCTGAAAACTTGGAAACTTGTGACGTGAGCATGAGAATCCAGCCCTCTGCAGCTATTCAGTCTTTGAGCTTTGTTCAAAGGAAGAGGAAGAATTAGGGATTGGCCAGCAAAAACAATTGCGGTTGCCTTTACACGGTTTTTCAAATTTGCTATCATAAGGCAGTTTTCTTCCTATGGCAGTGATGCCGGCGGAACGGAAAGGGCCCATAGCTCAGTTGGTCAGAGCAGGGGACTCATAATCCCTTGGTCCTAGGTTCAAGTCCTAGTGAGCCCATTTCTTGTCAAACTGGATTCTATTGCAAATCCTAAGAAACAATCCTTTGTAGGGTATATATTTGCCTTGCAGAGGATTTTTATTTTTCCCAAAAATTCCTGCAACAATTCGACAATGGTGTACCCAAACGGTGTACCAGAATTTTCCAAGGAGGAATAAATAGCATGATTCCAGATGATGATTTTTACTATGTCCTTTATCAAAGACGAGGCCTGGATGACAGAAAAAGGTTTGTATGGTACTTTTACTTCTATGATGAATCCCACAGAAAGGTGAGGAGAAGCACTGGTTTTACAAACCGGAAGAAAGCAGTGGCTTATGTAAATAAGCTCATAGCATCAGGTAGGCTTAGAGACTCTGCAGTGTCTTCCAGTAAGGTAACTTTTTGTGATTTCGCAAAACCATTCTGGATATGGGAAACCTGTCCTTATGTCACAAACGTCATTAAGCGAGGTGGACACTATAGCAAGGATCTTTGCAAAAGTAATCTGATGTGCATGGAGAAGCATATTTTACCAACTTTTGGTGAAGTAAAGCTTTCTCGTATCACAAAGGATATGATAAATGATTGGCTGATTTGTCTTCCTGATGCACACAAGATAAGTAACAAATCTGCAAACGCCATGCGCCTTATCTTATATCATAGAGGTTTTTTCAAAACTCCAAAGAGGTGGAATAAATATTCACAAATGGTGAATCTTTATTCACGGTATCTGTTTTCTGAAGGCAAATCCAAGTACCTGCTCCTTTGTTGGGACTTATCAGTAGTTCGGCGTCTATTCAGGGAACACAAACCCGTCGCTTTGCTTCAAGCGAGGGTGCATTTCATCTGAGGATTCCAGTGAAGGGCCGCTAGACAGCCTTGAGCGGACGGGCCGCCCGGCTTTCCTTCTTCAGCAGCATGCCCATGCGTTTCATGGTTGTCAGCAGTATGGCAAGTTCTATCTCAAGCAATGCGTTCTTGCCTCGTGAGTAGAGCTTCGCTGGAAGGAAACACTCCTTCATCTCGCTGTTCGTGCGCTCGACTGTCGTCCTGGACCTGTATCTGGATTTCTTCGCAGGATCCATTTCCGGCTTGTCCCCGTTCCTGTTGGCCTTGAAATCAATGACAGGGACCTTGCCCGACCCACTGACGAACGATGCGATGCGCCCGCTGCTGTATCCTCTGTCCATCAGTGCATAAAGGAATGTGCAGTTCTTTTCCGCCATTCGCAGGAGAGGGATTGGAAGCCTGCTGTCATGGACATTCGCTCCAGTGACGGCATACGAGACCACGATCCCGTGGTCATCGACAGCAAGATTGCGCCTTGTATCCGATTCTCCATTGCATGTGCCCCTTGGAATTCTTCTTTCCCGTGATGGCGCATCTCTGGTTCAGCGTCGAGAGGTATTCATCGATGGGCCCGGCTTCCTCCAGCTTCTCCATCCGTCTTTCCTCCTCGCGCCTCGCCTCAAGGTCATCGGACTCCCGGCTCCCGCGCTTCTTGCGCCCCCTCTTCAGCTTCGTCCTTGGCTTCTCGGCTGCCGGGACCGGCTTCTCCCTTGCCTCTATCGGAGTGCTGTCGATCGAAAGATGGCATACAAGCCTCGACTTGTAGAAATCCCTGCAAAGCATGTCATTGATGTGCCGTATCCCCATCGCCTCCCTGAGCTAGCCGGTTCTCCTGCTGATCACCGCCGCGCTTGGCACCTGCTCAAGCCCTGCGATCATGCGCACGTTGGAATTCGACTTGACGAAATCAAGGGTGGATATGACCGTCGCGAATCCGAAGACTTCCTTGACGAGCCAGATTGCAAGGATGTCGACCAGCGGGTACTCGGGCCGGCCGGTCCTTGACTTCCTGGATTCCCTGACCGCTGACGGGACGATTGAGCGGATGGCATCCATGTATGACTTGAACAGCAGCTCGTTCCTGGTCGGCGAAGAGAAGAAGCAGCGGGAAAACTCCGATGAATCGAAGAGAAGCAGTTGCATCGGGCTGGCTAAGGTGGTAAGGTTGTTCATGTGAATAAAGTCTCCTTGTTTATTGTTTTTAACAGATACATTATAACACAAGTCGAGACTTTATTCCATATTATACAAAAAGATAGTTAAGAAAAATGGGAAATTGCACGCATAGGTGCCGCCCTTTTCTCCATGATTGCCATGGAAAGGCAGCAAACTGTATGTTTATGCAATTTGAGAACTCCGTTTTCGAGTTTTGAAAAAACCTCTCAAAATTATTTTTATATAAAGCATCTGTCAACGGTGGAACGCGGCAGATGTATTTGCCGGTAAAATAGAAATAGCCCGGCTATTTTTCAATAACCGGGCGCACCCGACATCTTCAATCCGACAACATAGCTACGGCTATGTGTCCTCCGATGACAACGATTTTATTCAATTGATTTCAGCGTACAGCGTTCCCGGTTTTCACCGCGTCAATATCAGGCTTGTATCGCTTTGTTTTCCAGTTTTACGCACAACAGGGCAAAAAGCATCGTGATAGCCTCAGCGACTACGACAGCCCACCAGACAGACGCGCTTCCGAAAATCACAGGGACTAAAAAGATTGCCAGTATTTTTACTACTACGCCGCGGCTGATGGCGATCATATTCGCCCTGCCTGTCCGCTTCGTCGAATAGAAGTACGCCGTATAGATGAAGTTGACAGCCATAAACGGGAAAGAGAGCGCGAATACCGGCAGCGCGGCAGATGCCATCTCTATCAAAGCGGGATCGCTGTTAAAGATGGCGACAGCCGGAACGCGGAACAGGAACAAAACGGCATAAATAACCACAGAGCCGATGATGTTGATCTTTAATCCCGTGTGGAGATATTGTTTCAGCCCATCCGCGTCCTGACGCCCAAACGACCGGCCCCACAGCGGCTGCAACCCCTGTGCGACGCCGGACAATACCGCGTTGGCAAGGGAATAGAGGAAACTCAAGATACTGAAGGTGGATACGCCAAGGTCTCCTAAGGTGTTGACGAGAACCCAGTTGTAGCAAAAAACCGTGATCGGTGTATTTAACTGTGAAAAGAACTCCGGCACGCCGCGCTTGCATACTTTTCTAATCAGAGCGAAGGAGAAAGAGAATTTCTGTATCCGAAGCTGCCCCTGTTTTCTGATAAAGTGGCTGGACAAAATCAGAAGGGAAAGCACCTGCCCCAAGCCGGAGGCAATCGCCGCGCCTTTTAACCCCATTTGCATGGGGAAAATGAACAACCAGTCGAGGAAGATGTTCGCCACCGCGCCGCTGAGCATCCCCCAAAAGGCAAGCCCGGGAGCGCCGTCGTTGCGCACGAACATGGACAGACAGTTGCTGCACAAAAATGGGACGGCAAAGAGCGTGTAATAAAACAGATATTCAATCGCCATGGGCAGCATGGCTTCGCTGCTGCCGGAGAGCAGCACGATTTGTTTGGAAAATACAGTCCCTACGACCAGCAACAGGACTGACAGAAACAGCATCATGGTAAGCGACGTCATGAACGCGTCGTTGGCTCCTTTTTTGTCGCCGCGTCCCAAACGGATGGCGATTACCGTGGAACCTCCCATCGCAAACAGCGTCGATACCGCAATCATGATCGTAATGAACGGCACGGTGATATTCACAGCCGCCAGCGCAAGGTGTCCCACGCCCTGACCGACAAAAATGCCATCGACGATGTTGTACAGGTAGGTGACGCAAAGTCCGCCCGCAGATGGGATGATGTAATGTAGCAATTCTTTTGTTCTCTGATTCAACTGAAATTCCTCCTCATATTTTTACGCAAATTGACTGTTATATAATTCCGCGCAGGCACCGCCCGCCCGCAACAGTTCCCGCAATTTTCCTACTCGATGATATTCCCACTTTCCCTACCTAACCTGTTGCGTTGGTATTCTGAGAAACATACTGCAAAAGCATATCCGCCGTTTTTTCTATACCAACAGAGGAATCTACCATCAGCTCATAATGCCGCGCATCGCCCCAGCGGTTGTCGGAGATGTGCTTATAATAGGCCGCTCTTGCCTTATCAGAGCGGTGGATGTTCCGTTGAGCTTCTTGTCTGCTGTCGCCGTAAATCTCCATCACTCTGCCAATGCGGTATTCTTTCGGGGCGTGGATAAACACACGAACAACATTGTCATAATTTCTAAGCACATAATCTGCTGCTCTGCCCACAATCACACAGCTTCCATTATCTGATATTTTTCGAATAATTTTCTCCTGTGCCGCAACTGCGTACTGTACCACACGAGTGCTTAAATACAGATCACGCAGAATATCCGGCGAATTCTTGTGAATATCCGAAATAAACTCCTGATTCAGACCGCTTTCGCGAGCTGCCAGTGCGATCATTTCTTTATAGTAGAAAGGAATTCCCAGCCTTTGCGCCACCACCCTGCCAATCTCCTTTCCAGAGGAGCCGTGTTCCCTGGCAATGGTAATAATCACGCCCGGCTTCGATGACTTCAGGGCCACCGCTTCTTTGGTGTCCGCACGGACCGGCTTTTTCTCCAAAGCGCCGTCGATGATGGCACGCAGCAATTCGCGGTGTCCGGGCTTCGCCTGATCGCCAAGCCACTTGTTATAGCTCTTGCCGTGCCGCTTCGGATTCTCCACGATGGATAGCTGATGCTCCACACAGATGGTGTCGCTGAGATTGCGGACGGCTTTTGTACTACCCCAAAAGTTGCGAAACTTACGGTCACAGGAGAGCGTAGTAGAGTTCCAGATAATATGATTGTGCGTGTGCCTACGGTCTACATGAGTGCAAACGATAAAGGCGTTGTTGCCTTTGAGAAACCTTTGTGCAAACTCTACGCCGATACGATTTGCTTCCTCCGGCGTTACCTCGCCGGGGCGAAATGACTGCCTGACGTGATAGGCGATCACCGCGTTTTCCTGCGTCCTGCCGGTGATGGAAAGATACTGTCCCTTTGAAAAAAGAAACCCGGCGTCGGCAATGCGGCTGTCGCAGCCGACGCTTGTGATAAGCCTGCCGCCGTCCGTTTTCTGCGGATTTTTTACATAGTCGAGAATGTCGCTGATCGCTGTGCCGACGCTCCGGCCTTTGCCGGTGTGCAGCGGCATGATGCGGGTCGTTGCCATAAGATTTGTCTCCTTTCCCTGATTGTTTCAGTGGAACATTATTTGCAACTTTTCTGCAAACAATTTTTTCTGCGCGTTGTAAAACGGCGTGACAGGTGTTATACTATGCAAAAGGAGTGTGGCTGATATGAGTTTTGCCGATTCTATTATCAAACTACGCAGCGAGATACGGATTTCACAGAAAGAGCTTGCCGACGAGCTGAATGTAAGCTGCGCTACGGTGAACCGATGGGAGAACGGAAGAACCGTTCCAAACAAAATGACCATGTTTGTGATCCGCGAATATTGCAAAAGAAATAGCATAGATTTTGCCTATGAAGGCGACGAAAAGAAACGGGGTGACGCGGTATGAATCTCGGCAGAGAAACCGAAACGCTTGAATTTAAGAAATCCACCGGCGAGCTGAAGGAGGGCGTTATCTCCATCGGCGCGATGCTAAATAAGCATCAAAAGGGCGAGCTGTACTTCGGCGTCAAGCCGGACGGTACGCCCATCGGACAGGAAATCACGGAAAAGACCTTGCGCGATATAAGTCAGGCGATCTCCAATCATATTGAGCCGCAGATTTTTCCCGAAATTACGACGGTTCGCATTGACGAGCGCGAGTGCATCCTTGTCCGCTTTGAGGGGTATAATACGCCGTATTTTGCCTATGATATTGCTCGCATCCGCGTAGCCGATGAGGATAAGGTGTTGTCTCAGCGGGAGCTTGTCGCCTTTGTGCAAAAGCAGGGCGGCACGGAGGACGCATGGGAGAAGCGTGTGTCGTCGTTCACCATTGAACAGGTAGACGAAAAGAGCGTCGCGCGGTATGTCGAACGAGGACACGCGGCAAAGCGCATCGAGTTTGAGTTTACAGATAAAGCGTCCGCACTGAACAAGCTGCTGCTGACCGATGGCAATCAGCTTCTGAACGCCGGTATGGTGTTGTTCTGCGAAAGTATGTATGCTGAGCTGCAAATGGCGATTTTCGCTGGAACGGAACGGCTGACCTTTTTGGATATTCAACGTCAGCGCGGGACGGTGTTTGACCTTGTGGCGCTGGCTGAAAAATATATCATGAGCAATATCCATTGGCGTGTGAAATTCGACGGTTCTTTGCAGCGCAAGGAGATTCCCGAAATCCCGGCAGACGCCATCCGCGAGGCGCTCATCAATTCTTTCTGCCACAAGGACTACGGCGCTTGCCAAAGCAATGAAGTCGCCATTTATAAAGACAGAGTGGAAATATACAATCCGGGCAGCTTCCCGGAGGGCTACCAGCCGGAGGACTTCATCATCCGCGACGAGCGCCCTGTCCGCAGAAATCCGCTAATCACGTCGATCCTGTACTATTCAAAGGATGTTGAGAGCTTCGGCACGGGTCTGAAACGGATTGCCGACGCCTGCAAGGACGCCGAGTGCCGGTATGAGTTCAAAATCTTAAAATCCGGCTTCGTTGTTGTGTTTTATCGCAATGAGGAAATCAAAGATTCAAAAGGTGCAACAAGTACGGTGCAAGTCGCGGGGCAAGTCACGGTACAAGACCTGCTTGCATATTGTTCTATCCCGCGAAGCAGACAGGAAATGCAAGCGTTCTGCCAGCTTGTCGGGCGCAATAGTTTCAGCAAGGTATATTTGAAACCGCTGCTTGAAAGCGGGCAGCTCCACATGACAATACCAGAAAAGCCCAACAGCCGGAATCAGAAATACGTTGCAACCGGAAAGGTGGAGGAATAACCGATGTTGACACTGATCTCCATTGAAAAATTCGCTGACGGCGTAAAATAATAAGGACTACAATCGGCGCGAGCTGATACAGACGCTTCGGGAAACACTGGACGCCAAGAAAAAGGGCGCGAAGTGCATGATATGCGGTGCGCCGATCTGGGCGGCGGGCAGCGCCATCACCGGTATGAATCGCTGTTTCACCCGCACAACTGGCGAAGCCGACGACAGCGAGGATTACGAAATCGAATAAAACACAAGCGCGGAGTTTTGACAACTCCGCGCTTGCTTTTTGTTATCCGTAAATCCTATCCTGCACCGCGTACCGCAGCCGTTGGAGCTGCCCCAGCAGCCACGCCGCCAGCATGGGCAGACCGTAGTGGATGACGAGGAACGCAAGCACCAACATGATAATTCCATTTTTCACAGAATCTGCGAATAGGATAACCACGCCGAAGAAACCGAGTATTCCTCCTGCGATGCCGAACACCACAGAGGACAGGCTGAGAAGGAAGGCAAAGAACTAGGTCACGACAGCGAGCGCCGCGATGATGGGGGCGAATAGTATTTTCAAAAGTAATCTCATGGATTTTCCCTCCGTTCGTTTGGATGATATAAGCATACCGGGGAGCGCGGTGCTTTGCAAGGATGTCGCCGGACATGAAAATAGCGGGGCGATTTACGATAGTCGTAAACCGCCCCGCAAGGAATATATGCTCCGTCATTTTATCGCGGCGAGGCGGGTAAGTATCTCGCTTGCCGCCTGCCACAACCGCTCCTGATTCTGGAGTATATCATCCATGTCGGCGGCGTAAACGCCCCCTGTTTCGTTCATTCGCTTTGCAAGCTGATTGACGTTGTTGCTGGTGCGTCGCAGCAGTGAAACCATCTCCCGCAGCGGCTGATTGCGGTTTTCGTCTTTAGAAATAGTGGCAAACAGTCCCTTACGGTCTTTCATGCCGGAAAAGGGCAGCATAACGAATAATTTATCCTGTTCCTTTGTTCCGGCGCGCAGGAGAAAGTCCGGCGAGATCTGCGCCATGAAATGCGTCCCGTTGGGGCTGTTCGGCTCCCGCGGGTCTTGCAGCTTACTGAGAATCCGTGCGGCCTCCATGTGAATTTCCTCTCTGGGAAGCGGCTGCGACAGCGTATATTCCCGCCGTGCCTGTGTGACAAACAAATCAAGCAGACCGGGATGCGCTTTGTCAACGACAAACTCACGGTTGCGGTTATCCCCAAAGCCGTTTTCATCTTCAAAGACCGGAATCGTCCGCGCCCAATCCTTGTTGCGGTGGTCAATTCGTCCGTCCCAATCCTTTTCGCGCACGGTGTTTGCCAGCACATAGAGCGTTCGGTCAAAGCCGAACTCGGCAATGACCTGTTTTGCAGCGTCGTGACCGAGGCAGTTATCCCGGTAATTATCGCGGATGGCGTCCCGGCATGCGATATTCGCCTTGTGGGACGCGCGGTATTGCGGCAGCTCATCATGCTCACGGGCATAGGTGCCGCCCTTTTCTCCATGATTGCCATGGAAAGGCAGCAAACTGTATGTTTATGCAATTTGAGAACTCCGTTTTCGAGTTTTGAAAAAACCTCATTAATATCAAATTATCTCAAAGCAATTCAACGGTGTACTCAACTGTGTACTTACTTTAGAAAAAGAGACTGGTTTTTGCTGACAATCAACAGAACTTAATGGACACTGATGATACCATTACTTCATGGTTCTGCAAAGGATTAGGGTGAACAATGGAACTCAATGGACATCATTGGTATCAGTAGTGGCTTGCTTCAAGTCCTAGTGAGCCCATTTCATCAAAGTCGTATTCCCTTCCCCAATAAACCAAAGTATTCAATGGCTGACGCCCCTCTCAGCGACTTTTTCAATTAAAGTCGAGCTTTTCAGAATCAACCATGCTAAAATGAGTCAATAAGAAGTCAAAGGAGCTGTACATGCGAAAAACATTTCTGATCATTTCTTCACTGCTTGTCGTTGCCCTCCTTGCTAGCTGTGCGACATCCGGAAATTCCGGCACAGCCAATGAAGGAAATGCTTTCACCAATCAGTTTGATCCAGCCTGCATCATGGTAAAAGGTAAATCCATCAAGCTATTGGACGATGTTCTACTGGGAGACGAGACTCTGATTCTTGAAACAGATGAGTACTGGAGCATCAACTTCAACGGATTCGCAATACGAGCAAATGGCGTCGCAATTGAGGTCAAAGCGGGCAAGCTTGAGTTCAAGGACTCTTTCAAGTATTTGGATGATGATTCTCCGATGGGTGGCGTATTCTCTGAATTCGAAGCGGCAGTAGCTGTAGCTCCCGATGCCATGGTTGTTGTTAAAAGTGGAGTTTTCCGCGGAGAAGAGTACGCATTCACTGTCGCTTCTGGCGGAACGCTGAATATTGAAGGTGGAAGAATAATTGGCGATGAGCTTCCAGTATATGGGGACTCAGGATGGAAAGGGACTTTTAAAGGAGGTGTTTTCTCAGGCTATGACCCGTCTTATGAGGAAGCTGTAGCATCAGACAGGTATATAACAAGGCAGCTGTCTGAAAAGTATGAGGACTTTGCTGACCAGTGGGATCAAAGTTTCTCCATCGTTTTCAAAGATCTTTACATGGGACAGTCGCAACTCACACTTGAAGCACCGAAGGACAGTTCTGCCTGCTTCAGACTGTATAAGGCTTATAAAAATGATGGATTCGCTGCAAGAAATGCAGTTTACGACTATCAATGGATGCTCAAGCCGGGACAGGATAAGACTGTGGATTTCACATCTGGCAAATATGTGCTGAAAGTCGCAGAAGGCGATATATGGACAGATGAGAATGCCTTCGGAGACAACGGATGGTACTGGAACATGGATCCTTTTGAATTCCTGGACAATCACGCTTACTTCATAGAGTCAAGCACTGCGGCAGGCATGTCGAACACAGACAATAAGAACGGGTTTCTCAGCGGAATCTGATAGCTTCTTGGCACTTGGATCGTTTCTCGGGACTATAGTAAAGAACAACTTCGTTCAGTCATTCTTTCACGAGCTTCCAATGAGTTCTCAGCATTCTCGGCAAGACGCATTAGCCTGGTTCTCATATTGTTTGCAGCGATTTCATTTGCTTGGCCTGAATATCAGAGGTTGTGCAAAGCATTCCAAGGACAGAGAGATTATCTGGAATCTCTTTGAAAATACTTCGGAAGAATCATGAAGGATAGATACAAAAAGAAATGATCTTTGCTTAACTGCAGATGCAAAACTCAGAATTGAGGTGTTCGGGTTTGGCCAAACCCTCATTCCTCGCCTGTTTTGACATATTGAAGATTTTTGCTACATGTTGCATTTTTATTCAATAGCACTTGATTTATCCAGCGGAATCAAGCATTATTGTTATTGAAGATTTATGCTACATGTAGCACTAATCTGCAATAGGAGTCAGATGGCATGATTATACGACGTGATTATTACCTTGGTAAGCTTATTCGCAAAAAAAATAACGGACTTGTAAAAATCATCACGGGAATGCGACGATCTGGGAAATCCTTCCTGCTGTTCAATCTTTTCAAGACGCATCTTCTTGAAAGCGGAATTGAGAAGAATCATATAATAGAAGTGGCTTTTGACGACTATGCAAACAAAGAGCTTCGCAACCCAGATGCATTCTACCCTATGGTGAAAGAACAGCTTTCTGACATCAAGAACTACTATCTGCTTCTTGATGAAGTCCAGTTGCTTGGTGATTTCGAGGCAGTGCTCAACGGACTGCTGAGAATCAGCAATCTTGACATCTATGTCACTGGAAGCAATGCGAACTTTCTCTCAAAGGACATTATTACAGAATTCAGAGGAAGAGGAGATGAGATTCATATCTTCCCCTTTTCTTTCTCCGAGCTGATGCAGGTAAGAAAGGACCGCAGTGCTGCTTTCAGGGAGTACTGCACTTTCGGTGGACTTCCTCCTGTTGTTCTTCTGGATAGCAAGGATGACAAACGCTCATTGCTTGGCAGCCTGTACCTTGAAACCTACGTGCAGGATATTATTAACAGAAACTCCATACGCAATGATGATGAGCTGAAGGATCTTATTTCGATTCTTTCATCGGAAATAGGCAGCCTTGCGAACCCGCAGAGGATTGCGGACACATTCAAAAGCGTGAATCATGCAAACATCAGCCCAAATACCATCTCAAAGTACATCGGGTTTCTTGAAGACAGCTTCATAATCTCCGAGGCACAAAGATATGATGTGAAAGGAAGAAAGTACATCGGAACTCCGAAGAAGTACTACTTCACGGACATGGGAATCAGAAACCACATTATCAATTACAGGCAGGACGAGCCAACGCACATCATGGAGAATGTGATCTACAATGAAATCCTGGCAAGAGGATACAATCCCGATGTGGGGGTCGTTGAGATTCAGAAGCGAGAAGGCAATGGCAAACCCAGCCGCAGTCAGCTTGAGATTGACTTTATCTGCAACAAGGCTTCAGAACGCATCTACATACAGTCCGCATGGATGATTCCTGACAAGCAGAAGCTTGAGCAGGAGACGCGCCCATTGCGTATGTCCGGAGACTCATTCAAGAAAATCATTCTCGTGCAGAACGGACAGGATCCTTGGTATACAGAAGATGGAATTCTGGTCATGGATGTAATTGATTTCCTGATGGATTCCAAGGCACTGGACTGAAATCAGCCAGATGCCGAAACGATACCGGCAAGGTATTAACAGCAGCAGTGAATCCTTCAAGAAGCAGAGTTTTAGAATTGACGTGATGACCTTCTCCATTCTTCGCAAAAGCCACGATCTTCTTCAATAGCAGCATGGACAATCAAGATTGATGAGGCATCCATTTTGGGCCAAACCTTCATACCTCGCCATGCATGGGTTTTACTGCAATAATCATTTGTCCACGCTCGGCTTGAAGACATGCAAAGGCTCGCTGGCCTTGAACAATGATCCTGTTTCCTTGTAATTGACATATCTCACGCCAAGTCCTCTCGTATAGACTGTGAGCTCTTTAACCCATATGGAACCAGAAGATCAGGGAAGGCAGTCTGGATGAGAGTGGTTTTTCCCGACTGCCGAGGGCCGTAGACTGTCACAACAGGATAATGAATCGAAAGTCTCTCCAGCACTGGGCGCATTGTT
>Ga0265294_10001885_pt1 | contig 27932 bp, 30 predicted proteins | sample MunlanPumphouse3_FD_192504 | JGI IMG/M metagenome (GOLD analysis project Ga0265294, IMG submission 192504) | Groundwater microbial communities from a municipal landfill in Southern Ontario, Canada - Pumphouse #3 | ecosystem: Environmental > Aquatic > Deep subsurface > Groundwater | place...
TAGTTGTTTCAAAATTAAAATAATTTCTTCCATAGTTACTATAATTGATTAAATGTATAAATTTTCAAAGGTCATGGCAAAGTTAAAAATCTTTTTTTAACTACCAAATACAACGGTTTCAAATATTGTGCTCTTTTCTTAATAAATCATTAACTGTTTTCACGGGATTAAAAGTACTCAGCGGCACTTCCACAAAAGCCGTATTCCATCCACTCATGCTTCCGTTCCATAATCCGGGCAATTCCAAAGCTTTTAACTCTCTCCCATCCAGGCTTTTATGTGAAATAAAGCCTGTGTCGTCGTCTCGGTAATCGGACAAATGATACACCTTCCCGTCGTAATTTTTAAAGGAACAGACTATGTCAACCGGATTGAAATGCGTGGAATCGTATTTTTTTCCGTTCAGTTGTACGCTTTCCAAGATTTGTAAAGAACCGGATCCGTCCTTGTCCCTCACCCGGAAAGGGCCTCCCCCCGGTTCCCCCGTAGAACGAACCATGCCGCATACACGGACAGGTCTGTTCAGTTTGGAGAACAAATAGGAGCGGAATTCCTCTTCTTCCATGGGAGGATGCGTAATTCCGAATGCCTGCTCTAAAAAATCGGCCATTTCCCTTAAACGTAAAGGATCGGCATGATTTTTAAGTTCACCTATATATTTATATACCTGTCTTCTGCACCTGAGCAGGTACCCGCCAAGCACTTTTCGCCAGTGAATGACCGGTTCCAGCAACGCTTCCGGAACAACATTGTCAATATTCCGGATAAATACCATGTCCTGCGTCAACGTATTCAGATTTTCCAACAAAGCTCCGTGCCCGCCCGGTCTGAGTACCAGGGAGCCGTCATCGGTACGGAACGGTCTGTTTTGCATATCAACGGCCAGAGTGTTGGTGGAAGGACTTTGGGTGGAAAAAGTCACGTTGAGTTCCATTCCGAACCTTCTTTGGTAATCCCCTCGGATTTCTTCCAAAAGGGCGGCAAACAAAGGTTCGTGTTCCGGGGAAACCGTAAAATGAACGTTTATCGTTTCACCTTCAGAAGTATCGCACAGTGCCGATTCTACCAGGTGTTCCCGGAACGGGGTACGTGGTTCGTCGGCGTATTTATGGAACGGGATCAGGCCTTTGGGCAATGAGCCGTAATTCAACCCTTCATCCTCCAGCAACAGCGTAAGGATCTTCAACGGCTTGCCGGATTCAAATCCTCTTATTTGTGAAAGTTCGGGATAAAATGCAAATTCCTGAAGATGTTCAAAGAAGGTTTGTACAGTTTCCGGAAGATCTGCCTTTTCATTGTCCCGGAGCATGCCGGCTGCCGAGAACAAATCCTTAAACATACGGCTGGCGGCTCCCGAGGCGGGAACAAATTTAATACGGCTTCCGTTCCATTGATCGTAACGGGTTACCAGCTCTTCTTGTTGTGCTTTGTCAAGACATACGATTCCGTTGCCGGGAACGGCAGGACCAATTATGTCAAGAGGTGGGATTCCCCGGGAAAAGATGTGCAGTTGCGTTTCAATATCATTGAACGTCAATCCGTTGCGTTCAATGAATTCCAGATCTTTTTTGGTAAACATAAAGTCAATTGCCTGTATTGTTCCTGTGTCCATTCCCTGCGGTAAACATATGCTTTTCTGAATGCTTCAAATTGGCGTGGAGCATTTCGCAACTGTTTATCCTCTACAAATATAGGAAAACAATGGGTGAAAAGCAAATCATCGGGTACCGGCAGGGGCAGCGGTAATGATATGGTATGATCCTCCAGTTCTTTCCATCCGAAATGATCTGCCAGCGCACGAATCACAGCTTCTGAGGCATTTCTCTTTCCCTCCAGAGAATAACCTGCAATATGGGGTGTGGCTATATCTGTGATCTGAAGAGTCTCAACGTCAATATGCGGTTCGTTCTGCCATACATCCAGGATAATGCCTCCCAGATTTTTTGCGGCATCTTTCAAAGCTTCTTCGTCTACTACCTCTCCACGGGAAGTATTCACCAGGCAGGCACCTTTTTTCATGGAAGAAAAAAACGTCCAGTCTGCCATACCGCGTGTATCCGGGGCAAGGGGGACGTGCAGGGTGACGATATCGGCATGCGTGAGCAACTCGGCAAGTTCAACAAAACAGGCAGAGCCCTCGGCAAGAGCGCGCGGGGGATCGTTCAAAAGGGCTTTCATGCCCAGATGATTGGCCAGTTCCACCACTTTCTTTCCCACATTTCCTACACCCACGACGCCCAGCGTTTTGCCGGCAAGATCCTCGTTCTTCTTTGCAGCCCAGGCCACCAGAGCAGTGAAAACGTATTGCATGACAGCCCCGGCATTACAACCGGGTGCGTTAACCACCTTTATACTGCGTGATTTACAATATGCGATGTCAATATGATCCGTACCTATGGTGGCAGAACCTATAAAAGAAACGGGAGTGCCTTCCAGCAGGGAGGCATCGCAACGGGTCCGGGTGCGGACAATGAGTGCATCTGCCGCTCGTATGGCTTCCTTGTCAATCAGATGTCCTGAAAGTCGCGTCAGACGGGCAAGCCGGAGCGGAATGCCTTCCAGAAAAGGGATCTGGTCGTCTGCTACAATATGTGGTATGCTGTTCACGATCAACGTATGATGAGTTCCCTCACAACGGTTTTTTTCAGACCGGCATTCAGTTTTCCCATTAGAAAGGTTTTCTGCATATCCAGCTGGCAACGCAAAACGGAAGATTTGATCCTGACGGTGTAAATCCCGTCACGAAAAGATCGTTCCCCGCATTCGCGGGCCGCCGTTTCGCCTATGAGTTCGTCCCAGGCATGATGCAAACGAAGTGTATCCAACCCTTCCCGCAAACCGGTTTCTTCCAGGGTCTGGTCAAGAACCTCCTGCAATGTTTTAGTCTTTTGTCTTTTCATGAGTAAAAACACCTCCTTTTACACTGTATATGGTATGTGGTCCTCCCAATGCATGGATCAGTTCCTCTATCCTGACCTTATTGCTGTCAGTCAGAAATATCTGGCCAAAACCGTCTTCCACCACCAAATGCAGCAAATGAGACACCCGCCTGGCATCCAGTTTGTCAAAAACATCGTCCAGCAAAAGGATGGGAGCCAGTTCCTTCATTTGCCGGATTAAAGCGAACTGGGCCAGTTTTAGCGCCAGAAGGTAAGATTTCTGTTGTCCTTGGGATCCGCACACTTTCAGGGGATGTCCTTCCAAAGAGAATTGTACGTCATCCCGCTGAATCCCCGTCCCTGTGTATTGCAGCATCCTGTCTTTCTGCCTGTTCTTTTTCAGCAGACCTGCCATGTCCTCGTGATTAAGGTCGGAGTCATACCTCAAATCCACCTGTTCCTTTCCGGCAGAAAGCAACCTGTAATAATGGATCACATGAGGGTGGAGCAAACGGCATAATTCTTTCCTCTTATTATATATCAGATCCGCACGTACCGATAAAGAATTATCCAGGGCGTCCATCACATCATCGGGAATTTGTTCCGATTTCAGGAGTTTGTTTCTCTGGTGAAGCAGTTTCTTATATTCCAGGACGGTCTGAAGGTAATCCGGCTCTGTTTGTGACAGGAGAAAATTCAGGTATTTACGACGTTCTTCCCCCGAACCGTATACTAGTGATGTGTCCTGGGGTGAAACCATGACCACCGGGATGAGACCTACGTGAGTCGATAATTTTTCGTAACGTTTCCCGTTTCGTTTAAATATTTTTTCACCCTGCCTGTTAACGGTACAGGAGATTTTCTCGGTTAAGGTATTCCCCATGACATATTCCCCAAAGAGTGTGGTATCCTGGTATTCATACCCTATGACATCCCTGTCCGGTATGCCCAGAGAGCTTTTACAGACACTCAGGTAATACAGGCCATCCAGCAAATTGGTCTTTCCTTCCCCGTTATCACCATATAAAACATTAATGCCCGGGGAAAAGGTCAAAGATGCTTCATCAATGTTTTTAAAATGAGACAGCAACAATCGGGATAAATACATATAGATTCGTTCAACAAGTATGCAAACATAGCAAATTTTACGTATATTTGCCGCCTCAAAACAAAGACCTATGTCAAAAAAGAATACCAGCGCAAAGCATAAACAGAAGAAAGAAGAACCGGCAGCAGTTGCCGAAGCTATCAGCAAAACAGAAGAATTTCTGGCTAAGTACAAAAAACACCTGATCTATTCCGCCACGGGTATTTTGGTCCTGCTTGGCCTGGGTTTCGGATACATGAAGCTTATCCGGGAACCCCGCCGCCAGGAATCTATGGCACAAATGTTCCCGGCAGAAAGTTATTTCAGGGCGGATTCCTTTGATCTGGCCTTAAACGGAGACGGGAACGTCCTTGGCTTTAAAGACATTATTGATGAATACAAAGCGCTTCCCGGACAGATAGTATATTTTTATGCAGGTGTCAGTGAACTGCACCTGGGAAATTACGCGCAGGCTATAGAATACCTGAAAAAATACAAATCCGGAGATGAGATCATACAGGCACGCGCTTATTGCACTATTGGAGATGCCTATTCAGGACTTGACGATTTTGATAACGCACTGTCATGGTACAAAAAAGCGGCTCAATACAGAGATAATGCCTATGCGGCTGCTTATTACAAAAAGGCCGGTATCCTTCTGGAAGAAAAGGGAGATTATGCCGGTGCCCTGGAAATGTATAACACCATTAAGAATCAATACCCCCAAACCATTGAGGGAGTTGATATAGACAAATACATCTCACGTCTGGAAATCCTGATGGAACAATAAAACGTTATCTATGGGAAGGGCATTTGAATACAGGAAGGCGAGGAAACTAAAACGTTGGGGCAATATGTCCCGTACCTTTACCCGCCTGGGCAAAGAGTTGACCATAGCTGCCAAACAAGGCGGCACAGACCCTGAAAACAACCCCCGCTTAAGGGCTATTATTCAAAATGCACGCTCCGAGAACATGCCCAAAGACAATATTGAACGGGCCATTCGCAGAGCAGACGAAAAAGACAAGGGAGATTACAAAGAAGTCGTATACGAAGGATACGGGCCCCATGGTATTGCCATTCTTATTGAAACCGCGACGGACAATACCACCAGGACAGTGGCAAATGTCCGCTCCTATTTTAATAAAGCCGGCGGGAACCTGGGTACATCGGGCAGCGTTGAATTCATGTTTGACCACAAGTGCGTTTTTCATGTCAAATCAAAAGATCCCGTTGATCTGGAAGAGTTGGAACTGGAACTGATAGATTACGGAGGAGAAGAAGTCTTCATGGACGAGGAAGAAGAAGAGATCGTGATTTACGGCAGTTTTGAATCCTACGGTTCTCTTCAAAAGTACATAGAAGAAAAGGCAATGGAACTGGTAAGCGGAGGTTTTGACCGTATTGTGAACGGGGAAATGAAAGAATTAACGCCGGAAGAAAAGGCGGACATAGAAAAATTACTGGAGCGTATAGAAGAAGACGATGACGTTCAGAACGTTTATACCAACATGGCTTAATCTGCTACAGTAAGCCGGTCTTCCACCAGCCTGTTGTTGTATTGCTGACGGAAAGCTTTTAAAAAGAGCTCATTGGAGGGCTCTTTTTCTTTTTCATCCCTGAGTATATTCCACCCGGAAGGATAATTTACGACAAACGGTGTGGTCAGCGTGTCCAGGATACTCCTCCCGAATGCAAAAAAGGAGAATGGATAATCCAGCATGTCCAGTAAGGTGGGCATAATATCAATCTGTTGTGTGTACCGGTCGTACATTAGCCCTTTTTCTGCTATTATACCTGAAGGATCGTGATATACCACGGGAATGGCCATGCTTTCAATATCTGTCTGGTAGTTAGGATGTATTAAGGAAAAAGTGCCGTGATCGGCCACCACAACAAATAATGTATTAGAATACCAAGACATGTCTTTTACCGTTTCAAAAAAACATTTCAAGGCATGATCGGCATACCCTATGCACCGGTGCACCGGAAGTGTGCCTTCGGAAAAGACACCTTCGTATTCCCGGGGTATGACAAAAGGATGGTGTGAAGAGATTGTAAATACGGCCGAGGCGAAAGGTTGGGGAAAAGAATTCAGTGTATGGGCAAAGAACTGAAGGAAAGGTTCATCCCAGATCCCCCAGTAACCGTCAAACTTACTGTTGTCAGAGAACGCTTCCTTACCGTAATAATGATCAAACCCAAAATGACGGGACATGCCGTCCAATCCCATAGACCCTTCAGAAGCTCCGTGAAAGAAAGATGTGTGATAGCCTGCTTTCATTAATGCATTTCCCAACCCTTCCACACTGTTCAGTGCATAAGGCGTCAGGGCAAAAGACTGTTCCAGGCTGGGAATACTTCCCAATACGGAAGGAATGGCATCTACAGATTTTCGCCCGTTGGCATAAGCCAATGAACAAGTTAGTGACTGCGACATCAAAGAGTCCAGAAATGGAGTGAATGTCTGCATGTCCGGGGGATTCAAATACCCGATATACTCCCTGGAAAAACTTTCCAGTATAAGGATGACCACATTTTTCCGGGCAGCCTCCTCTTCCGGAATTATTGGCATACTATCATTTCTGTGAACCGGGGAATAAATACCGGACATCGCCTCCCTGTCGGAAAAAAAGTCGAGTTTTTCAACGTCGCTCTTCCCCAGTGTACGGATGATGCAAAAAGGTGTGTTCAACACAATGGCCGCTTCCATGGGGCGGGAAACATACGCTGCGGCATTGCCCAGGGTTATCGGCCTGGTGGTTCTGTCCGTTCCACCGCGGATTGCAGCAACTCCGGTCAACAACACCAAACACAGAACAATCGTTCTTAATGTAAAAAAACGAAAAGTAAAAGGCGGCCTTGACAGGTACTTTACACGGCCGTACAGGAACCATATCCCAATGACCAAGAGAACCCAAAGAAAGAAAAACAACACATACTGGCGTAATCCCTCCAAAAAAATATGACCCAAATTGACATCGGCTGTAAATTCACTAAAAAAAGTAAAATCAATCCTACGCAGTCTCGTACGGAAAAATATAAAATCAAATAACTGAAAAAAAAATCCCGCTGCATTGAAAAGCACAAAAAGGATCTTAAGAAAATGCTGGTACAGAATCGAGAATATAAAAGGGAAAGGCAGCAGAGCCAAGACCAGGTAAATGGTGTTCAAATAGAAAAGGGCCGAGAGGTCAAACCGTATTCCGCCACGGAAAATGACAAGCATGTTTTCCCATTCAACGCCCGGGAAAAGGTATTGATTGTACAAGTAAAACGCTAGCCGGCTGAGAAGTAAAAAAAACAAGACCAAAGACAACCGTTTGATCAATGAAAAAAAGTAAGAAAATCTTGTGTAATTTTTGGGCCGGTATATACTTTTCATATATGTTTGCAAATATAAAGAATCTATCATTATGCTATCCATTTCAGATAAATTTCCTATTTTTGCAGGATTGAATTTTAATTTTTCTTTGTACAAAAACCCGAATCTTTATGAAGATAAAACATATTGAACACATTGGTATAGCTGTCAAATCACTGGAATCAGCCATTGATTTTTACGAATCAAAACTCGGATTGAAATGTTATGCCATTGAAGAGGTTCAGGATCAGAAAGTCCGTACTGCTTTCTTTAAGGTGGGGCAGACAAAAGTGGAATTGCTGGAAAGTACGGATCCAGAGGGCCCGATTGGCAAATTCCTGGAAAAAAAAGGAGAAGGCGTGCATCACATTGCTTTCGCCACGGAAGGATTGCAGGAGAACCTTGACGAGCTGTCCCAAAACGGGATCCGCCTGATAGACAAAAATCCCCGTAAAGGCGCTGAAGGACTGCATGTTGCATTCCTGCATCCCAAAGACACCGTAGGTGTACTGACAGAATTATGTGAAAATCCGGAATAACTATACAATATTATATAAAATGAGCAATCAGTTGGAACAAATCAAGGGGTTGACGCAACTCCGCGAAAAAGCCCGCCTGGGAGGGGGTCAAAAACGCATAGATGCGCAGCACGAAAAGGGAAAATGTACCGCACGTGAACGCATTGCAATGCTTTTGGACGAAGGCAGTTTTGAAGAATTTGACATGTTTGTCAGCCACCGATGTGATAATTTTGGGATGCAGGAAAAAACCATCCTGGGTGACGGTGTAGTGACGGGGTACGGAACCATAGACGGTAGGCTTGTTTATGTTTTCGCCCAGGACTTCACTGTCTTTGGCGGGTCCCTTTCGGAAACCATGGCCATGAAAATCTGTAAGGTTATGGAACAGGCTATGAAGGTGGGAGCTCCCCTTATTGGTATCAATGATTCCGGCGGTGCGCGTATCCAGGAAGGCGTTAATGCTTTGGCAGGCTACGGAGACATCTTCCAGAACAATATTCTGGGATCCGGAGTGATTCCCCAGATATCTGCTCTTTTCGGTCCCTGTGCCGGAGGGGCAGTTTACTCCCCTGCCCTGACCGATTTCACCATCATGATGAAAGGTTCCAGCTATATGTTTCTCACCGGGCCTAAAGTGGTTAAAACCGTTACCGGTGAAGATGTCACCCAGGAAGAACTGGGAGGCGCAAATGTACATGCCAGCAAAAGCGGGGTGGCCCATTTTGCCGTTGAGACGGAAGAAGAAGGTGTGGAACTCATTCGTGAATTGTTGAGCTATATACCTCAAAACAACATGGAAGAGCCTCCGCGGACCGAGTGTGACGATCCCGTTGACCGCCTGGACGATTCGCTTAACGATATTATTCCTGACAGTCCAAACAAACCCTATAATATGTTTGAGATCATCCATACGTTGGTGGATGACGGAAAATTCCTGGAAGTCCATAAAGAATATGCAACCAATGTTATCGTTGGATTTGCCCGTTTTAACGGAACTTCGGTAGGGATTGTGGCTAACCAGCCCCGGGTGCTTGCCGGAGTATTGGATATCAATGCATCGCGCAAGGCTGCACGTTTTGTGCGTTTTTGCGATGCTTTCAACATTCCCCTGGTAACCCTGGTAGACGTTCCGGGTTTCCTGCCGGGAACTCACCAGGAATACGGAGGCGTCATCCTGCATGGTGCCAAATTACTGTATGCCTATGGAGAAGCTACCGTTCCCAAGATCACTGTCATTCTCAGAAAAGCATACGGAGGAGCTTATATAGTAATGAGTTCCAAACACCTTGGCGGGGATCTGAACTACGCATGGCCTTCTGCTGAAATTGCCGTTATGGGACCTTCCGGAGCCATTGAAGTTCTTTACGGTAAAGAAATGGCGCAGGCCGACGATCCGGCACTCTTTGTGGAACAAAAAGAAAAAGAATACCGTGACACTTTTGCCAATCCATACAATGCGGCACGTTACGGTTACATAGACGATATTATTGAGCCGAGGAACACACGCTTCAGGATCATCCGGTCTTTGCAGCTTCTTTCTACAAAAAAACAAAGTCTTCCTCCAAAAAAACACGACAACCTACCCTTATAAACCCATCACTGCATGAAACGATATATAACATTCATACTTGCCGGGTTTTTTGTTCTCTTTCATCTATCCCTTCAGGGACAGAGCATGACCGATTTGAGGTTGAATGAAATGCTCATTATCAACACAAACGATTACCAGGATAATTTTGGAGAACATAGCGGCTGGTTTGAAATATTCAATACAGGCTACGGCACCGTGGATATTGGCGGTTGTTACCTGAGTAACGATCCCGGTAATTTAAAAATGTATACTATTCCACGCGGAGACATCCTTACTAAGATTAAACCCAGACAACATATACTGTTCTGGGCAGACAACAAACCCAACCGGGGTTCTTTCCATGTGAATTTTACCCTGGCAGAATCTAAAGTACTTATACTGACCAGCAGCGACGGAAGTAGTATTTTGGACAAAGTTACCATACCCGACAATTTGAATCCCGACCAGTCTTTCGGACGTCTTGTGGACGGAGAAGGTTCCTACGGGACGGGATCCGACAACACCGGATGGGGCGTTCTTTCCCGTACTTCGCCAAGTACCAACAACCATTCGCTGGACGGCTTGTCACGGAGTGAGCAAATGAAAGAGACCGATCCTTTTGGATGGATCCTGGCCGTTATGGCCATGTCTGTTGTCTTTTCATCGCTCGTGCTGTTGTTCCTGGTATTTAAAGGCACGGGGAAAATTGCGTTGCGCTGGTCACAGAAAAAGGCCGATGCCTTTCATAAGAACAAATCTAAAAAAGTATCCCTGGCCGAAACATCCGGAGAAACATTCGCTGCTATTTCCATGGCGTTGCATTTATACGCAAACGAAACGGAAGTCCACGATATTGAAAACACTATCCTCACCATAGAACAGGTTAGGAGAAATTATTCTCCGTGGAGCTCGAAATTCCATTCCATGAGAAGGCCTCCTATCATGAGAAAAAAATAATACAGATAACACATTGCACTATGAAAGAATACAATCTGATAATCAACGGGAACAATTACAACGTTGTAATCAACGAACTGGAAGAAACACTTGCCGAGGTGGAAGTGAACGGCACCCCTTTCCAGGTCACCATTGATAAACCTTTGAAAAAATCAAATCCCGCGCCTTCTCCGCGAGCACAACGTACGGCTGCTCCCACAACTGCCAAAGCCTCGCACAGCACACCTAAAAGTGCTTCGGGCAGTTCCTCCACGGTAAATTCCCCGCTTCCGGGAGTAATACTGGAAGTAAGTGTAAAGGAAGGAGATACGGTAAAGGCAGGCCAAAAACTGATAGTACTGGAAGCTATGAAGATGGAGAACAATATTGAAGCCGAGAGAGACGGAGTGGTGGCATCAATAAAAGTGAACAAAGGAGATTCCGTACTGGAAGGAGCTCCCCTTATAATCATGAACTAATATGGACCAAATAATTAACAACCTCCAACAGTTCTGGGAATATACAGGTTTTGCCAATGCTACTTATCAGCATATCCTGATGATATGTATAGGTATTATTTTTATAACCATGGCCATAGTCAAGGAATGGGAACCGTTGTTGCTCATTCCCATTGGTTTTGGTATGATCATTGGCAATATTCCGCTTTTCGCCGGTTTGAACGTAGGCATATATGAAGAAGGATCCGTATTGAACATCCTGTACCACGGGGTACAAAAAGGATGGTACCCCCCACTGATATTCCTGGGGATCGGGGCTATGACGGATTTTTCTGCACTAATTTCCAATCCCAAGCTGTTGCTCATTGGAGCAGCCGCACAATTCGGAATTTTTGCCGCCTATGCCATTTCCCTCTCACTGGGCTTTGAACCGAGTGCTGCCGGTGCCATCGGCATCATCGGGGGTGCAGACGGACCTACAGCCATATTCCTGTCGTCCCGGCTTGCTCCTGACCTTATGGGTGCCATCGCCGTATCGGCCTATTCGTATATGGCTCTTGTACCGGTGATCCAGCCTCCCATTATGCGGTTGCTTACCTCCAAAAAAGAGCGGCTTATAAAAATGAGACCACCCAGGGCCGTTTCCAAGATGGAAAAGATCGTATTCCCTATTGTGGGACTTCTGCTTACCGCGTTTATCGTTCCTTCGGGTCTGCCCCTTTTAGGTATGTTGTTCTTCGGTAACCTGCTGAAAGAAAGCGGAGTTACAAGAAGGTTGGCAGAAACGGCACGCGGACCGCTGGTGGACATTGTCACTATCCTCATTGGACTGACAGTGGGCTGTTCAACACAGGCCGATAAATTCCTGCAGCTGGATTCCATATTGATCTTCGGTCTGGGCGCTTTGTCCTTCATAGTAGCTACAACCGCAGGAGTATTATTTGTAAAATTCATGAACCTGTTCCTGAAACAAGGCAACAAGATCAATCCCCTTATAGGAAATGCCGGTGTATCAGCTGTTCCCGACTCGGCACGTGTCTCGGAAAATATCGGATTGTCCTTCGACCGTTCCAACCACCTGCTGATGCACGCCATGGGGCCAAACGTTGCCGGAGTGATCGGCTCGGCAGTTGCGGCAGGAATTTTGCTTGGATTCTTATCTTAAAATTATAGACCATTCTGAAATTATATGGAAAACAAACTGCAAGAACTGACTAACAAGCTTTACCAAGAAGGCTTGGCCAAAGGCAAAGACCAGGCAGAAGAGATCATTGCAAAAGCCAGGGATGAAGCTGATGCCATTGTAAAAAAGGCAAAAAAAGAAGCCACCTGGATGGTAGAGCGGGCAGAAAAGGAAGCTGCCGAACATAAAGAGCAGGTAGAGAACGAGATCAAGATGGCCTCCCGTCACACCCTGTCTTCCCTGAAAAAACAAATTGAAAACCTGGTAGTTCTCAAGTCGCTGGAAAGTCCCACCCGGAAGGCCATGGAGGATGACGCATTCATACAGGGTATCATCAAGACCCTTATAAATGCTTTTAATCCGGAAGATGCTGCATCCATGGATCTGGAACTGGTACTGCCCAAAGAAAAGCAAAAATCATTTACTGAATTCTTGAAATCCCAGACTTCCAAAGTCTTCGAAAAAAAACTGAAAGTCACATTCAGTCCGGATATGGAAAACGGATTTGTCATAGGACCCGCCGACGGAGGGTACCAGATACGTTTCTCGGACAAGGATTTTCTGGCACTTTTCAATAAATACGTCAGTCCCAGGACTCAAGAATTGCTCTATGGCGAATAACTACGAATTCATTGTTGCCGGACTGCCCCAGCTGGCTCTGGACTTTCAGTCCGGGAGCTTTGATATGGAAGGGCTTACCGGGTCTCTCCGGGCATTGCTGAATAAAAAAGACAACCGATGGCTGGATTGGCTGACTAAAGGATTGCAAAGTAAATACATGCATTCCCGCTTTTACCGTGCAGCAAAGAATTGCAACAATGCTTTCATCAACCGTTATTTTTCTTTTGATCAGGACATCCGTAATATCATAGCCGCTTACACGGCCAGGGAATACGGACATGAAATCACAGGTAGCCTGATAGGAAAAAATCCGGTCACGGATCAGTTATCCGTTTCCAAAGCAGAAGATTTTGAGCTGGAGTACCTGACGCCTCTTTCTGCTGCATTGCATAAAATCATGCAATTGAAAGATCCAGTGGAAAGGGAACAGAAAACAGATATGCTCCGTTGGGAAAAAGCCACTGAACTCACTACATTCCATTACTTTGATATAGATGTTATACTTGCTTTTTTACTCAAAGCCTCCCTGGTGGCACGTTGGGCTAAACTGGACAAAGAAACAGGAACCAGATTGTTCAGGGAACTGGTAGAAGAAGTAAAAGGCACATACAAAGCAGATAAACAATAATTATGCAAACAAAAACCACCGGAAAAGTAAAAGGCATTATTGCCAATCTGGTTACCATAGAAGTTGACGGACCGGTTGCCCAAAATGAAATATGCTTCATCCATCTGGGAGACACCCGTTTGATGTCGGAAATCATTAAGGTAACGGGGAACATTGCTTCGGCCCAGGTATATGAAAGCACTCGCGGACTGCGTGTGGGAGACCATGTGACCTTTGAGGGTCATATGCTTGAAGTTCAACTGGGACCGGGCCTCTTGTCCAGTAATTACGATGGGTTACAGAACAACCTGGCCACCATGGAAGGTGTATTCCTGAAAAGAGGCGAATATACCGAACCTATTGACAGGGAAGCAAAATGGGATTTCAAACCCCTGGCAAAGCAAGGGGACACGGTAACAGCCGGAGACTGGCTGGGAGAAGTCATGGAAGGCTGGATGGTCCACAAGATCATGGTGCCTTTCGTCATGACAGATACCTATACCGTCCAGGATATCACCAAAGAAGGCTCCTACACAGTAGACCAGAAAATTGCCGTGCTCAAGGACGCAGACGGGAAAACACACGAAGTCACCATGGTGCAAAAATGGCCTGTAAAACGAGCCGTTACCGCATACAAAGAAAAACCCAGACCCTACAAAGTCCTGGAAACCGGGGTGCGAACCATAGACACCTTTAATCCCATGGCCGAGGGAGGGACCGGGTTCATCCCAGGACCGTTCGGATGCGGAAAGACTGTGCTTCAGCACGCTTTGGCAAAACAAGCCGAAGCCGACATTATTGTGATGGCCGCCTGTGGGGAGCGTGCTAACGAAGTGGTGGAAATATTTGCCGAGTTTCCCAAGCTCATAGACCCGCGCACCGGAAGGCACCTGATGGACAGGACCACCATTATCTGCAATACTTCAAACATGCCTGTTGCAGCGCGTGAAGCATCTGTCTATACAGCCATGACCATTTGTGAATATTACCGTGCCATGGGACATAAAGCGCTTTTGCTGGCCGATTCCACTTCCCGTTGGGCACAGGCATTGCGTGAAATGAGTAACCGTATGGAAGAGCTTCCCGGACAGGATGCCTTCCCTATGGACCTATCGGCCATTATTGCCAATTTTTATGCGCGTGCAGGAATCGTAAAACTGAACAATGGTCAGACAGGCTCGGTTACCTTTATAGGAACGGTATCTCCTGCCGGGGGCAACTTAAAAGAACCCGTAACCGAATCCACCCAGAAAGCAACCCGTTGTTTCTATGCCCTGTCACAGAACCGTGCGGACAGAAAACGCTATCCGGCCGTGGACCCCATGGAAAGCTATTCCAAATACCTGGAATACCCGGAGATTATGAAATACTTTTCTGAAAAGATAGGCGAAGATTGGATAAACAAGGTATGGGAAGGAAAGAATTTCGTAAGACGTGGTAAAGAAGCCTACGAGCAGATCAACATTTTGGGAGATGACGGAGTTCCCCTGGATTATCACATCAGTTACTGGAAATCGGAATTGATCGATTTCATTATCCTTCAGCAGGATGCTTTTGATGATGTAGACGCATCTACCCCAATGGAACGGCAGAAATACATGTTTTCAAAAGTTATTAATGTTTGCGACAGGAATTTTGAATTTGAAGATTTTGAAGCCTGCTCAACATATTTCAAGAAAATGATCAATATTTTCCGTCAAATGAATTATTCGGAATACGAATCCGATGATTTCAAGCGTTACGAAACCGAAATTGAAGAACTACTGGCCGAAAAGGTTCAGGCATAACAATATAAATATGGCACAAGCTTTTCAACGCATATACACACGTTTAGAAGGAATTACCAAGGCAACGGTCGTTTTGAACGCACAACGCGTAACCAATGACGAACTGGCAACAGTAGACGGCCGGCTGGCCCAGGTAGTAAAGATCAACGGAGACCGAGTCACCTTACAGATATTCGGAGGCACGGAAGGGATCGCCACCAACTCGGAAGTGGTTTTCTGGGGAGAAGCCCCGTCACTCAACGTGAGTGATAACCTGGCCGGGCGTTTTTTCAACGCCTATGGCAACCCCATTGACGGAGGTCCCCAGGTGGAAGGAGAACACCGCGAAATCGGAGGCCCCTCGGTAAATCCTTATAAAAGGAGACAGCCTTCGCAGCTCATCCCAACCGGGATCGCAGGCATCGATTTGAACAATACCCTGGTCTCGGGTCAGAAAATTCCTTTTTTTGCCGACCCTGACCAGCCATACAACCAGGTAATGGCCACCGTAGCCCTGAGAGCCGACGTAGACAAGATAATCCTGGGTGGCATGGGCCTGACCAACGACGATTACCTGTATTTCCGCCAATCCTTTGAGAATGCAGGAAAACTTTCCAAGATCATCAGTTTTGTCAATACAACGGACGATCCTCCCGTGGAGCGGTTGCTTATTCCTGACATGGCTCTGACAGCTGCCGAATATTTTGCCGTGGACAAAAACGAAAAAGTACTCGTTTTGCTTACGGACATGACACTTTATGCAGATGCACTGAGTATTGTCAGCAACCGTATGGACCAGATCCCTTCCAAAGATTCCATGCCCGGCTCCCTTTATTCGGACCTGGCCAAAATCTATGAAAAAGCGGTTTTGTTACCCAGCGGCGGTTCCATCACCATCATTGCCGTAACCACATTGAACGGAGGAGATATTACACACGCCATACCCGACAATACAGGTTACATTACAGAAGGACAGCTCTTCCTGCGCCACGATTCCGATACAGGTAAAGTTATCGTAGACCCCTTCCGTTCTCTTTCACGTCTAAAACAGCTGGTTATTGGAAAGCAAACCCGTGAAGACCACAACCAGGTGATGAATACGGCCATCCGGCTTTATGCGGACGCTGCCGACGCCAAGACGAAATTGGAAAACGGTTTTGACCTGAGTGATTACGACCTGCGTGCCCTGGATTTCGCCAAGGAATACTCCTTGCAACTTTTATCCATAGACGTAAATATAAACGTAACGGAAATGCTGGAACGGACCTGGAAACTGTTTGCCAGGTATTTCAGCAAAGAAGAGGTCAGTATCCGTGAAGACCTGATTGATCAGTACTGGCCCAAAGGAGAAGAATAAATATTATCAGTATGGCCATTAAATACCAGTTTAATAAAACGTCGCTGACTGCCCTGGGAAAACAGCTCAAGATAAGGCAGAAAGCACTCCCCACGCTAAAAAACAAGGAAAGTGCCCTGCGTGCGGAGGTAAAACGTGCCAAACAACGATCGGACGAGTTGTTGGAAGAACTGGACAAGACCTTATCTTCATACAGGAATATGGCAGCCCTGTGGAATGAATTCACACCGGGGCTGATAACCGTAAAAGACGTGGAACTGGAAATCGTCAAGATTGCCGGCATTAAAACTCCCGCTCTTAAGGAAGTTATTTTTGAGGTGCAGCCTTTTTCACTGTTCTCACAACCTCAATGGTATACCCAGGGTATACAGATCCTGAAAGATCTGGCCCAGATAGGCATTGAAAGCGAAATATTTCTGGAGAAAAAGAATTTACTGGATTTTGCGCGTAAGAAAACCACCCAAAAAGTAAACCTGTACGAAAAAGTACAGATACCGGGATACCAGGAAGCTATTCGTAAGATCAAACGGTTCATGGAAGATGAGGAAACACTGTCCAAAGCCAGTCAGAAGATCGTAAAAACACGCCATCAGGAACAGGAGGAGGAACAATGATAACCCGGATGACAAAATATTCTTTTGTTTTGCTCAGTGAGCAAACTCAGGAATTCCTGCAAAAGCTACAGGATTTGGGTATGGTAGATATTAACCGCCAGGAAAAACCCGTAGATGAGCATTCCAAAGAAATTACCAATCAGCTTGTCCGGATAAACCAAACTGTTACCCGCCTGAAACAGGTTGCCAAAGAAAAGATCCAAAAAGAAGTTGTGCCTTTTGAGGGTGACGCATCTACCCTGCTGGATGAGACTACCCGGTTATTTTCACAAAAGGAGGCTTTACACAATGATATCAACGTTCTTAACGAGCAGATCAAACAGGCTGAGCCTTGGGGTTCATTTACACAAGAAGATCTGGACAGGCTCCGCGATATGGGATTTACCATTCATGCCTATGTGCAGCCGGTTAAAAGACTGAATCCCTCACTGGAGAAGGACTACCCGCTCTACGTGGTAAACCGGGCAGACGGACAAGCCTATTTTATAGTTCTGGAGGTTGAGGGAGAAACTTATGATTTCCCGGGTAATGAAATCACATTCCCGTCCGTATCATACGACAAATTGCAGGAAAGGCTCCGGGAAAAGGAAGCCGCCCTGGCATCATGTATATCCCGGCTGGAGGCATTGTCGGATCACACCGATCTGTTAAAAGATCATGCAGCCGTGATCTCTTCGCATCTGGACCTGTACCTGGCCAATGCATCTGCCCGTAAAGAAGTGGAAGACCATGTGGATCTGCTGACGGGTTTTGTGCCTTCTGAAAAAACAAAAGAACTGGAAGCCTTTCTGAACTCCGAGAGTTTATACTATATAAACGCTCCTGCAGAAAGTGAAGACAATCCCCCCATCAAGCTGAAAAACAATTGGTATACCCGATTGTTCGAACCCATTGGGGATTTGTATATGCTTCCCCGGTACGATGAATTGGACCTGACTCCCTACTTTGCTCCTTTTTATATGCTTTTCTTCGGATTCTGCCTGGGAGACATGGGATACGGCCTGGTGTTCATGATATTGGGACTGTTGGGAAAACGGTTCCTTCCAAAAATGAAAGGATACCTGAACCTGATATTTTTCCTGGGACTGGGATCTTTTGTGATGGCCGCTTTTCCCGGTATATTTTTCGGAGTGAAGGTTGCCGATATAATACCCTCTGTGAGAGAGAACAATACATTTTTGTTTAACTTCTCGGACATGAAAATGTTCTGGTTTGCCATCCTCTTTGGATTGTTCCAGATTGTTTTCGCTCGCATTCTTACAGGGATCGATTCCTTCATTCGCAAGGGATGGCAGCACGGCATGGCTCCCTTTGGATGGGCAATACTTATAGTATGGTGTACCATTGCTTATGCCTCTATGGAAGTGCCTTCAATGGCATTGCCAAAAACCGTATCGCTTACTATGATAATTGTGAGTGTTGCATTGATCCTTTTTTTCTCCAAACCCGAAGGACCCATTTACAAAAGACTGGGAAAAGGCCTGTGGGCCATGTACGATATAACCGGCGTTTTCGGAGATATGCTGTCCTACATTCGTCTCTTTGGACTCGGTACGGCAGGAGCTATACTTGGAATGGTATTTAATTCAATAGCCATGAGTCTGTCCGGTGTCCCTTACGTAGGATGGCTGCTCACGATCATAATGCTCCTTTTTGGACATACGCTGGTATTGGCACTCAATTCACTTGGAGCCTTTGTGCATCCCATGCGTCTGACATTCGTGGAATTTTACAAGAATGCCGGGTTTACAGGCGGAGGACGCGGATACAAACCCCTTAGATCCATATCAAATAATAAAGAACAATAGAAAATTTAATAAACAATTAACCAATTAATTATGAACACATTACCTTTAATTTTAGCCTATATCGGTTTGGCTTTTATGTTGGGTCTTGCCGGAATCGGAAGCGCTATAGGCGTGACCATCGCAGGAAATGCCACTGTGGGAGCTCTTAAGAAAAATCCCAACATATTCGGATCTGCTATGATCCTGAGCGCTATGCCTTCAACTCAGGGTCTTTACGGATTTGCCGGATTCTTTTTGAATTTGGGTGCCGTAACCGAACTGGGTGATGCCCTTACCCTGGGACAGGGTCTGGCCGTTTTTGCAGTAGGGCTGGCCATGGGCTTTGTAGGTCTCTTTTCCGCTATAAAACAGGCTTCCATCTCGGCAAACGGAATTGTTGAGATGAGTAACGGACATAATGTATTCAGCAGCACTCTGGTTTTAGCCGTATTCCCGGAGTTATACGCAATTCTGGCTTTTGCCTCGTGCTTCCTGGCAATGCCCAGCTAAGCCATGAGTCTTATTAAATCGATTTCCGGAATTAGGGGTACTATCGGCGGTTTGCCGGGAGTATCCCTTTCTCCTTTGGATATAGTGCTCTTTACAGCCGGTTATGCCCAACTGATCCGGGAATCTTATCCGGGTCGGTCAAATAATGTTGTTGTGGGCCGGGATGCGCGCATTTCCGGAGATATGGTCCGTCAATTGGTCTGCGGTACATTACGTGCCTGTGGAATGAACGTAACGGACATCGGGATGTCAAGTACTCCGACAACGGAGATGGCAGTTGTCTTTTCCGGTGCATCCGGGGGTATCATTCTGACTGCCAGTCACAATCCGCGCGAGTGGAATGCCCTGAAATTATTGGGGCCTGAAGGCGAATTTTTGAATGCCGAGGAGGGAAAACGTCTGTTGGAGATCGTTGCCCAAAACCGGTTTGATTTTGCCGGAGTGGATTTTCTTGGTTCTTATGAACAGGTAAATTTTACTTCAAAACATATTGAAGCCGTTCTGAACCATCCCCTGGTAGATGTAGAAGCCATTTACCGTGCAGGATTCAGCGTTGTTGTTGACGGGATCAATTCAGTAGGCGGACTTGTCATGCCTGAACTGTTGGAAGCCCTGGGTGTGACGTGTCACAAAGTTCACTGTGAACCGCACGGGAATTTTGCCCACAATCCTGAGCCGTTACCTGCACATCTGACTGACCTTTCTTCTGAGGTTGTTTCCCAAAAAGCCTCCCTGGGAATATCGGTCGACCCGGATGTAGACCGCCTTGCAATTGTTTGCGAAGACGGCACCATGTTTGGGGAAGAATACACTCTGGTAGCCTGTGCCGATTACGTATTACAAAAGTATACGGAAGAAAATCCCGGAGAAAGGGTCCATACCGTATCCAACTTGTCTTCCACCAGGGCTCTGAAAGATGTTACCCAACGGTATAAAGGCACCTACACGGCGGCTGCCGTAGGAGAAGTCAATGTGGTTGAAGAAATGAAACGTACCCTTAGTATCATAGGCGGAGAAGGGAACGGCGGAGTTATTCTGCCCTCGCTTCATTACGGCCGGGATGCCCTTATCGGGACTGCTCTTTTCCTTTCTTACCTGGCCTCAAGAAATATACATGCTTCTGCCTTAAGAGACTCCTATCCCCGTTACTACATGAGCAAAAACCGAGTGGAAGTAAAAGAGGATATTCCTTTGGGATCCCTGTTCCAAAAGATCCGGGATGCTTATCCCAAAGCAGTGGTAAACAATACTGACGGATTGCGTCTGGATTTTGAAGATGAAAAGAAATGGGTTTGCCTGCGCAAATCCAATACCGAACCAATTGTGCGCATCTATTCGGAAGCACCTGACAAAGCCGAGGCAGAAGCATTGGCTCACGAAATCATGGCTTTCCTGTGATTATTTATTTGGCCGAGCCGAAAAAATGTGTACCTTTGCAGCCCGTTTGCAAGAAAAAAAATAAACTTTACATACAATGAAACAAGGAATACACCCCGACACCTACAGACTGGTTGCTTTTAAAGATATGTCCAACGACCATGTATTCATTACACGTTCCTGTGTCAATACAAAAGAGACTCTTTCCGTGGACGGAATTGAATACCCATTGTACAAACTTGAGATTTCAAACACGTCTCATCCCTTCTACACAGGAAAGATGAAGCTGGTGGATACAGCCGGACGTGTGGATAAATTCAGAAGCCGTTATGGTGACCGGAAAAAATAATCCAAAACCCGTCAATACAGAAAGCTGTCCCCGACCGGACGGCTTTTTTTCTGTAAGCCCGGCTCCTTATATAGAAACATCGGACGGTTCACTGACCCTGATGAGTTCCTGTGGGGAGACTTACCATTCTACCGGCGGGGCCGTGGAGGAATCACAACATGTATATATAGAATCCGGGTTGCGGTATTACCTGGAAGAAAGGGAAAAAGCGGGCCTGGTACCGGCAGTTGTTCACATTTTTGAATTGGGATTGGGAACCGGTCTTAATGCCCTGCTAACTTACCGGGAAATGTTCCGGGAAAAATTTCCGGCATCGGTGCATATCTTTTACAGTGCTGTGGAAATGAATCCTTTGGAAGCCGTTATATGGGAAAAACTGGATTACGCCCGATCTGAAAAAGAGAACGATTTTTTCAGAAAAATGCACATGGGCCCCTGGAATGAGCCGTTCGTACCCGCTCCCGGTTTTACATTGATCAAACTGAAGAAAAATTATTTGAATCTCATTATTAATGATCTCATTGACGTTGTTTATTACGATGCATTCTCTCCTGCCGTCCAACCTGAACTTTGGACATCCGCGGCCTTAGGACAGTTGTTGCCGGCACTTACCGCAAATGGGATACTGACCACCTATTCATGCAAAGGGTCTTTCAAACAAGTATTGCGTGATTGGGGATTTTCCTTACAAAAGCTTCCCGGTACAGGAAAGAAACGTCATATTCTGAGGGCTGTTTACGGCTCGCACAACTCTTTGATCACGGGCGTAAGCAATGCTTCCATGTCAAAATAAGCATCCGGGAAAGGATGCACCCCGTCTGAACTCAAGTCTTTCTTCATGGCTCCCTTTCCGTCTGACATGGGTGTCCAGAAATCTACGTAACGGCAATTGTTTTCCCGCGCATATTCTTCTATCATCCGGTTCAGTCGTTCAATGGCAACCGCAGGACGTACCATTTCATTGAACTCGTCAGGTCTCCAGACATATTCCCCGGCAGGCAGGACCGAGCATAAAATTACCTTTATGCCGTGAAAACGGGCCAGATCTGCCATAGAGGAAATATTATCCATTATCTGCCTGTGGGTAACGTAGCCCTGGTTTTGTGCGATATCGTTCGTTCCTGCAAAGATCACAACTACTTTCGGTTGTAACCGGATCACATCTTTCCTGAAACGAATAAGCATCTGCGCCGTAACTTCTCCGCCAATACCCTTTCCTATAAAATTATTCTCCGAAAAATAACCGGGATGAAAATGTCTCCAGTTCTGGGTTATGGAATTGCCCATAAAAACGGCATCCGGTTTTTCTTGTGCCGGATTTTCCTGTGCCACGGTGACCAGGGATACCAGCATTGCCATTAATATACTTAATATATGTTTCATTTTTAGGGTTTTATATGTTTAAAAAAGGTTTTACAGCTCTTTCGTATACACCTTGCGTATAAGCGATAGCCATTCCGTAATTTGTTACCGCAACACCGGCTCGTTTCACTTCCCGGATCCTGGCCAGCAGCTGACGGTGTGTGATCATACATCCTCCGCATTGTATGACAAGTGCATAATCCCCAAAAGGTTTAGCGGGAATGTCCAAACCGGAGATCATATCGAACTTCAGCTTTTTTCCGGTATACCGGCTTAGCATCCGGGGTAATTTTACCCGGCCAATATCTTCACAGGTGCTGTGGTGACTGCAGGATTCCATCATCAGGACACAGTCTCCGTCTTTGAGCCGGTCAATGGCAGATGTCTCATCAAGATAAGTTTTAAAATCTCCCTTGCAGCGGGCCAGTAAAATACTGAATCCGGTCAAAGGCTGGTCATCAGGTATCAAGGATTCCACTTTCCCGAACAATTGGCTGTCTGTAACCACCAACACCGGTTTATTATCAGATACACTTTTCTGAAAATAAGTTTCCAATTGCGTTTCCTGTAAAACAACGGCAACTGCCCTGCGATCCAGTATTTCCCGGATCACCTGCACTTGCGGCAAGATCAGACGACCTTCCGGTGCTTCCGAGTCAACCGGACATACCAAAACCACCGTGTCGTTTTCCTTTACCAGCCCTTCCAGCATAGGTAATGAACGAAAAGGAGACGGGCCCAGATTTCTGGAGATGAGATTGATCAAAGCATCAAGCCGGGAGGGTTCCCTGCAGCTGAAATCAATAACGTCTGTCCGGTATTCACGTTCTATCTCATTTCGAATCCCGTGATCCAGCGCTACTTTATCTGACATATTGTGAACCAGGATAAAAGGCACTTCATCCATCCGGAAATCCTCTATCAGACTTTTTTCGTATTTGCCAAGAAAGTTACCAGTAAACAACAGAATGGCCATGTTTACCTGCAGAATGATCTCCCGGCTTCGTAACACACGCTTTTCGCCCAGCAATCCTTCATCGTCCATTCCTGCAGTATCAATGAGCACGACAGGCCCCAGACCATGTATTTCCATTATCTTACGTACGGGATCCGTTGTGGTACCGGGAATATCAGAGACAATAGCAACATCCTGTCCTGATAGAACATTAATAAGAGAACTCTTTCCGGCGTTCCGCCGGCCAAAAATCCCTATTTGCGGGCGCGTGGCCATGCCAGGGAATCAATAATTGGATTTCTTTTCCTCAAAAAAAGCCTTGGGATGTTGGCAAGCCGGACATATTTCCGGGGCTTTCTTTCCTTTGGTGATATAACCGCAATTGCGGCATTGCCAAAGGATCTCTTCATCTCTTTCAAAGAATTTTCCGGATTCAACCCGTTCCAGAAGTATCCTGTAGCGGGTTTCGTGTTCCTTTTCAACGGCAGCGACAGCAAGGAACGTGGCGGCAATTTTCGGGAACCCTTCCTCGGCAGCGATCTTTGCAAACTCGGGATATAAGACAGCATGTTCTTCGTGCTCTCCTTCTGCGGCAGCTTTAAGGTTTTCTGCCGTTGTTCCTATCATGCCGGCAGGATACGATGCAATTATCTCAACCATACCGCCTTCAAGAAATTTAAAAAAACGTTTTGCGTGTTCTTTTTCCTGATTGGCAGTTTCCTCAAAAACACCGGCAATCTGTTCAAAACCTTCTTTCTTAGCGGCTGATGCAAAAAAAGTATACCGGTTACGAGCCTGGGACTCTCCTGCAAAAGCATCCAGGAGATTCTTTTCTGTTTTCGTTCCTTTAATTGATTTCATACTATGGCTGATTAAAGATATATCGGTAGCCCCAACAGGACTCGAACCTGTATTTGAAGTTTAGGAAACTTCCGTTCTATCCCTTGAACTATAGGGCCAAAGTGTCTGAAATATATCAGACCACCTTCTTTTCTATGATCTGCCTTCCGCGATAATAACCGCATTCGGGGCATACCCTGTGATACATGACCGTCGCTCCGCAATTGGAACAAACAGCCAATGTAGGGGTATTCAATTTATAGTGCGTTCTGCGTTTGTCTCTTCTCTGTTTTGAGACTCTGTGTTTAGGATGTGCCATATCTCAATTTATTTTATGTTGTTATCTTTCCAAATACGTAGCATTTCGGGATCACAATCTTTTTCCGATCCATGAACCCTCTGTATGGGAATACCCAGGCATACGTTATCGTATGCATATTGCGTTAAATCAAGTTGCCCGGTATGATCATTACGACATTCCTCAGTTTCCTCTTCGTCTAACTCTCCGTAGAAAGAAACCGGCATGGATAATCTTTCCAGACAACGATCGCACAAAAGTACTACATATCCTTCAATTTTCACGGAAATATCCAATTTTCTTTCGGCTGCGATCTCAATTTGAACAGCAACTGTTAACTCACTATCAAGCACTTCCGTATTTTGAAATAAATCAAAGAAATCCTTGCCCAAACGAAAATCGTAGAGGTGTTTTCCTTTGGAAAGCGTCTTCCCCGCAATAGTAAGCCTTATATTCTTTTTGTTATCCATCCTGCCCGAAATGAGCCGACAAAGATAAACAAATATTTTTGATAATCGCTGTTTTATTATACTTTTGCCCACGCAGTTTAACCAACACTTTTTATGAACGAGAAGATCCTCATTCTAGACTTTGGGTCACAATTTACACAATTGATTGGCAGACGTTTGCGTGAAATTAACGTATTTTGTGAGATCCATCCTTACCATCATTATCCGAAACCCGATGCTTCCGTTAAAGGGATCATCCTGTCGGGAAGTCCTTATTCGGTAATAGATAAAAATGCACCCGAAATAGACCTGACTCATATCAGGGGACATATTCCTTTACTGGGAATCTGCTTTGGATCACAGTACCTGGCCACGCGTTACGGAGGATTGGTAAATTCTTCTTTATCAAGAGAATACGGCAGAACCACTTTAGAGATAACGGAACCCGGATCGCCTCTTTTCAAAGAAATTCCTTCACCCACAACGGTATGGATGTCTCACGGGGACAGTATAGAATCGCTTCCCCGGAATGCTGTAAACATGGCCTCAACGAGTGAAGTAAAATATGCCGCATTCCGGTTTTTGGATGAAGACACCTACGCGGTACAGTTTCATCCTGAAGTATACCATACGGTTCACGGCAAAGAAATACTCAAAAATTTTGCATATAACATCTGCAAATGCAAAGGCGACTGGACACCCTCCTGTTTTATTGAAAGTACGGTCAAGGAATTGCACGAGAAGATCGGTCAGGAACAAGTCATATTGGCTTTATCGGGCGGTGTAGACAGTACAGTTGCTGCCGTGTTGCTGCATAAGGCCATAGGAAAACAATTGCATTGCATTTTCGTGGATAACGGGTTGCTTCGCCTGAATGAATACCAAGCCGTCATGAAATCCTATGAAGAAATGGGACTGAACATTACGGGCGTGGATGCCTCCGGTGTTTTTTTATCTGCTCTTAAGGGAATCTCAGATCCGGAGACCAAACGCAAAGCCATTGGACGCACATTCATTGAAGTCTTTCATAAAGAGTCGGGGAAAGTACAGGATGCCACATGGTTGGGTCAGGGAACCATTTATCCCGATGTCATAGAATCGGTACCTGTTCACGGTCATTCGGCCGTCATAAAATCCCACCACAATGTGGGGGGACTGCCTGAACACGTTCCGTTGAAGATCGTAGAACCTTTACGTATGTTATTTAAAGACGAGGTGCGTCGCATAGGTCTCTCACTGGGTATCAAAAAAGAACTTATTGGCCGGCATCCCTTCCCAGGTCCGGGCCTGGCTATTCGGCTGTTGGGAGAAATAACCGCGGAAAAACTTGCGATCCTCAGGCAGGCAGATGATATTTTCATCCGGAACCTAAAAAAAGACAACCTGTACGATTCGGTCTGGCAGGCAGGTGCCATTTTACTCCCTGTAAAAAGCGTGGGTGTCATGGGAGATGAACGGACTTATGAATATACCATCGCTCTGCGTGCCGTTGAATCAACTGACGGAATGACAGCAGACTGGGTGCATCTTCCCTACGAATTCCTGATGAAAGTGTCTAACGAGATCATCAACAAGGTTAAGGGTATTAACCGGGTGGTTTACGATATATCTTCCAAACCGCCCGCTACCATTGAGTGGGAATAACCGGGCTGTTTATTCAGTCAATTAAACAACATTTTGTAATAAGAAGCTTTCTTTTCAAGGGACATGGGATAGGCCCTTGAAGTTGAAGGCATTCTGTACAATTTGATCGTCCGGTCCTTAAAATGGAAGGTTAAGTATTTCCCCATACCGGGAACGGTTACATTTTTACCAAAATGACTTTTCCCTATTACCTCCAGCAATGTCTCTGCCGCCTTTTGTCCGGTAACTGCAACCGTATTGCATAAAGGTATACGTATAAGAATACCATCCAGATCAATAGGTTCAAGAATCTGCAAAAATTTATCGGATGCGTTCCCGGAACCTCTGACCACACGCATGGCCGTATCGTATAAAGCAATACCGTTTCCCTCGCAAAAAGCAGTGATGCATTCCTTGTCGAAAGCTTTTCCTTTTATGAAAAAACCGGGATCATTGAAAAACACAATACCTATCACCCGCCACATATCGTTTTGGAAATTCGGGTAATAAAAATCCATGGACCACCGGGCAACCGGAGGCGGGAAACTGCCTAACAGGAGAATACGTGAACTCCCGGGCAGGAAAGGCCTCATGGGATGAATTTCAGAATCAGGCACCAATATATTTGAATAATTCAAATACCATTACTGCAGGCCATACAATGGCTTTTAAAACACCCAGCACGCCAGCCCAAAAACCGGTAGCTTCAATAATAAAATAGATGACAGCACCTACAAAGCCGATCCCGTAAACAGCTCCTGCCTGGGGAGCACTTTTTGGCATTTCACATTTCATGATCAGAGATTTTTATTGATTTTTTATACAAGTGGAACAACGGATTCATAAATGTACTAATATCGCACATTATTTTATAAACCAAAATTATGAAAATTTATGGTATTCCCGTTGAGCCCGGGAGCAAATGAAATGAAAATCGGCCTCACCTATGACCTGCGTTCCGAATATCTTTCTTTGGGATATTCAGAAGAAGATACCGCAGAATTAGACAAAACAGAGACGATAGAGGGCATCGAAAACGCCCTTCATTCACTAGGTTATCAAACCGAACGCATCGGAAATGCACGATCGCTGATGATGCGTCTTCTAAACGGAAACAGATGGGACCTTGTTTTCAACATCTGCGAAGGCATCTTCGGAGACGGCAGAGAATCGCTTGTTCCTGCCATATTGGATGACTGGCAGATCCCTTATGTCTTTTCCGGAGCAGCCACAATGGCGCTTTCATTGAATAAAGCATTATGCAAACGCGTAGTAAGGGATGCGGGAATTCCTACTCCTGATTTTTGTCTTATACGCAGTGAAAACCATCTGGATCACCCAAAACCGGCATTCCCCCTTTTCCTAAAACCTGTTATGGAAGGATCCGGAAAAGGAATTGGAGAATATTCCCTGGTATGG
>Ga0265294_10001886_pt1 | contig 27914 bp, 26 predicted proteins | sample MunlanPumphouse3_FD_192504 | JGI IMG/M metagenome (GOLD analysis project Ga0265294, IMG submission 192504) | Groundwater microbial communities from a municipal landfill in Southern Ontario, Canada - Pumphouse #3 | ecosystem: Environmental > Aquatic > Deep subsurface > Groundwater | place...
CAGCCGACAGATATTCGAATTCGCCGATGGCGGCGCGTGCCTGTACGGCTTCAGATTCGTCAATAAGCGGGCAAATGATGAAAGCCTGCCTTCCTTCCGCTACCTGTTTTCGAATAAAATTGTAGGCCTTTTCTCTTTGCTGTGGTGTAAGCCATTTGGTTTTAATAGTTTGTCTGCCGGGAGGCAGTTGATCTATAACCGAAAGGTCGAGGTCGCCGTATAAGGTCAGTGCCAGCGTGCGTGGGATGGGGGTGGCAGTCATTACAAGAAGGTGAGGGCTGAAACCCTTTTGCCGTAATGCCGAGCGCTGTGCCACACCGAAGCGGTGCTGCTCATCGACAATCACCAAACCAAGCGCTTTGAAAGATACGTCCTTTTGTATCAAGGCATGCGTTCCGATAATAATATCAATATCCCCGGAAGCTATTGCTTTCTGTAATTCCTGTTTTCTTTTTCCTTTAATATCACCGATCAAGAGCGCAACGGTAACAGGTTTCCCTGTAATACCGCTGTATGTATGCAGGTAATCCTCCTGTACGACCGGCTTCCCTGCGATTGCCAATAGATTACATACGCTGGCAAAGTGTTGTTCGGCGAGGATTTCGGTAGGAGCCATAAAGGCACCCTGAAAATCATTATCAACTGCGGAAATCAGAGCGGCCATAGCCACAACAGTTTTACCGCTGCCGACTTCACCCTGCAGCAACCTTGACATCGGGTTGGACTTCTTAAGGTCTTCCAATATTTCTGTCGTTACCCTATTTTGGGCACCGGTCAACTCGAACGGCAGGGTTTTTATCCATTTATCCATCATCGTCGTGTTTATTTTGAAGGGGTTGGCAGGCTGGCTGACCTGCCAGTGATGCTTTCTTCTCAGAACCCCTAGTTGCAGTAAAAACAATTCGTCGAATGCCAGCCTGATTCTGGCTCTGTCTTTCAAATCGACACTGTCAGGGAAATGTGCCTGGGAGATAGCCTGGGGTAAATCCAGCAGTTTACAGCGTGTCCTTAATAGTTCGGGCAGGAATTCCTTTATTTCCGGTGCCCAGCGGTCGATAACTCCTTTCATCATTTTCCTGACAGTACGCGGATAAAGACCTTTTGTTAACGGATAGAGAGGAACCAGTCTTCCGGTATGAACCAGTTCCTTATCTTCCAGAATTTCCCATTCCGGAGATTCAAATACCGGCTGGTCTTTGAAAATGCTTATGCGTCCGCTGATTACTATCTGCTGATTGGTGGAGAGTTGTTTTACGATATAAGGATTATTAAACCACACTACCCGGACATTGCCCGTTTCATCACCGACAATCGCTTCGGTACTGCGCCGGTTGCCAAGCCTGACTTCGCGTACCTGCCAGACATTGGCAATAATTGTTTCTTCAATACCTTCGACAAGCTCTGAAATGGTTTTTCGCCGGCTGTAATCGAGGTGGCGGTGCGGGAAGTAATAAAGTAAATCTCTTACGGTTTCAGCTCCCAGTTTGTTGAATTTTGCGGCAACAGCAGCGCTGATTCCTTTTATGGTTGTTATGGAAGCATCCAGATTTGCACCTTGAGCTGTTTTTAGAACCGGCTTCTTTTTTGGTTTGGCAACAGGCACAGCAGAGGCAACAGTAGCTCTTGGGGGTTTCTTCGTTATCGCAGCTTCGATTTCGTCAATAGCTGATATTATCTCTTCAATTTTAGCTTTACGCTGCTCTTTATCGAGTTGTGAATAGCCTGTTTTATCAAGTTGCAGTTGTCTGAACTTTTTTAGGACAACCGGTTTATTAATTGTACCTTCGGTTTTGGCTGCCCAGCGGGACAGGAACTTATCCAATCCGCCGAAAACGGCAGTATCGCTAAATTCCCTTTGGCGCTCAAGCTCCAGAACCTTACGTAACGGTGTTGAATCCATCAGCAGGCTCCTGTATCTGTTGCAGTATTATTTTCCGGTTCAGGGGGAAGCAAACTTCATTTTCGGCAGATGTACAGACGGGAAGGACGGCAGTGATATAGTCCGTTTCTTTTCTGTTTCACCTTTCTCGGTTAAGTCGCTGACCTTTTCTCTCAAAGTCAGAATCAGCGTGCCGGGTCCGCCGTGAACGCCCAGCGCCGGTCCCAATCTGGAAATATGGATATTATTCTTATCGAAAATTGTGCCGATACGCTCTTTAAGTGATTGTGCATCCTCAGGGGTAGTGCTGTGAACAATGGCAACATCCTGAATATTAAGATAGTTTTTTACGTGCTCGAAGAGTTTATCCAATCCTTTACTGCGGCTGCGAGCCAGACCGGTTGGCTGCAATTCCCCGTTAGACATGGTTAGCATTGGTTTTACCCTCAACATTCCACCCAGTAAGGCTTTGGCTTTACCGATACGTCCTCCCAGTAAAAGATATTTCAGGGTATCGAATATTCCCCATAAATGAGTACGCGCCAGGGAAGATTTTATTTCCTCCATGATTTCAATCATTCCATCTCCGGCTTGAGCCATACGGGCTGCAGAGAGAGTAGTCAGTCCTAATCCCATGGAAGTTGACATCGAATCAACCACTTCGATACGTTTTCCGGCGCCTATCATTTCTTTAGCCTGTACCGCTGAGTTATAGATTCCGCTCAATTTGCTGGTTACCTGCAGAGAAATTATTTCGTTCGCTTCTTCAAGAAGTTTCTTATATACGGCAATAAAATCTCCGGGCGGGGGCTGGGAGGTTTTTATTATAATGTTATCGTTAACCATTTTATGGTAGATTTCATCCTGGCTGATATCAACTCCGTCGCGGTACGTTTTCCCTCCGAACTGGACATATGCAGGGACGACAGTAATTCCAAATTCTTCTATTAACTCCTGAGGGAGATCCGATGTGCTATCCGTGACAATTTTTACTGTCATAGTTTCCTCCTAATTTATAAGGGTTTTTGCATTATGGAAACCGCAAGCCCTCCCGGTCCGGAATATGTGCCAACGACCGGGCATACGATAGATTTATAGATATTCTCCCTCGGAACAATTGAGCTAATACGTTCAATTAAAAGTTCGGCATCTTCGGGAGTAGTACAATACTCTACCCCTACACTCTCAATATTATCAGTCGCTGCCACTGCATTGCAAAGGTAGTCGATTCCGGCAGCTTTAGACCTTACTCTGGTAAGCGGTGCCATCTCACCGTCTTTAATGGTAAGTATCGGTTTAACGGAAAGCAGGGAACCGACAAAACCCTGCGCTTTACCGACGCGTCCTCCCTTTGCCAAGTACTTAAGGGTATCGAAGTAAGCCACCAGTTGTGAGTTTTCCAGCCTTGCGTTTGTCCGGGTGATTATTTCATCGATTCCGGCTCCTGCATTGGCCATCTTGGCTGCCGCTATTACCGCCAGTCCGAAACTCATAATTATTTTTTGTGAATCCATTACCTCTATGCGGCAAATACCGTTCACCGAGTTTTTGGCGTTAAGCGCCGATTGATATGTACCGCTCAGCTTACCGGATAGTGTAATTACCAGTATTTCATCACTTTCTTCTGCCAGATTTTTATAAGCATTGGCAAAAGTAAGCGGGGATGGCTGTGTTGTGGTAGGAATAGTTTCCTCACGAACCAGTCTTTCATAGAACTCTTCGGAGGTAATCTCTATCCGGTCAAGAAATGACTCATGCCCGAATGATACTGTTAAAGGAATCAGTGTGATCCCCAGTTTATTGGCTACGTCATCGGGAATGTCGGATAGAGTATCTGTGACAATCTTAACTGTCATTACGGGTATACTCCTTGTCCGATTATTCTATTGATACAATATAATTATAGTGTGGTTGTCCGCCGTTAACTACTTCAACCTGCAGATGGGGATATTTCTCTCTGATTTCGTTGCCGCATATCTCCGCTTCCGTTTCTTCTGTATCCTCTCCGTAGTAAACAGTAATTATTTCTGCTTTGTCCAGAGGAGCTTTTTCTAAGACATCATACAGAACATCTTTGGCGGCATCCTGTACTGCTACTATAGCGCCGTTAAGCAGTCCGATTGCCTGTTTCTTTTTGATATCGAGCCCGCCGATTTTGCATGAACGTACGGAATGCGTTACTTCAATCGATGAAACCGCTTTTGTGGCTTCTGCCATAATTTCGCAGTTTGTTTCCATATCCGCTTCATAGTCATAAGCCAGCAGAGCTGCCACTCCCTGAGGTACATTTACCGTAGGAATTACACAGATGTTTTTCTCGGTTAAAGCCGGAACCTGTTGTGCCGCAAGTACGATATTTTTGTTATTGGGAAGAATGATAACATTATCTGAAGGGGCGCGTTCTACTCCCATCAGAATATCCTTGGTGCTGGGGTTCATCGTTTGCCCGCCGGCAACAACCGCGGCCACTCCCAGGCTCGCAAATACTTTTGCCAATCCCTCGCCGGCAGCTATTGAAACAATAGATGTTTTTACCGGAACAGCACGGTTTTTTTGTTTTTCGAGGTAATCCTGATGTTGCTCGTCCATATTCCTGGCGCTGACACTGTGGATAGTTCCCATAGAAGTGGCATAGCTGAAAATTTCACCGGGGTCCAATGTATGAATATGGACTCTGACGGTAGTATCGTCACCGACGACAATCAGCGATTGCCCTTTCTTCAACAAATGCTTTTTTATCTTTTCGGGGTCGAGGTCCTTACCTTTTAACAAAAACTCTGTGCAGTATCCGAAGGGGATTTCGTCCTCGTGTTCCGTCTTTGCGTGGGATACGATGGTTATGGGTGTTGTGGCAACATTGCTGGCGATTATCTGCGGTTTTCTGAATTGCATCAGTTCGGATTCGCCTCTCAGGTAACGCAGTGCGCCATCCAGTATCGTAAAAAGACCCTGCCCGCCGGAATCAACTACTCCCGCTTCCCTAAGTACAGGCAAAAGAGTGGGAGTATTGGCGACCGATTCACTGGCAGCGGATACCGTGGATTCCAAAACGGAAAGCAGGTCTCCCTTTCCGTTAGCCGCTGTCAGCGAGGCAGATTTAGAGGCGTCTTTTAATACTGTAAGCATTGTGCCTTCTACCGGGTTGCTGACACCCTTGTAAGCGACAACAGAGGCTTTCTCCAGCGCGGCAGCAAAATCCCTGCCGTCAATAGATTCCTTATTATCCAAACCCTGTGCAAGACCGGCCCAGAATTGTGAGAGGATGACACCGCTGTTTCCGCGGGCACCCATTAATGCACCGTTGGCCATCGAAAGTGCCACTGAGGATGCATTGTCATTCTCATTTTGAAATCCATGTTCAATAGTGGATTTCATTGTCAGTAACATATTGGTACCGGTATCTCCGTCAGGAACAGGAAAAACGTTGAGTGCATCGATATCGGGGGCGCTTTTCTCCAGCCAATCGGTAGCGGCGGCGAACATTTCGAGGAATTGCTGTCCGCCGATATTATCCGTTTGCTTCATATCTTTGTATTACCATCCTTGTAAAGGTGCTGTTTGAATTATTCTTGTAAGGTTACGCTATTTATGCTAATATAGCAGAACGAATTGTACAACAATTCCTTATAGACAGTCAAAGGAGTGAACTTATTAAATGAAGTGTGATATATGCGAAAAAAGGATGATGTTCGGTAATAACGTCAGCCATTCTAAAAGACATACCAGGAAGCAATCGATGCCGAATATCCATAAAATCAGGGCGGTGGTGGATGGTAAGGCAATGCGTGTTAACATTTGTACCAGATGCCTGCGTACTCAGAATAAGTTAGCCCAGTCTGCCGAATAATTAGTATCAATTGTTAATAGTCAGCCTGTAATCTTTACGAGTTACAGGCTATTTCTTTTGCTCTTTTTAAGGCTTTGTCCACTTGCTCGGGGGATGTACCCCCGATGACATTGCGCGCCGCAACCGATGATTCCACCGTTATATTTTTTATATCAGTATCAAAAAGCGGAGAAAATTGCCGGTATTCATCAAGACTCAATTCATCGAGTGTCTTATTGTTTTTAACGGCATAGCTTACCAGTTTGGCTATAATGCCGTGAGCATTGCGGAAAGCCTCGCCCCTGCAAACCAGATAATCGGCAAGGTCTGTTGCCAGTATAAATCCGCGGTCTAAGGCATTTTTCATGTTTTCCGGTTTGAATTTCAAAGTATCCAGCATACCTGCGAATACCTTGAGGCTGGGCACAAGTGTATCTACCGTATCGAATACCCTTTCTTTATCTTCCTGTAAATCACGATTATAAGTAAGCGGCAATCCTTTCATTGTTGTCAGCATCGCCATCAGATTCCCGTAAACGCGCCCCGTTTTACCTCTTCCCAGTTCGGCAACATCCGGGTTTTTCTTCTGCGGCATCAGGCTTGAACCGGTCGAGTAGGCATCATCCAGCTCGATGAACTTGAACTCTGCCGAAGACCACAGAATGATTTCCTCCGCTAACCTTGAAAGGTGCATCATACAAATACCGGCGGCGGAAATGTATTCGATGGCAAAATCCCGGTCTGAAACTGCGTCCATACTGTTTTGGCTGACTTCGGAAAATCCGAGCTCTTCAGCTAAGAACTCGCGGTCGGTATTGAAGGTAACACCGGCTAAAGAGCCGCTTCCCAGCGGCAAAACGTCTGCCCGTTTATAACAGTCTTTGAAGCGCCCGTAATCGCGCTCCAGCATTTCAAAATATGCCAGCAGGTGATGGGCAAGCAGTACCGGCTGAGCCAACTGTAAATGAGTATAGCCCGGCATTATTACAGTTTTATTATCCTCGGCAATTTTTATCAGAGTATTCTGTATCATTCTGATACCGGTAAGAGTTTCGGAAATGGCCTCTTTAATGTAAAGCCTGAAATCCAGCGCCACCTGGTCGTTTCGCGAGCGTCCGGTATGCAGTTTACCTGCCACATCGCCGATAATTTCGAACAAACGCGCCTCAACAGCCATATGGATATCTTCCTGTTCCGGCTTAAAATTAAACTGGCCTTTTTCTATATCCTCGGCAATTTCTGCAAGTCCCTGTTCGATATTATGCTCTTCTTCTGTGGTTATAATACTTTGTTTGGCGAGCATGCGTGCATGGGCAATGCTGCCCCTGATATCATAGCTATAGAGGCGCCAGTCGTAGTGGAGCGATGAGGTATATTTTATCACCAGTTCGTCGGGTGGTTTATCGAAACGGCTTCTTATATGGCTCATTTTAGTTATACCTCGCTTTTTTTATAATCCCATCATATTCGGTAACAGTATCTCGGGCCCACTCTTCTTTGACAGGCTCAAGATGAGCATATCAAAGACACATATTTATTTCTCTTTTTGAATCTGCCCCTGTATTTTGGCAGGCAAACCCCACAGCTTAATAAATCCGACAGCCGATGACTGGTCGAATTCATCTCCTTCGGCATATGTAGCCAATTCATGGCTGTATAAAGAATAAGGCGACCGGCGTCCCACTACAACGCAATTACCTTTGTGAAGTTTAAGGCGCACATCTCCGGTAACAAATCTCTGCGTGCTTTCTATATAAGCAGAAAGGTCTTCGCGATGGCCGCTAAACCATAATCCCTCATATACAAGATTGGAAAATTCGTGTGAAACCATTTGCTTGAAGCGATATTGGTTTTTAGATAACGCAAGCGTCTCAAGCGATTTATGCGCCGCAATAAGAATATTTGCGGCGGGGGCTTCGTAGGTTTCCCTCGATTTTATACCAACCAGCCGGTTTTCTACCATATCTATTCTGCCGACTCCATAATCTCCGCCGATTTCGTTTAAGAACTTTATCATCGTTATTCCGTCCATTTTATTGCCGTCAACGGAAACGGGTAAACCTTTTTCAAAACTTATTTCGATGTACTTCGCTTCATCTGGAGTATCCTTAATAGCCTTAGCCCAGACGTAGGCATCGTCCGGTGGCTCGTTCCAGGGGTCTTCCAGAACGCCGCACTCGGTGCTCTTGCCCCACAGGTTTTCGTCTATAGAGTAGGGGCTTTTCGAGGTTATAGGCAGCGGAATCCCGTATTTTGCCGCATATTGAATCAGCTCTTCGCGGGTCATTCCCCATTCGCGGGCGGGAGCAACAATCTTCAAATCGGGGGCAAGTGAATTAACTCCGACATCGAACCTGACCTGGTCGTTGCCTTTACCGGTGCATCCGTGTGCGATTGCTTTTGCTCCTTCAGCACGTGCTATATCTACCAGTATTTTCGCAATCAAAGGTCGCGCCAGCGCGGTAGCCAGCGGGTAGCACTCTTCGTAAAGCGCATTGGCTTTTAAGGCAGGGAAGATGTAATCGTTAACAAATTCTTCTCTGGCATCTATTACCAGAGATTTAATCGCTCCCACTTTTATTGCCTTTTCTTTAATAAGCGTAAAATCCTTTTCGTTGCCCACATCTATGGTAACGGCGATTACATCATACCCGTATTCTTCCTGCAGCCATCTTACTGCAACCGATGTGTCCAATCCGCCGCTATAAGCCAGTACCAGTTTTTCTGCCATAATAAACCTTCCTCCAATAATCTGTTATAGATATTATATCTCAATTTGCTTTGAAATACTCGGTTAAATAATTGTTAATCTGTAATTTCAGCCAGTCGTATTTCCAATCGTAGTCATGACCGGGCGCACCGATATATAAAAGAATATCACCCTCATACTGCTGCGAAATACCGAAAGCAGATTGAAGGTTTGCCCGCAGAATCGTGAGCATATCTCCATGGCTGAATGAATCCGGAATGGTGCCGTTGGTTCGGAGCAGCAATACTCTTTCCATATGGCTGTTATTGTTCCATACCGGGGGTCCCAGCTGAATACTGTAAACCTGTTCATTCTCTGCCAGAAGCGGCATAGCTCCCGAGCATATGGTACAGCCGTTACTGATACCCAGCAGTATTACTTTTAGATGCGGCAGGCTGTCCGTTAAAAACTGCGTTCTTGACGCCAGTTCATATCCTCTCGATGGATTGGTACTAAGTGCCATCATAGTCTCACCGATGGCCCCGAAAAAGTTTCTATCAGTCCTGAAATAGTCTATCCATAAAGTCGAGTTACCTAATTCCGTCAGTATGCCATCTATTCCCGGCGCCAGTTCCTTTTCGTTGGATTGAGATATTGCAGACCAGCCCCACCCCCCCGAATTAACTATTACCAGAACGTCTACATCCTTTGCCTCCCGGTATAATGCCAGCACCTGACCGGTAAAATCGTTACATTTCTTTTCATTATTTCCGAATAGTTTTATGGCTCTTCTTTCGGCATTGTCTATTACGTTTTGAGGAATGCCCGAAAAGTCCGTTGTTGCCAGAATTTCGGGTTGTCCTATCTCGCTGGCCTTTGCAGGAATCACAGTCGAAGGTGTGCATAGCACGATAATCATAGAAATGGCTACGATTAAAATAACACCTATTTGTACTTTGCGTACCTGAGATATCATATTATGAAAATTCCTTAATAGACAATCATCTTCTACACAAAATCCGGCATTTGAGATTGACCGCCCCTATAAATCAGGGTGTTGCACCGGAATGGCTTTAGACGCTAACTTTAACGCGCCGAACATATATCCGTTAGAACAGCATCCAGAATATCGATTGCCTTATCGACTTCATCTCTCCCTATAACGAGCGGCGGCATAAACCTGATGATACTATCTCCGATTTTATTTACCAGAAGCCCTTTTTCCAGACATCCCATTACGACCGATAGAGCATTTTTATCACTGAACTCGATAGCCTGTAAAAGTCCTCTGCCCCTCACATCTGAGATGAAATTATATTTCTGCTTCATCTCATTCAATCTCTTTGTAAGATACTTGCCGGTTACCTTTGCATTGAGGGGAATATCATTATCCACGATAGTTTTAAATACCGCATACCCCGTGGCGCATGCCAGCGGATTACCACCAAATGTGGAACCATGCTCGCCTGCGGCAAAAACTGAAGCTTTGTCCTTGCACAATATCGCCCCGATAGGGAAGCCTCCTGCCAGCCCTTTTGCCAGTGTCATAATATCAGGCTCAATTCCATATTGCTGGTAAGCAAAGAGAGTCCCGGTGCGTCCGGCTCCGGTTTGAATCTCATCAAGAATCAATAGTATTCCCTTTTGATCGCACCATTCCCTGACATTTTTCAGGTAGTCATCATCGGTCAGATGTACGCCGCTCTCACCCTGTATCGGTTCCATCATAACGGCACAGGTTCTCTCATTGGTAGCAGCTTTCAGCGCTTCTATGTTATTGTAGTCTACATTGATAAAACCGGACGGAATCGGAATATAAGGCTCCTGGAACTTGCTCTGTCCGCTGGCGGAAACCATTGCCAGTGTCCTGCCGTGAAACGAGCCGGTGCCGGTAATAACTTCATAAGCACCATTTAAGTGAATATGGCCATAGCGTCGCGCCAGCTTAACGGCGCCCTCGGTTGCTTCCGTTCCGCTGTTGCAAATGAACACCTTGTCCATACAGCTGTTTTTTACCAGCAGTTCAGCCAGCTTCAGTTGAGGGATGGTGTAGTAAAGGTTGGAAGTATGCATAAGTGTATTTGCCTGTTCGGTTATTGCTTTTACAACAACCGGATGGCAATGGCCGAGGCTGTTTACCGCTATGCCGGAAACAAAGTCTAAATATTCCTTATCATTTTCATCCCATACTTTGGCGCCCTGTCCTTTAATTAAAGTTATCGGTATTCGCTTAAAAGTGGGCATGTAATAATCATGTTCAAGTTTTTGCCAGTCGGTCATTTTATTCTCCCTGCGGATTGTAAATCAGTGTTCCCGTTCCGCCTTCCTCTATTTCTTTAACCAGTGCGTTTTTGCGGTTGCCGTCAATTATTACGCATCTGGTTAACGGATTTCCGGTAGCCCTTATGCAAGCCTTTATTTTGGGAATCATACCTCCGTTGGCAACTCCTGAATCTAAAAGCTCTTTTGCTTCACCAGGGCTTAAGCGGGGCAGATAATTCCCCTCGCTATCTCGTATGCCGTTTACATCCGTCATAAAGATCAGTTTTTCGGCTTTTATGGATGCGGCAATTTCTCCGGCAATGGTATCCCCGTTTATATTTAATAGCTGTGTGTCGCATTTTTCCCGGTTTACGCTATTTAGACTGATAGGGGAAACTACCGGTATAAAGCCGGCTTCCAATATAGCTGTTAATACTTCATGGTTTACTTTAACCGGGTTGCCGACATATCCCATTTCTTTGTTGCGGATTCTACCTTCGATTAAAGCGCCATCGACACCGCTGATACCGACTGCTCTACCACCGCGTGATATGATGGTAGCTACGATTTCCTTGTTCATCAGCCCGCCGATGACTGCCGTAACCATCTCCATTTCGGCTTTACCTGTAATACGTTCTCCGTTGTAAAACTGTGGCGAGATATTCTGTTTTTGCAGCCACTTGTTGACCAGATTAGCCCCTCCGTGAATAACCACGATAGGGTGACCTTGCTTCTGCAGGTAAATAATATCTTCGATGGTGGTGTCTTTGGTATCGAATAGAGAACCACCGAGTTTAATCACTATTGTTTTATTATCGAGTTTACTTTTCAATCGATTGCTCCTTTCCTTAAGAGCTTAACATAATATTAGGTAGTATAATCGGCGTTGATGGAAACGTATTCAGCTGTCAAATCGCAGCCCCAGGCAGTTGCCGTAGCCTTGCCCAAATTGAGGTTGAGGTCTATTACCACTAATTCCGATTCCATAGCCTTTGATACTTCGTCATAGTTGTCGTCTAAAGCAATACCCTGCTCAAGCAGTTGAATTCCGCCAATAGACAGGTCTGTTTTTAATTCTACAATTTCAGCGCCGCTTCTGCCGGCAGCGGCAACAATACGGCCCCAATTCGGGTCGCAGCCGTGTACGGCTGTTTTTACCAGCGGAGAAGCGGCGATTGTTCTGGCACAGTTTCTTGCCGATTCAATGTCAAGCGCCCCTTTTACATTGACCTCGATTAACCTGCTTGCTCCTTCGCCGTCGGCGGCAACCGCTTTGGCAAGGTAAATGCAAACCTCATTTAAAGCCTCTTGAAAAACTTCCGCAGGCTTTGAATTTCCCGTTATCCGTTCGTTATTTGCCAGCCCGTTTGCCATTATTATCATTGTATCGTTGGTACTTGTATCGGTATCGATGGAGACCATGTTAAAGGAAACATCGGCAGCTTTTCGCAATGCATCGGTAAGGAAATCCTTGTCGATAACGGCATCCGTTGTTAGAAAGCAGAGCATGGTTCCCATATTGGGGTGTATCATACCTGAACCTTTGGCAACTCCCCCGATGGTAAAAAGTCCATTATTAACGGAGACAGCCACTTCCTTGGAAACGGTATCGGTGGTCATAATTGCTTTGGCAAAGTCGTGTCCGCCGTTTTCAGCCAGTTCAATGCTATCGATACCTTTACTTATAATATCCATTGGCAGTTTTCTGCCGATGACACCGGTACTGGCGACCAGTGTTGAAGAGGGTTTTATCTCCAGTTTATTGGCAGCAAGCACAGTCATTTCTAAAGCATCCTGCATTCCTTGCCTGCCGGTTACGGCATTGGCGCTTCCGCTGTTAACGATAATGGAATGAATATCGTCTGAAGGAAGCCGTTTCTGGCAAATAATTACCGGTGCTGCCTTGATTTTGTTTTTTGTAAATACACCCGTAGCCGTACAGGGCGTTTCTGAATATAGAATTCCCAGATCGGGCTTTGGCCCTTTTTTCTTGATACCGGCATTCACAGCTCCGGCTTTGAACCCTTTTACCGAAGTAATGGTTCCCTTTTCAATAAAATCGATTATCGTTTTCATAGAATAAAACTATATCACAATCGTTGTTTGTAGGCTAGCGGAATAAAAAGTTTCTTGCAGTAGATATAATTATGGTTTTGGTTATATCTATGACGGGAATTATCTATGATAGTATGAAAAGGCGGTTAAATTATCCCCTGTATCTCTTTATAACCTCGTAGATGGCATCTGTTCCCGAATACATAGATTTGACAGGAATCCTTTCATCTGCGGCATGAACAGCACTCATAAAGCTAAATCCCTCAGGAAGGTCGATAGGCAGATATCCGTATGTTTGAATATCCAGTTTTGCCAGCAGGCGGGCATCGGTGCTGGCGCTGATAATAATCGGAATCGGAATACAATCCGGCTCTTTTTCCTTCAGGATATCCGAAAGCATATCGAATAAAGAGAGATCGGCGTCGTCTTTAGCCTTTTCATAGTTGGTGATTTTGATATCGCAATCGTGCCCGATAACATTTATTAACTCATCCCTTAAGTCGTTATCATTCAGAATGGGCAGGATTCTGCCGTCCAGATAAAGTGTCACTTCTCCGGGTACCACGTTAATTCTCTCGCCGCCTTTTACCATTATGGCATTAACGGTGTTATGCAGCAGGGGGTCGAAAAAATTTCCGGTTTTATCTTTAATAATCTCAAGCATTTCATCGGTCATCGCCGGGTCAAGCAGCTGTTTAAAATAAGTTCTCTCCGGTTCTGAAATATGCGAGGCAATTATATTTATCATTTTTTCTGTTACGGCAGAGATATGAACCGGTAATCTTTTATCATTAAGGTCCACCAGGGCTTTCCCCATCTTATACATAGCGCTATTTTTTATAGGTATCGAGCCGTGACCGCCGGGACCGTGAAAGGTAATCTCGGCAGAACAATGGTGTTTTTCAGCGACCTGAATCAGGTAAAATTTTTTGCCGTTAAGAAACATCGTATATCCGCCGAATTCGCTGATGGCATACTTAACATCTTTGAAAATATCCATATGCTCCCTGATAAGGAACTTTGCTCCGTAAGCACCTCCGGTTTCTTCATCGCACATAGCGCAGAAGATAATATCTCCGGCAGGCTGCAGGTTTTCCGCTTTCGCTCTTAACAGCGATGCAATCATCATTGCCAGTCCGCACTTCATATCCAGCGTCCCGCGTCCCCAGACATAACCGTCGGCGATTTTTCCTTCAAAGGGAGGATACGTCCAATTCTGATTGGCAGCAGTTACAACATCGGCATGCCCGTAAAGCAGTAGCGGGGGGGCTTCCCCTTTTCCCTTAAGTCGCGTTAAAAGGTTGGGGCGGGTGGGGTCTTTTGCTAAAAAAGTAGTTTCGAATCCGGCTGCCGTTAGCAGGCTGTCGATATACCGCATCAGTGGCGCTTCGTTACCGGGCGGATTGGTGGTATCGAAACGAATCAGTTTTTGCAGCAACTCTTCGGGGTGTTTGTAGATTGAAGTATCGATTGAAGGCATTTCGGCTCCTTTTTTAACGGCAAAATCCGCTGCGACTATTATACCATTAAAAGAATATAGGGCAAGGAAAAAAGGGGCATCACGAATCGCACTTTTTATAAAAAGCTATCTTGTCTGAATTGCTGCAGGCGGATTAACTCGTCAAGTCTAATCTGTAAAGACGTAACTGCCCTTCTTTAGATATGAATAGAAGGTAAGTATGGTAGAAACCAATGCCATATACATCAGAATTGCCAGTAAAATATCCGGGCCGATGTTTAGAATAGCTAGGATAAGGGGTACCAGCCAGAACCAGTAATTCAGTTTGGCGATTTTGGTGGGGGTAGGGAACTCAAAATCTTTCTTGCGCCGTTTTATTAGGTAGATGACTATTCCTGTCATAGCTACAACACCGCCAAGAAGCGCCGGCACTGCGTATAGATACGGATTCCAAAAGACCAAACCGTCAGTGCGAGCAAAACATCCGGCGACAATTGCCAATACCAGCGTGGGCATAAACAGAATCTGGTCAGCTATCATATCGTAGAGTGAACCGAAGCGGCTTTCCTGTTTCATACGGCGGGCTAAATTCCCGTCCAAAAAGTCGGTTAAGGCAGCAATTATCAGAATAATACCGGCTGCCAGTATTTGGGTCTCACTGCCGAGAGCTAAAAGCGCGACAATAATACCTGTCATAATGATACGTGATGTAGTTATGATATTGGGGACATTAAGTTTTATTTTAATTTGCGGTTCGGCAGTTATAGTCAATTTTCTTACCCCTTAAAAAAAGTCCGTAAAGCGCTGTATATAATAGCATATTTGAATCCATCGTTAAAATAACGCTGTTTGTATGCCTGCTTTGCCGGTTTTTATCTCTCATAAGTCATCATATAACCGTGTATGCTTTTCTTGATAAGCTGTCTGTGCACAATAATAATAGACATATCCCCCATTATTTATTGACACTGTGTATTATATGTATTATAATAAGTAATACAAAGTTATCAGGATGGTAAGATGATTTTACAACTAAACATGTCAAGTGATACGCCTATCTACATGCAGTTGCGCAACCAGATTGTTATGGGTATCGGCAGCGGGGAGTTAAAAACGGGCGAAGGTTTACCAAGTGTACGTCAGCTTGCCGTAGATATCGGTATCAATATGATGACGGTATCCAAGGCATATAACATTCTGAAAAATGAAGGTTATATCGAAATTGACAGGCGGCATGGAGCGAAAGTCCGGGAGGATTTGGATAGTAATCGTAAGCCTACTGAAAAACTGGAATATGGGTTATCTCTTTTGGCAGCGGAATCAAAAGCCAAAGGGATGGATAAAGAAACCTTCTTAAAAATATGCGAAAAAACGTTTAACGATATAAATACTCAAAAATTAAAGGAGCATCGGGCATGCTAGGCTGGACTTTCGGGATAGTGATGGCTATTTTTCTGGTTTCTTTGTACGCCAGTTCTCTGGGCAATACTCAGACGAATATTCGCATCGGGGTATCTTTGCCGCACGAGGTGCTAAACAACGGAGAAGTAGAGCACATCGTAAAAAAATATCGGAATACCTTAATGAAAATGGTACTGGCGGGTGCAGTTGCCGGCATCCCGCTCTTTTTTCTGTTATCCTACATGTCAATTACAATTATATATCTGTTTACCTGGATAGGGCTGTTAATGTATGCTTTCAGCCGTATTTACTCCAAATACCATCGGAAACTGTTGTCTTTAAAAAAGGATAATCGATGGTTTCGCAGTAATGCCAGGATAGTAACCATTGATACGAAGGTCTCACGTTTAAAAGATACTCTGCCGATATCGGCAAAGTGGTTTATTTTACCTGTCCTGTTAAGTCTGTCACCTTTTCTTTTTGCGTATTTTGATAACAATGCCGATGTTGTTCTTATAAGCCTGGGAATTATGGCTGTAGTGAGTACACTTGTTTCTATCTTGTTATATAGAATGGTTTGCGACGAAAGGACTGTTTCAATCTCTCAGGATACCTCAGTGAACATGGCTTATAATTCTGCCCGAAAGAGCACGCTCAGCCGCGGCTGGTTGTCCTTCGCTTTGCTGGAATCTGTCATTATTACTGTTATCAGCTTTATTATGTGGCAGTTCGGCATGCCTATCGTGCTTATGGTAATAATGTTATTAGTGCTAAGCCTTTTGGGTATTGTAATAATCTTTGCTTCTTATCAAAAAGTACAGGAAAAACAGCAGAGCCTTAAGGACTTAGAGAGCAATAGCGTTTATGTCGATGATGATAGCGGATGGGAAAACGGAATGCTGTTCTATAACAACCCGTATGACCAAAGGACAATGGTGGAAAAACGCGTTGGATATGGATATACAATTAATATCGCCAGCAAAGGCGGCAAGGCTTTTATCTACGGCACGTTCGGCTTTGTGGCATTGATTCTGGTTGGAGTTACCGGTATGGGATTATGGGCGGATTTCGGGGAAGTCGAAATGAAGATGGTAAGCGACAATAATATAATTGAAATACAAGCCCCGATGTACGGTTATCAGTTCAAAGCCGATGACATAATCAGCATAGATATGGTTGACGATATAGCGGGCGGCATACGCACGAATGGAATATCCACAGAGCGTTATTCTCTGGGGAACTTTAACATTGACGGTTACGGGAAATCGAAACTATATATTACGAGGAATTCCCCTTATATCCTCATTGAGTTAAATGGACTGTATGTTTTCATTAACGGAGAAACGGAAGCGCAAACACAGAGTTATTATAATCAGTTGGCAGGATTGATGGGGGATTAGTCTTCCGCCCTTTTAATACACTATCAGATTATGAGTAATTTAGTAAAGATGAAGTCAACCTTCGATAGTCAAATCCCATTTATTTACTATCGCTCCATCTTAAGGACGCTCATAAAGGCGTCCTTGGGAACCTCTACCTTGCCGATATTGCGCATCTTTTTCTTGCCTTCCTTTTGTTTTTCCAGCAGCTTACGTTTCCGCGTAATATCACCGCCGTAACACTTTGCCAGTACATCCTTTCTTCTGGCAGAGATGTCGGCGCGTGCAATAATACGGCTGCCGATAGATGCCTGCAAGGGAACCTTGAACAACTGGGTCGGAATAACTTCCTTCAGTTTTTCAACCATTGATTTACCGATTTCATGTGCCTTATCGGGTGGCACAACTCGGCTGAAAGCATCTACCATTACCCCGTTTACCAGTATATCGAGCTTTATCAGTTTTGTTTCACGATAGCCGATTACCTCATGGTCGAGAGATGCATATCCCTTGCTGCGGCTCTTGAGCTGGTCATAAAAGGTAGTGAGCATAGAGCGCAGCGGTATTTCATATTCAAGCCGTACCCTCTGCCCGAGAGCATCCGGCGAATGGGAATGTCCGATATATTCTGTATGTTTATAAATACCCTCCGATTGCGTTACCAGTTCCATAATAGGTCCGATAAATGTTGACGGTGTAATAACGGATATTTTCACCCAGGGTTCTTCTACCTTTAATAATTCTGTCGGCTCAGGCAGGTCGGACGGATTAACAACCATCGATTGGCTTCCATCGGTACGTGTTACAATCAGTTTGACGCCGGGGACAGTTACAATAAGCGAAAGGTCGAATTCCCTTTCCAGTCTTTCCTGAACAATGTCCATATGCAGTAAACCGAGAAAACCGCACCTGTAACCGTTACCCAGAACAGGGCTGTTTTCCGGCTCGTATGAAAACGAAGCATCGTTAAGGCTTAATTTTTCGATGGCTTCACGCAATTGTCCGTGGTCTTCCGGCTGCGTTGTGTAAATACCGGTAAATACTACCGGCTTTGCGGTCTTGTAACCGATTAAGGGTTCTTTGGCTCCGTTTTCCAAAGACGTAATAGTATCGCCGACGCGGCATTCTCCGACACTTTTTAATCCGGTGGCAATATAACCGATATCACCCGCTAAAAGTTCGTCGGCAGGACAAAACTTGGGGTCGAAATAACCGATGCTGACTACTTCAAGCTCGGTCCCCTGTCCCATCAGGCGGAGTTTGTCCCCTTTTCGAATGCTCCCGTCAAATACGCTGATATAAGCTACAACACCCATATATGAATCGTAATGGGAATCAAAAATTAACGCTCTTAAAGGTTGGTTCAAATCTCCTTTGGGAGGGGGTATTACATTAACAATAGTTTCCAGCAGTTCGGGTACTCCCTGCCCGGTCTTGGCGCTGATTTGTAAAACCTCTTCGCTTTTATAACCGAGCACGCTTTCTATTTCTTCCAGCACTTTTTCCGTTTCGCTGCTGGGCAAATCGATTTTATTGATGACCGGTATTATTTCCAGATTATGGTCCATTGCAAAATAGACATTGGAGATAGTTTGCGCCTGAATACCCTGGGTGGCATCGATAACGAGTATCGCCCCTTCACAGGCTGCCAGAGTTCTCGATACTTCATAGGCGAAATCGACATGCCCCGGTGTATCGATAAGGTTCAATTCATATGTGATGCCGTCTTTAGCCTGATACGACAGCCGTATTGCTTTCGCTTTTATGGTAATACCGCGCTCGCGCTCCAGTTCCATACTGTCCATCATCTGCTCGATAACCTTACCGCCTTTTATGGCGCCGGTAAGCTGGATTAAGCGGTCTGCAAGTGTCGATTTCCCATGGTCGATATGGGCTATGATGCAGAAATTACGTGTTTTCAACTGTTTCATTTAGAAGGTTGTTACTCCTGATAGCATTAATTAAATAATTATACCTTATCCGGCAGGAATCTCCAGAATACTTCGTTGCCGAGCAATCGTCCGCGCTGAGTGAGTTTTATTGCAGAATTGTCTTTCTTGATTAATCCGGCATCTAAAAGCTCTTCTATTTGCCTGCCATATCTTTTCATTATATCTATATTAAAACGTTTTTTAAAATCTTTTATATCAATACCGTTACACAGCCTCAATCCGAGAATAATAGATTCCGCTATTTCCATTTCGGGAGTTATTGTTTCATCGACTTCCTGCGGCGGCAATCTATTATGCGATACAGACTCTACATATCGGTCTAAATCGGTTGTATTTGCGCTACGCCGGTTATCAACATAGGAGTGTGCGGCAACTCCGATTCCCAGATATTCCCCTCCCTGCCAGTAAACAAGATTGTGGTGGCATTCAAAGCCCGGCTTTGCCCAGTTTGAAATTTCATAATGAATATAGCCGTGCTTTTCAAGCAACTGCTCTGCCAGTTCATACTGACCGGCCGCTGTGTCAGCCGAAATTTCGGGCAGCACTCCCGACTCTATCTCTTTAAACAGAGGTTCTTCGGGTTCGAGTGTTAAGGCATAGAGCGACATATGCTCAGGGTTGATTTCTACTGCTTTTAATAAACTGTCTTTCCAGTTATCTACGGTCTGTCCCGGCAAACCGTAAATCAAATCGATGTTCAGGTTATCGAAAGTCGCTTTGCGGGCGTCTTTAATTGCATTTAAAGCATCTTCTACATTATGAATGCGACCAAGCATTGAAAGCTCCTTGTCATTAAAGCTTTGAACACCGATGCTGAGCCTGTTTATTCCTGCTGCTTTTATCTTGGAAAGATAGGTTAAATCAATCGTTCCCGGGTTGGTTTCCATAGTTATCTCAGAGCCGTTCTCCATATTAAAATTATTCTTTATAGCGCTCATAAGTGACGAAATTTGTTCAGATGTAAGCAGACTGGGAGTGCCGCCACCGAAATAAACCGTATTTATAACAGTATCTTCTGAACGCAAAGAAAGCTCATTTTTAATCGCATCAAGATATACAGGAATATCACATTCCCTCGATTGATAGGATATGAAAGAACAGTATTTACACTTGCGTCGGCAAAACGGCACATGTATGTATATTGCCTTGATATCTGACATATTCCGACTCCGGCAGATAAGTGCTGCTATTTGGTGTTAATTATCTTTACGGCGGCTGGAAATATTCCTCAACCGATCGTGGTAACTCAATAATTTCTTGCGTAACCGGATGTTTTCGGGCGTTACTTCAACCAGCTCATCATCATTTATGAAATCTATCGCCTGTTCAAGACTGAATATGATGGCCGGGGTTAATTTTACAGAGATATCGGATGTTGACGACCTTATATTGGTCTTTTTCTTTTCCTTGCAGATATTTATAGGTATATCCTGCATGCGTTGATGCATTCCTACAATCATTCCTTCGTAAACCAATGTATTGGGTTCTATAAATGTGTCCCCGCGTTCCTGTGCATTGGCTATACCGAATGCCAGAGCCGTACCGGCTTCCGAAGCTACCAGAACACCGCTGCGGGAGGAAGTAATAGCGCCTTTCCATGGCTCATAACCTAAAACAATGGTATTCATAACACCGTCGCCGCGTGTAGCGGTCAGAAATTGTCCGCGGAATCCTATCAGTCCTTTGGTGGGGATTTTGTATTCAAGCCGTACGTTGCCTTTGCCATCGTTATACATATCGGTAAGTTGTGCCTGGCGGTTGCTCAGCATCTCGGTCAAAATGCCGATGTTGGTTTCCGTGGTATGTATTATCAAAGATTCGACCGGTTCCATAAGCTGTCCGTCTACCACTTTGGTAATAGCTTCAGGTTTCGATATTTCGAACTCATATCCTTCGCGTCTCATTGTCTCAATGAGTATTGAAAGATGCAGCTCTCCTCTGCCTTTTACCAGGAAAGTGTCGGCACTGCGTGTATCCTGCACCCTCAAGCTGAGATTTTTTTCAAGTTCGCGGTACAATCTGGCTCTTAACTGGCGGGTAGTACAGTATTGCCCTTCGCGCCCTGCAAAAGGAGAGGTATTTACGCCAAAAGTCATCTCTATGGTCGGTTCACCGATTTCGATTCTGGGTAGCGCGTCCGGATTTTGTGGGTCAGCTATTGTATCGCCTATGCTTACCTTATCGACACCGGTTATGGCGACAATATCCCCGGCTTCAGCCTTATCCACGTTTAACCGGCTCAGCCCCATATAAGTAAATACCTCGTCAACCTGATATTGATTTGTATCGCCATCTGCGTTCAGGCACACAACATAATCACGCGGAGAAATACTGCCTTTCCAGATTCTGCCGATGGATATTTTCCCCTTATGGCTGTTGTAATCAAGGTTGGTAACCAACATCTGGAAGGTCCCCTCCGCGATTTGGGGCGGCGGTACTATTTCCAGAATACAATCTAAAATGGGGGAAATGTTTTTACCTTCTTCCCCCAATTCAGTCATAGCTATACCGTTTCTACCGCTGGCGTAGAGTATTGGAAAATCAAGCTGGTCAGAAGTGGTAGCCAGTTCTAGGAAGAGGTCCTGGGTCAGTTTGATTACCTCTTCGATACGAGCTTCTTTTTTATCTATTTTATTGATAACAAGTATCGGTTTTAGCCCTTTTAGCATAGCCTGTTGCAAAACAAACTTGGTTTGCGGCATCGGGCCTTCCACGGAATCTACCAGCAGCAGACAGCCGTCAGCCATGCTGATTACCCTTTCTACTTCACCGCTGAAGTCGGCATGTCCCGGTGTGTCTATTATATTAATCTTGACGCCCTTATAGTTGATGGCAGTATTTTTTGACATAATAGTAATGCCTTTTTCGCGTTCAAGAGCGTTGCTGTCCATCACACAGTCGGCGACATGCTGGTTTTCACGGAAGATTTTGCTTTGTTTTAACAAAGCATCCACAAGCGTGGTTTTGCCATGGTCTACATGGGCGATAATTGCCACATTTCTGATATCGTTACGGTAAATCATATATTTTTGTTAAAGCTGCCTCCGTCGGGTGATAAAATAATTTTATAGCACTTGATTATATAAAAAAATTATAAATATATACAGTTTTATTATGCGGCTTTAGCGACCGCATTTCTCCGATTATTAAACTTTTTATTTCGCAGTTCCCTTCCTGCAGCCTGCCCTGCTGTTCGAGCGTTGTTTGCGTCAGGTTTTCTCTGATATCGTGGTTTATCGCTTGCAGGTCCGGTTACAGAATAATCGAAACCCTCTATTGTTTTTCTTTCGATTGGTGATTTAAGTATTTTTTCAATATCACGTATCATACCGCTATCTGCTGCGGTAACCAGTGTCCATGCATCACCATTGTTGTTAATGCGCCCTGTTCTGCCGATGCGATGTGTATAGTCATCGGCGCATTCCGGTATATCGTAATTTATAACATGTGTAATGCTCAAAATATCGATGCCTCGGGAGGCGATATCTGTGGCTACCAGTACTTTAACCGAGCCTCTGCGCAGGCCTTCTAAAGCGGATTGCCGTCTGAATTGTGACAGATTACCGTGTAGCGAAGCGGCCTTAAAGCCGGCTTTTTTCAACTCTTCGGATACTTTTTCGGCACGATGCTTGGTGCGGGTAAATACAATTACGGTTTCCTTTTGAATACGGTAGAGTATTTCCATCAGTAGCGCTGTCTTAAGATGCTGTTTAACCGGATATAAGGCGTGTGACACAGTCTCTACCGGTGCGGTTTCTCCTACTTGAATATATACCGGTTCTGTGAGAATATCTTCCGTTAACCTGCGGATTTCTTTTGGCATGGTAGCCGAAAAAAGCAGGGTCTGGCGTTTTTGCATGATGCAATCAAGAATGCTTTTTATATTCGGTAGAAATCCCATATCAAGCATTCTGTCTGCTTCGTCGATTACCAGTATCTCGATATGTGTCAAATCGACTGTGCTTCTCCAGATGTGGTCTAAAAGACGTCCGGGGCAGGCGACCACAATCTCGGCTTTGTTGCGAAGGTTGTATACCTGCTGCGATATATTTACACCACCGTAAACGGCTATGCTTCTGATGCCGGCCTTTTTACCGAGTTGGTTTATGGCAGTGCTGGTTTGCTCTGCCAGTTCCCGGGTCGGTGACATTATCAGTGCCCTGACCTGTCCTCTTTTTCCCTGCATCAATTTTTGCAGTATGGGCAAAGCGAAGGCAGCGGTCTTTCCGGTGCCGGTCTGTGCCAGCCCTACGATATCACACCCCTGCATTGCGGCCGGAATTGCCTTAGCCTGAATCGGCGTAGGCTCTTTATATCCGAGCCCATTTACGCCTTCCATAATGCCGGGATGTAAATTAAAATCATTAAAATTCATTAAAACTCCTTAAATAAATGGCAGTTGCACCCGATTTGAGATTTATGTGCAACTGATAATAGACAGACTCCTCCCCTGTAAACACTGGGAAGGAGTTTATTTTAGTATTTGTTATAGACATAGTAGATGGTAATCCGATGGGATCCGGTTAAGCGATGGATTAATACCTTTTACCGCCGTATCCGCCGCCTCGGTTGCTACCGTAACCGCCGCCGCGGTTGCCGCCGAAGCCTCCGCTGCGATTCCCACCGTAGCCTCCGCTGCTTCTGGTGTCTGTTTTCGGGCGGGCTTCATTTACTACTATGGTTCTCTCATTCAACATTTTGCCGTTTAAGCCGGAGATTGCGGCTTCAGCTTCGGTTTTCGATGACATTTCGACAAAGGCGAAACCCTTGGGGCGGCCGCTGTCTCTATCTGTGATTATACTGACCGAATCGACTTCTCCGTATTCTGCAAACTGTTGCTTTAAATCTTCTTCTGTTATATCGTACGATAAATTACCAACGTATAATTTCATTATTTTCTCCTTATTTTTAAATATTTACAATATTTACCTGTTATCTTTTATTTTGTAATAGCACATTCCGCAATAAACAGGCTTGTCCGGATTGGGCTTAAAGGGTACCATAGTTTCCTTTTTACACTCAGCGCATACTGCAGAAAACATTTCTTTTCTGGTATTACCTGCGTAATTACCGGTGTTTCTGCTGTTGGGTTGAAGTTTGCCGGCTTGCCTGGCCTTTCTTTTCTGACGGCACGAAACGCAGCGCTTCGGCGAGTTCGTATAACCCATCGAAAGAAACTGTTCCTGCTCTGCAGCAGTAAAAGTGAACTCTGAATCACAGTCGTAACACTGGAGTGTCTTGTCTTTGACAGTCATTGTATGACCTCCTCTCTTAATCTATTAGTTGGAGTTCGGGCCATACAACGCTCAATATAATTGGCGGGGTTTCTAAAAAGATACGATAACCTAAACTTAAACTACTTATACCATTATATCCTAATTGTGATTACTGTACAAATAAACTTTACAATAATTGTTTTGTTACCCAGTGTTACTTATTGGAAGGCCATTTATTGCAATAATTGTTTATCTAAACTAATATATATCTGAGTACTCCGATACAAATAGGGAGGTAATTATGGCTGTACAAAATGTTGGAGAAGTTTACAAGTGTCTTATTTGCGGAAATGAAGTAAAAGTGTTATTTGCCGGCGGTGGTATTTTGAGTTGTTGCGGACAGGAAATGCAAAAGAACGATGACGAACAGGATGTAGATATGTCGCGAAGACTACCGGATTCGGGAATGTAACCGGGTTAGCGCTTTAATATCTCGACGGAATAGATTTTAGGAGGCGCATAATGAACATGGGTAAATTAGACAGAATTATTCGAGGGATAATCGGTGTCGCACTGATAGTTGTGGCATTGTTTGTCTTAGACGGAGCCTGGCAGATAGTATTGATAGTATTAGGCGGAATAATGGTAGGGACTGCCCTCAGTGGCTTTTGCCCGCTATATGTTCCTTTTCATATATCGACAAAGAAATAGTTTTATAACAGTTCGGATATTTTTTCGGATTGCCGTTTATAAGTTAATATTCGCGTTGCAAAGGGTATTGACAAAAATCGGCAGGCTTTATAAAATATGTTTTAGCAATCCAATTAGTACATTGCTAATATTTTAAATCCAAGGGAGGCCGTTACATGGAATCAAACGTTAAGCTCGGTGAAGTTCAGCTTGAAATGACCGGAGATGTAAAAACGACAGAAGACTTAAAGGTTTTATTGAGATGGGGTTGGGGTGCTGAAACTACCAACAAGATGTCATTTAAGCCATCCGAAGAGCTGAAGGTTGGGGATGGAATAAAGGTGACCATTGAAAAAGTGGTTGTTATTCCGGACCCGGTTGAAGAAAAGGTCGAGGAAACTCCTGGTGAGGCAGTAGAGGAGCAAGAGGCGGTTGCCGGAACGGAAGGCACAGTTGAGTCAGCCGATAACAGCGAACCGGTTACTGAGTGTGAGTGTACATGTACATGCGAGGGTACCGAAGAGGTTGAGAAGGCTGCAGCCGATACGGAAAACACCGCTGAAGCAAGCGGCGAAACAAAAACAGCATAAATTATATTAACTAAGCTAATATTAGGAGGCGTTAAGATATGGAACCGGTAACAATTGGGCAGGTAGAAGCAAATATGACCACCGATATCACTACCGACGAAGAACTGAGGGTATTATTAAGGATAATATATACGGCAAAGTGCACGGAAGCTCCTTTCAAACCGGCAGAGGAGTTAAAGCGCGGTGATAAAGTGAGAATAACTTTAGAAAAAGTTTCCGAAGCACCTAAAGACGAAAAAGCTTAATATACTTAACATAAATCGATATACAATGTTTCTTAAAACCCCGGAATATATCTGGGGTTTTATAGTTTGTTTTAAAAAAGGGGGGAGTATGCCATCAGTAGATGTAGTTAATAAGGTTGATATGCAGGCTTTGGATAATGCCGTTAATAATGTTCTGCGTGAGGTAGTTAACCGCTACGATTTCAAAAACATAAAAACGGAGATTTCGCTTAACAAGAAGGATAAATTAATACATATAGTAACCGGCGATGAATTAAAGATGAAAGCGGTTATCGAATTGTTAAAAGGGCATTGTGTTCGTTTAAAAGTTGAACCGAAATGCCTTGCTCCTCAAAAAATTGAGCCTACTTCTCACGGGACGGTAAAAATTGATATTCAAATCAAAGAGGGAATATCGATTGATACATGTAAAAAAATTGTAAAGTTCATAAAAAGTACCAATAGCAAAGTACAATCTACCATTCAGGATGAACAGGTCAGAGTAAGCGGTAAAAAGATTGATGACCTCCAGGAAATAATGCAGCTATTGCGGGAACAGGACTACGATGTCCCCCTGCAATTCGTTAATATGAAAAGAGATTAGATTCGGCAAAAACTAACAGCTCATATTTTTTGAACAAAAGAATTCGATTTTGTAGAGGTGACTTTCGAATAGCACCGGATTATCGGAAGAAATTCAACCTCTTGGGAGATTAGTTTCATCGAACTGTTTTCCACGCCATGGAACGAAGGCGGATATTTTCTGTATCAGTAATATGTAGTCGGGATTTCTTTTTAACATATGATTTTCAATTAAAGGAATACTGATGCAGGTAAACAGCAATGTAATCATAACCGGCCCGATAATTGTCCACCAGTATGTGATGTTTGCTGCCAGCGCAAATAGGAAAAGCCCCCACCAGAAAAGCACTTCTCCAAAATAGTTCGGATGCCTGGAATAGCCCCATAGACCCGAAGATAGAAGTTGCCCCTTATTAATGTTTGTTGAAAGAAAATCATGCAGTTGCCGGTCGGCTTTAGCTTCGATAAAGATTGCCCCGGCCGTAACTACTATCGCCAGGCAGTCGAGCAACCCGAAGGCGTTAATTCCCGTAAAGAGAATGGCATATAGTGGTAAGCAACCGCCAAAAACCAGTATAGTGGGGAATAAGTGAATACCGAGGAAATTAACCAATCCGAATGCCCTGCCTGTTTTTTCCCTGAAGTATTTATATCTCCAGTCCTCATGATTTAAGCCCCTCCAGCGCCTGAGCCAGTTGAAAGTCAGCCTTACAGACCAGAAAGCGAGCAGTATCAGGACAAGCGCTTCACGTAAACCGATATCATTTATGGACCCGGAATTAAGCAGCCAGAAGGCTGCAATGAAAGGCGGTGCGACGCTCCAGTATGGGTCGTAAATACTGGCATTTCCATAATAAACCGAGAAACCGAAGATAACGATAGTAGCTGCCAGGTCGGCTGCTCCTGCAATAATAATGGGGTGATAGTCCTGTAATATATAGCCCGTAATGATGACCACGACCACAGCTGCAAGGTATGCAGTAAGGCAAATAGCTACTGATTTTACCCTGTTTATTGACCTGAGATTAGTGGTGTTCAGTGCTTCGCTCATTCTAAAAAAAGTATATCACTAAAAACTATTTTATGCGACCGGAAAAAACAATATTATAATTTTACAAAAAGCAACTGTGTTTAATGTAAAGGCTTGTTCAATGAGTACCTATCCTTCGCCATTGCACATTCGGTTTAAGATTCCGATATTTCTTTAAAATGTTTATTCGTAGCGGTTCTCTGCAACCCCATTTCCGTCATAGTAAAGCATTATGCTAATTTCGCGTCGTATGTTTAGAAACAGGTTTGCTTTTTTCCTTTGTATATTCCGTTCTATAACCAGGACAGTTGTCGTCCCGTGTCAGAGTTTGTAATCGATTAACTTCAACCCTCTAATTATTGCTTCTGCAGTTTGTACTATCAATATTTGTTCTCTGCAAAAGTAAATATAAATTTAATACAGCTTGAAAAAATCAGTAAATATTTACCAAATAATATAGAAAAAATCTCTCATCTTGTGTATAATATTATACTGATTAAAGGATAGTCTCTCTGATAGCTGTTATATCAGATAACCAATCACTGTAACGAGGTAAAAAAATTAAGCAGGGAGGATTTTATGGCATTTTGTAGCAATTGTGGGAAAGAATTGATTGGCGACCCCGATATGTGTGTAAACTGTGGTGTTGCTCTTAAGAAGGGAAAAACAACATCGTACCA
>Ga0265294_10001887_pt1 | contig 27914 bp, 27 predicted proteins | sample MunlanPumphouse3_FD_192504 | JGI IMG/M metagenome (GOLD analysis project Ga0265294, IMG submission 192504) | Groundwater microbial communities from a municipal landfill in Southern Ontario, Canada - Pumphouse #3 | ecosystem: Environmental > Aquatic > Deep subsurface > Groundwater | place...
CGATACCGGCAAGGTATTAACAGCAGCAGTGAATCCTTCAAGAAGCAGAGTTTTAGAATTGACGTGATGACCTTCTCCATTCTTCGCAAAAGCCACGATTTTCTTCAATAGCAGCATGGACAATCAAGATTGATGAGGCATCCATTTTGGGCCAAACCTTCATACCTCGCCATGCATGGGTTTTACTGCAATGATCATTTGCCCACGCTCGGATTGAAGACATGCAAAGGCTCGCTGGCCTTGAACAATGATCCTGTTTCCTTGTAATTGACATATCTCACGCCAAGTCCTCTCGTATAGACTGTGAGCTCTTTATCTCATACGGAACCAGAAGATCAGGGAAGGCAGTCTGGATGAGAGTGGTTTTTCCCGACTGCCGAGGGCCGTAGACTGTCACAACAGGATAATGAGTCGAAAGTCTCTCCAGCACTGGGCGCATTGTTCTTTCAATGTACTTCATGCATCAAATCCACCAGTGAATTGCAGTGATTTCAAGTCTGATTTGAAATTACTGCAAAAACGCGTAGTTCTGATATGATTATTTCCTTTGAGCCCGTAAATGATTTCCTGTTTTACAATTCATCACGAACTACCACTCCTGCAACTTTTGGACAGCTCCTGATCTGCGCATCCTGAAATAATTCGGGAAGTTTTCACAACGGCATGAATACTTCCCTAAATAAGGAAAATCAAGTTTATGCAGATGCTTTGGCGAAGAATTAGGGATTGGCCAAAGCAAATTCAAATTCTGCATGCCCGAGAATAATTCATTTCCGGTTTGAAATTACTGCAAAAACGACAACTACCGGCAGGGAGATGTTCTATAACTTACATCGGCAGCGATAAAACGATACCTTTGGCGGCAGGCCACTTATATCGCGTTCAATAAGGTCGTCATCATCTACGACGATCCGGATCAAGATAAGGAAGGAAATCCTTGTAAATCCCCGGATCGGAATTGGGAATGCACACCGCTCCAACTGATTTCTCATAGAATGCCTGCGGACCGACACCGCCAATGATGGCATATGCATAGCCCAATTGCCGAAGTCCTTCCAGGCTTCTAATCAGAAGTACTTTTCCAATGCCTTTGCCTTGTTCCTCCTCCAGCACTCTAGTCGGGCCAAAGAAGTCAGGAGAGGTCGCCTCGTAGCAGGCATATCCGAGAATCTGATTTTCTCTGGTAGCAATGAAACAGGAAACTGGGATGCGAGAGAAACAAACGGTTGCTTCTCCCTTTGCACTCAAACCGGAGTGCTTCTCCACAAAGTCCAGAACTCTGTACATATCAGGAACCATCGCCCGTCTAATGCAGACCCCGTCCTTCTCAAGTCTATCTTGAGCCTCTTCACAACTAGGTAGATCGAATAGCTTCACAAGCATATCAGGCATTTGCAACCTCCAAAGTGAAATACTGTCTGGAAGCGGGAGCTTCAGTGGAACTCAGGCAAGCAGCAACCCAAGAAAGAGCTTGCTGAGTATATTCATAGGCAGCAATCTTTCCGACATTGTCAGGGAAAGCCGAAAGATCATATGGATTTCTAAGGGCTACAACAGCCATCGGAATTCCCAGCTTCAAAAGTTCCAGACCTAGATTGATCTGTCCATGATAGACGTGCCCGTTGTAAGTACCCATGACTATGCTGCTGTAGCCAGCAGCTTTCTTCACAACGCTTGCTATCTCCGCTTCATCAGGGTTGGTGGAAGTAACCAGCGACACCCCGTGGAACTGGCTTGCCATGTAATCAGCAAAGCAAACCCTATTGTTCTCCGGGTTTGATGCAAGCGTTACAATAAATGGATAACACCCCACAAACAGCGGATTCGGCCCCAAAGCAGGCTTTCTATTGCAGATAGTAATCGAAGAACGTCCAATTCTATCCACTTCTGCTCTGTCTTCATCAGAAGCACCTTCTGATTGCTTCTGCGAAGAGAAGCATTTGGATTTGGCCGACAATATCCTCCTGAAAGAAAGATCCATCTCATCATCCGAAATACTGCCGCTGTCCATGATTGCCTGGGCTGCCTCTCCTGCGAGTACGCCATGATGTGAGACACAAGCTATATCCACCCCATTCTTCAAAGCCAGCTGAATCGCTGGTACAGTACCGAAATTCTTTGCAATGGCACCCATTTCCATGCAATCAGTAAGCACAAGCCCCTCGAACTTCAGCTTTCCTCTGAGAATATCAACAAGAATTGTTCTGTTCATTGTTGCAGGAAGACCAGAATCATCAATATTCGGGAATAGAATGTGAGTCGTCATGATTGCAGGAATCCCTGCCTTTATTGCATTTTCAAAACTGCAAAGCTCAAGCTTCTCCAGTTGCGAAAGCGTCTTATTCACAACAGGAAGACCCATATGAGAATCCACCGAAGTATCACCATGCCCAGGAAAATGCTTTCCACAGGTCATCAGACCGAAGTCTGCAAGCCCTTTCATCATCTCTATTCCGAATTCGGACACAGCCGAGCTGTCCTCTCCGTAACTTCTGACTCCAACCACTGGATTGTTGGGGTTGCTGTTGATGTCCAGGACCGGAGCCAAATCAAAGTTAACCCCCACACTGGAAAGTTCTTTGGCTGTCACCTGACCGCAAAATCGTGCATTCCTGCTCTTTCCTGTTGCCCTTATGGCCATAGCTCCAGGAATATTTACAAAGTCATCAGAAAGACGGGTCACCATGCCCCCCTCCTGGTCTATCATAATAAATGGAGCTATTCCAGTTTCTCTCAGTATCAGTTCCCTGAGCGAAGAACAAAGTCCCTTGAGCTGACTTCGGCTTTGTACATTGTTCTTGAAAAGAATGATATTCCCTATCTTGAATCTTCTGATTACTTCCAGTGTCTCTCTATCAAGCTCTGTACCAGGAAAACCAATAGTAAACCTCTGCCCTAGTTCGATAAGCCGCTGCTCTCTATCCATAAATCACCTCAATAAATCATTGCCTTCCGTGCTCTGGAGGCAAATTCTTCCTCATCCCTCTTCACAATCCCGAATCCATCTTCCATTACTTGCGCTATGGACTTTCGTGTGCCCAGAAGCCTTTTCAGCTTCTCTCGATCCAATGCAAAGTCATCAGGATACAAAGTTTTGAAAGCCTCAAGCAAAACAAGCCCTGTTCTGATTCCATTGAATGCACCAGCATCAGTTATTCTTGCCATAACCCCATGGCACAGCACACCCCTGTGCTTGGAATTATCAGGAGTGAAATCAGCAGGCAGAAACTCCACACCTGGACATCTCGCTTGATGAAGGCACTCACAAACCTTATCCGAATCTGCAAATGGAGCTCCAAGAAAAGAGAACGGACTGCTTGTTCCGCGGCCTTCGCTCACATTGGTAGCTTCCAGCAGAAAAAACGCACTGTACAGCAATGCATTCTCAAACCCAATGATCGCAGGGCTCGGCACAATCCATCTTTTGCCCAACTGTGGATACAGAAGCAAAGGGTTATAATCCGAACACCGTACAATCCGAAGATCAACACCCAACTTCAATTCCAAGTTGACTAGATTTGCAAACTCACCGCAAGTCAGTCCATACCTTGACGCTATCGGGTAAATTCCCACAAACGATTTACAGCTTTCTTCGAGAATCAAACCCTCAATCTGCCTTCCAAGAGGGTTTGGCCTATCCAGCACAACAAGAGGCTTTTTCATCCTGGCACAGTAATGAAGTGCAAGATACAACGTTGAGATATATGTGTAGCAACGCATCCCAATATCCTGGATATCATAGACCAATGCATTTATTCCTGCCTCATCGAGCTCTTTCTCTGGCAAATCCTGACTGCCTCGCCGATAAAGACTGATTACATCAAGACCTGTTACCGCATCCTTATCTGTTCCAAAGCTTTCCCCAGCATCTTTGTCTCCACGGATACCATGCTCAGGAGCAAGAAGCAGTGCCAAATCAGCATATTCATTGATTATTTCTATCGTTGACACCCCGCTGCTGGAAAAGGACGTTCCATTGCAGATCAGAGCAAGCTTCAAGCCATCCAGACAAGCAAAATTCTCTTTTATGTTGTCGATGCCGAATTTCATCATATGCTCACCTTCCCCAGAACGACGGGATGCGAGGCTCCTGTTGCCTTTACGGCATTAGAACAGGAATTGCAGAGCCTTTCATTGGCCAGAACAGCAAAAGCAACAGCTTCCTTGCTGTCCGAGAAGGGATTCTTCATCACTTTCACATCGGGAAGCTCCAGGCAGATATCATCCATCAAAGCTTTGTTTGATGCCCCTCCACCGCTTACCACCAGTCTGTCGAGCTTAGTATCGGAGAACTTCTCCAGCCCAATCCGTATTGAAGCAGCAGTATAGGCAGTGGCTGTGGCTATTATATCCTGCATATCCAAGTTCCCGGCCTGATTGAGAAGGTTCAGAATAAAGTCAGTACCGTATCTTTCCCTTCCGGTGCTTTTGGGCGGAGCTTTCAGCAGATATGGATCATCACACATGAAATGCAAGAGTTTCTGATTCACTTTGCCTTCCTTTGCTATTGCCCCATCCTTATCAAATCCGTACTTACCTTTGGTATACCTGCAAACCAAGGCGTCAATAACCATGTTCCCCGGTCCAGTATCGAAGGCCAGGATATCATCCAGCGAACACCCAGCCGGGAGAATTGTAACATTCCCTATTCCGCCGATATTCTGCAAAGCAATGCTTTCATCTTCACTTCGGAAAAGAAGATACTCCGTATAAGGCACAAGCGGAGCACCCTGTCCGCCAGCAGCAACGTCACGCACCCTGAAATCACTTACCACAGGGCAGCCGAATGCTTCATTCAGAACCGAGGCTTCTCCAACCTGAAATGTAGATGCAACTCTATATCCCAGAGTGCTGACAGCATTGGGTTCATGATAGAGAGTATGACCATGGCTTCCAATAAATGAAATATCCGAAGGGCTCACTCCTGCCCTGCGGCACACAGTCAATGAAGCTTCACAAGCAATATGCCCCAGTATGAAATTGATTCTAGATATATCACGGGAACCGCCCATGGAACCGGAAGCCAGCCGGAGAAGCTCTCCCTTCAGAGCTGGTGAATACTCCAAAGTGAAAAAATCCACCAGATCAACTTTTGTCTTAGTTGAATATCCCTCAATACGAACAAGTGCAGCATCCATTCCATCGCAGGAAGTTCCGCTCATCAATCCTATTGCAAGTTTTCCATTCATTCATTAATTCTCCAGAAAAAAGTAATCAAGGGCTTCCTTGAGGCTCTGATCCCAGAATTCCCAGCTGTGGCTTCCAGGCCGGAATACAATACTCGCCTCATGTCCAGCTTCCATTAGTTCTGAAGCAAACTTCCGGTTGCTAGAGTAAAGCGAATCCTCCGTCCCGCAAGAAAGATAAACCCTGCATCTTTCGCGCTGGGAGCGAAGCAGCCAGAACAAATCACAATCATCAGGAACTGGCTTGTCCTGATTGAATACTCCCTTCAGCTCAGATCCTTCGTGAATCCTGATGTAATCGAGGTCTGTCACAGAGGAGAACGCTCCGCATCCAAGAAACGTATCCCTGCATGAAAGATAACACTTGAGCGCACCATATCCACCCATGGAAAGGCCCATTACATACTTAGGGTCATTGAGACCCAGCATTCCTTCGCACCAATGAACAAGCTCGCTGCTTACATAGGTGAAGTATTTCATGCCCCTGTCCATATCGGTATAGAAACTTTTCTGAACCTCAGGCATCACAAGACAAACTTTTTTAGTTCTTGCATAGCGCTCTGCACTTGTGTAACGGCTCCAACCGGTACAGTTGTCCGACAAGCCATGAAGCAAAAAAACAACAGGTGCCTTCTTTATCTCAGAAAAAGGGATTTCGTCTGGAATTACAATACAGCAGGAAGTGTACATTCCCAAACTCGTGCTTTTTAAGTCCACTCTGAAAAACGCCATGGAAAGATCCTCTATCGTTTTGATATCAACCCTTAACCGAACCAACTGTCAATCCCTTCACGAAATACTTCTGAAGGAATGGATAGAGAATGATTATCGGGAGAGTCGAAGTTATTATCACTGCACTTTTGGTAGAAATGCCAAGCATTGCTGTATCGGCAGAGGCGCTGGAAGCATTGCCAACTACCATTGTTCCGTTCACGATGTTCCTCAAGAAGAGCATCACTGGGTATTGCGGAGTATTCAGGTAAATCAGGCCATTAAACCAATCATTCCAGAAGAATACTGCGTAATATAGCCCTATTGTAGCAATTGCTGCAGTGGAAAGCGGGAGAATAATTCTAGGAAGTATACCAAAGTATCCGATTCCATCTATAAGAGCCGCTTCCTCTATCTCCGTTGGAAGAGCCTTGAAAAAATTGATGAGGATTATCAGGTTGAACTGGCTGATTGCAAATGGGAGGATAATCGCCCATCGTGTTCCTGTGAGTCCGATTGAGGAAATCAAAAGGTAGTTGGGAATCAGACCGCCCGAAAAATACATGGAGAATATCACAAGCTTAGTGAAAAACCCATGTCCCTTGAGATAAGACTTGGATAAAGGATATGCAAATAGGATAGTCATCACCAATGCAATTGAGGTTCCCACCACAGTGTAGAAAATGGTATTTCCGTATGCCCTGAAGAAATTAGGGTATGTGAAGATTTTGCTGTAAGCCTCCAGGTTCAGTTCCACCGGCCAGAAGGAGACCTTGCCATTGATGATTGCCTTGGCTGATGAAAGAGACAGGGCTATCATGTAAACAAACGGCACTACGCAGATTATGAGCATGAAAGCCATGACAAGCCAAATCATGACATCGAATATTCTTGAAGAAATTGAAGTATCTTTTACCTTTGCCATGCCTTTACCCTAGTAAATTCCGTCGCCGGTCAGATTTCGGCTGATTCTGTTCGCCGAGGAGACAAGAATCAGACCGATGATTCCAGAGAACAACCCAATTGCAGTTGCATAGCTGTAGTTCTGATTTGCCAGTCCTGTGCGATAAACCAGCGTGTCGATGATGTCGCTCACTTCAGAGTTTGCGGGAGTATACATCAGAAGCACCTTCTCGAATCCCAGGCTTAGAAGACGCCCCACTTCCAGAATCAGCATTACCATGATGGTAGGCAGGATGGATGGGAGTGTCACATTCCAGATCTGCTGGAACCTGTTGGCTCCATCGATTTCCGCAGCTTCATACAGTTCGCTATTGATCCCTGTAATGCTGGCAAGATAGATGATTGCAGTCCAACCTGTGAACTGCCATGCTCCGCTGAAGATATAAATCGGTCGGAAATATTGCGGATCATTCATGAAGTAGATTGGAGTCTTGTGCATCACATCTACAAGAAACCGGTTCAGCAGTCCCGAGCTCGGGGACAGTATCTCTGACAGGATTGCAATAACGACAACAGTAGAAATGAATCGCGGCATATAGCTGATTGTCTGAACAATTTTCTTGAAATGCTTGTTTCTCAGCTCATTCAGCATGATTGCAAAGATAATCGGAAGGGGGAAAGAAAAAACAATGTTCAGAACGGAAAGCGTCAAAGTATTCCGGAAAGCTCTCCAGAAGGCAGGATCCTTGAAGAACAACTTGAAGTATCTTAGCCCCACCCATTCTGTTCCGAAAGGACCAAGTCCTGGACGGTATCGCCTGAAGGCGAGGATATTTCCAAACATAGGAATATACTTGAAAAGAATGAAATAGAAAAACGGAAGAATCATCATCAGATACAATTGCCAGTACCTGAACAAATGTCTCTGAAGCGGCGAGCGTAGTTTGATTTGCAGAGTCTCGTTTCCTTTTTCCTTGAATTTCATCTTTTGCTTCCCATTTGCAAGAATCGGTTGGGAAGCAGTGCCTCCCAACCGAATTGCTGAATTATTCAACAGACCTAGAGGTTTGCGTTATAAAGAGTGCAGAACTTCTCAATTCCAATGCTCTTCATTTCCTTGACATATGTATCCCAATCCTTATCAATGCTCTTCTTTCCAGTAAGGAAAGCATCGCACCACACCTCGAACTTATCAGCCAGTGGAGTCAGAAGCATTCCTGCTTCCTCGGCCTGCAGATCATCAAACTTAGGTGTAGGAGGAATGTACTGAATGACATCACCGATGGCCTCTACTGCGGCATTGATTGCTGCGTAGTTCTCATCGTACTTGGTCATTTCTCTTGCATTGACCCAAACCATCTGTGTTACATCAGATCCGCAACCATATGCAAGCTGCATGTACTTGTAGATTCCTTCTGAAGCATTCGTGATCTCATCAGAATACTTGATTTTCCCATTCTCTTCTGTGTAGGTGACGCCTTTCACGCCAATGCACCATATCTTGGAGCATTCTTCTGAGAAGAACATCTTGTCAACAGCACGAACAATCTGCTCAAAGTCGCTTCTCTTGGTTGTCTTAGTTGGGAACAAGATGCCGGAACCAAGTCTGTTCTTCTGCTGATGGTGAGCTCCAGCAGGTCCTTCAAGTGCTGGATACATCTGAAGCTTAAAGCCTTTTATCTCGGAAGCCGCAGTTACTCCGCCAATCTGATCATAATAGGCCCAAGTAGCCATTGATGCACCTGTTGCCATCTTTCTAGACCAGATTCCGCCATCAATTGGATCAGCCATTTCCGGATCAAGTAGTCCTTCCTTGTAGAGCTTTGCAAAGAAGCTGATATACGCCTTGAACTCTTCGGAAATTGCACCTTCAAAGAACTCAAGCTTCTCATAGTCCCATGACAGAACCTTTGAGCCGCCAGATCCGTTTCTTCCAAGGGAGACACCGAATGCCGGCATTGTCATTCTGTACAGAACTCTTGGGCCAGCAAGAATGGTTAGAGGATATGATTCAGGATTGTCAGCCTTGTATGCCTTCAGAATCTGATACAGGTCATCATAGGTCTTTGGAGCAGCAAATCCCTTTTTCTCCAGATAGTCCTGGCGGAGGATGATTCCTCCATCATAGAACGGAACATCTGTCAGAGATGGAAGATAATAGTACTTTCCATCACTGAGTCTGATCTTGTCTATATCGGACTGCATATTGTACTTCTCTACCATGGCATTGAAGTTAGGGGTCCATTCACTATAGTCGCTGATTGGGACAATTGCGCCATTTAAGGCCAAAGACTGATTCTCGCCAGCAGTAGTCTGGTAAAGAATTACATCAGGAGCATTGGTCTGGGTGTTAAGAGCAAGTGACACCTTAGTGCTGTAGTCTGCAATCGGGATTGCCTCATAGTGAACCGTTGCGTTTGCAATTTTCGCAGTTTCCTGGACTGTCAGCCAAGAATCCTTGAACGGAAGAGTGGCATTGTCCGAGTAGTACATGGAAAACTCCACAGGTCCCTCTGAAACAGCCTGCTCTTTTGCAGCCTGTGCAAACAACATTGCCGCTGTGCCAAGAAGCACAAGAACGATAATCGATGCTTTCTTCATAGTTTCCTCCTATTGAAACTTGTTTTTTTATTTCAAATCCGTCTTTTGACGATTTTTTGCTTTTACATGGCGCTTCTCAGACACGCTGTCCCAACTCCTCCTGATGGCTTTCTTCTCTTCTTCATCCATTCTCCCAAGTATTGCGCTGTAGAGGATATCAATGACAACAAGCTGATTCAGTCGGGAAAGTGTGGCTCCTTGTCTATATTCGGTCTCTGACACAGGGACCTGAAGCCTGACATCTGACAGCTTGTATATTGTATTCCTTCCTGCAATGGTAATTGATATAACCTTGGAACCATTCTTTCGTGCTTCTCTGGCTACATTGAAGAGATACCGCGTCTCTCCTGAGTAGGAAATAATGAAAGCAATGTCATCACTGCCTAAAGAACATGAATAAACCTGCTGAAGGTCAGGGTCTTGGGTGAAAACCGGCTTTTTCCCTAGGCGAGCAAGCTTGTACTGGAGGTCCATCCCAACAATGGCGGAAGCACCAAGACCAAAGATCGCTATCTGGCGAGCCTTCAGAATAAGGCTGGCAGCCAAATCCACCTGATCGCCATCAAGAACTGAGCCAAGCAGGTCCAGTCCATGCCCGGTGAGGCTAAGAAACCTGGGAATCAACTCAGGACCAGGAAGAATCTTGTCATCAAATACATCCAGAATATCCTTGCTCTGTTCATCCTCCATGGTATATGCATCCTGAATCAAGGCGAATTTGAAGTCAGAAAACCCTTTGAAGCCGATGCGCTTGCATAGTCTGATAATAGCAGCAGTACTCGAATCGGAGATTCTTGCCAGTTCAGCAATTCCCATGGAAGCAGCTTCCTTGGGATGTTCAGAGATATATGCAGCAGCTCCATATTCAGAAGGAGCCATCTGAGGCAAAAGCTGATCAATTCGCGCAAGACATCTATTCATAAAAACAGAATAACACAGAGAATGGTAATTGACCATAAAAATTTTTTTTATTTTAAATTCATAAAGTCTAAAAAAAATTGTTGAGAAATAACCCATGCTGGATTATACTGTCTGCCATGGACGATAGTTTGGTTTTCACAGAGCAAAGAAACAGCGCCTCTTATCAGATTGATGCAAAGTCAACGATGGAGATACTCCAGATCATGAATAATCAGGACAAAAAGGTTCCTCTGGCAGTGGAAACTGCTCTGCCGCAGATTGCAACAGTAGTGGAAGATGTGGTAAATGCTTTTAGAAATAACGGAAGGCTTTTTTACATCGGAGCAGGAACCAGCGGCAGACTTGGAGTCTTGGATGCAAGCGAATGTCCTCCGACTTTCGGTGTCGACTATACCATGGTCCAGGGAATCATCGCCGGCGGGCAGACTGCACTTACCCGTTCTGTAGAATGGGCTGAGGATGATGGGGAAGCTGCCATTCAAGTTCTCAAGGAAGCAAACTTTTCGTCTCGTGATGTTCTTGTCGGAATCACTGCCAGCGGTGGTGCTGCATTCGTGGTGGATGCCATGAAGTACGCTATTTCCCTAGGGGCGAAAGTGGGAGCTATATGCTGCAATCCATCAACTTTAGTATTTGACATCATAGATTCCAATCACCGGATTTATCTTCCAGTAGGCCCTGAAATCATCACAGGTTCCACAAGACTGAAGAGCGGCACAGCCCAGAAGCTTGTTCTGAATATGATCTCTACCACTGCCATGATTAGAATCGGCAAGGTCTACAACAATCTCATGGTGGATCTTCGTCCAGTAAACCATAAGCTGATCCAGCGGGCCATCAGGTTGATACAGGAAGTTACCGGATGCAGTTCAGAAGTTGCCCAGATGCAGTTTGAAGCATCCAATCGCAATACAAAGGTTGCAATTGTAATGGAGCTTCTTGGAAAATCCCGGCAGATTGCCTCAGACCTTCTGGAGCGGGATCAAGGAAGCATAAGCAGAATCATCGAGGAAGAGAAGAAGTGAGCAAAGGATTTGCAGGAATAGATGGAGGCGGAACCCATTCAAGAATCCTTGCATTCACGGATTCTGATGAGGGCACAATCAGCATTGGCGCATCCACCAGCATCTACAGCGTAGGTCTTACGGCTGCAATCAAGAACACAATAAGCTTGATTGCTCCTTTATCCAGCAAGCTCGATTCGGTATGTCTTGCCAGTGCCGGACTGGGCAGACCTGAGGAAAAGCAAGTTTTCAAGAGAGAGCTGGAAGCTGCGTTTCCATTTATTCATTTTCATCTTTGTTCTGATGCCGAGGCTTTGATTGCAGGATCGTCAGGCAATAGTGTATGTGCTGGCTTGATTCTTGGAACGGGGAGCATTGCCATCAGGTTTACTGCAGATGGTCATACTATCCGTCGCGGAGGACTTGGATGGAGGCTTGGGGATGAAGGATCAGGCTGGTTCATATCGGAACAGGCAGTAAGGAGGACCTTGCGCAGTATTGAAGGAAGAGATCTTCCGACTACTCTGCTTCCGGTCATTCTTAACCATTTCCATCTTGATTCCCCGACGGACTTGATTCCTTTATTCAATTCCACTGCGCTTGAAAAGTCCGAAGCAGCATCACTGGCTCCAGCGGTTATCAGCAAGGCAGTGGATGGAGACATCCTTGCAGATGATATTATCAATCAGGCTGCCCGAGAAGCAGCACTTCTTGTGAAATCGCTATTCAGCGAAAAAGATACTTGTCCCAGAGACTATCCGCTTGTCCTAGCAGGAGGACTGCTGGAAAAGAATTCTGTGATTTCTCAGATGGTGAAAACCAAGATAAACAACATTGGTCTCTATCCCAAATTCATAGATGGAACAGGCAATGCACTTCAGGGGGCAGCTCTTATTGCAAGTTCAAGTAGAAGGGATTGATATGTTTTGGGCAAATGACTGGATTCCAATATCGATTAATAGTTTCAGAATTATGTGCAAAAATTCACAAATTAATTCAGAAAAATGTGTTAATTATACCTTGAAAGTTTGGAATTATGTGCTGCAAGAAGGCCGTTGATTATCTGCTCAATAAGTATCCTGGCAGAAAGCCACTGATTCCTCTTACCCAGATTGTATCAAGAATGAATCTCATCAAAACCCTATTTGGCTGAGATTCTCGGTTAAATCGGCTTGACTTCAGATGAAACGGTACTGGCGAGGGTGTGAACAGCAACCAAAAGACAGGATTCCGGGGCATCGATGCTTAATTAAAACTTTGATTCATGATAGTATTCAGACCATAAGCCGCTTGATAAGGATATCGAGCAAAATTCAAGCTATTTTTTACCTTTTTTAGAACCAAAACAATTTATTTACGGAGAGATTCTATGTCTTTGATGAAAATTCTGAAAAACGAATTCGACGGGTACAGCATGAATTCCCTGAAGAAGGATTTTCTTGCTGGAATCACATGCACAGCTGTTGCCCTGCCCTTGGCCTTGGCATTCGGCGTTTCATCAGGTGCCGATGCAGCCTCAGGGCTTATCTGCGCAATCATAGCCGGCTTTGTGATCGGCGGACTGTCAGGCTCCAGCTATCAGATATCCGGCCCAACTGGGGCAATGACAGCCATACTTGCAGGGCTGGTAATGAAATACGGTTTGCAGGGAGTCTTCATTGCGGGATTCATTTCCGGAATCCTGCTGCTTGCATTCGCCCTTCTGAGAGCCGGCAAGCTTGTGAACCTGATTCCGATGCCAGTGATGACAGGCTTCACAAGCGGCATCGCGGTAATCATCGCATTAGGGCAGATTGACAATTGCTTTGGAACTTCATCCCAGGGAGCATCAGCGATCGAGAAGATTGCCAGCTACTCGACACTTGGCTTTTCTCCCCAGATCTACCCAATTGTCTTCACCCTTCTGGCAATGCTCATCATGATCTTCTGGCCCAAGAAGCTTCAGAAAGTGTTTCCATCCTCGCTGCTTGCGATAATTGTCTGTCTGATCGTTCAGCTCATAATCAAAGCGCCGGTTCAAAGCGTCGGTGCAATTCCTCGCACACTGTTCCCAGAGGCCAGGCTTAGCTTCTCCCAGATTGATTTCAGCACGGTTGCAGACCTCATTGCTCCAGCCTTCTCAATTGCAGTGCTAGGAATGGTAGAATCATTGCTGTGCGGTGCGGCAGCAGGCAAGATGAAAGGCGAGAAGATCGATTCCACCCAGGAGCTGATTGCCCAAGGCATCGGCAATATGATCATCCCATTCTTCGGCGGCGTGCCAGCGACAGCTGCAATTGCACGCACAAGCGTCGGGATAAAAGCCGGCGGCAAAACCCGAATGGTAAGCATATTCCACTCAGTCGGCTTGCTGATTTCGATGTTCCTGCTTGGCCCTTTCATGTCACAGATACCGCTTGCCGCTCTTGGCGGAGTCCTGATGATGACAGCATGGCGGATGAATGATTTTCAGGAAATCAAAGTGTTCTTCAAGAAGCGGATCAAGACTTCAATTGCACAGTTCCTCGTTACAATGGCCTGCACGGTGGTCTTCGACCTTACAATGGCAATTCTGATCGGCGTAGGCTTCTCAATGGTTCTGTTCGTACTGAAAGCAAAGTCTGAATTGAGCATTGAAGTCGATAATGTGGATGAAAGGAATGCCGCTGTAGTATATGTGGACGGCATGCTGTTCTTCGGCACGCAGGATATGCTTGCCTCCCGTGTTGATGGTGTGATCGGTTCAGGTGTGAAGACCATAATCTTCTCGCTTCGAGGAGTGCCGACGATTGACCAAGGCGGAATTGAAGAGATCCTTCAGATTGCAAGGACCTGCAGAGCCTCGGAGGTGCAGGTGAAGATCTGCGGGCTTCAAGGCAGCGTCGAGAAAATGTTCAGGCGCCTTGATGTCTATGATGCCATCGGGAAAGAGAACATCTTCTCCTCTGCCGTCACAGCGATCGAAGCCCTGAATTGATCCGGAATATTCCAGTCTAAGCTTCATCAATTCCGAAACGCACATGTTTTATTTGGCCAAACCCTCATTCCTCGCCAGAGACAATGCTCTTCTATGCAGCAAGCACTATGTGTCATTCGATAACTGTGGCTGAATAGGACAGAATAAGTAAAGAATGCTTTAATTAGCAGCCACATTTTCAATTGACAGCTGACATGCTTTGCAGAGTGCTAAGGAATGATTTGTTACGAGATAGGGATAGGCAAGACATCAGGATAGAAAACCATGGACGCTTTTTCAAGTCATATCGCCTCAGGTTCCACCTTGGTGCAGATTCGGATTTTCCTTTAAAAGAAAGCCTAACTCTCTTTCACAAGCTTGCCAGTCATATGCTGGACGTGGATTGCCACGAGCTGGACTCTGAAAACCGCCTTATCAACTTCAGCCTGGGCTGCTACAGAGGTAGGATAATACTTCAAAGCAAGCTTTAACGCTTTCTCGGAAGTCACAGCCGTGTCGTCAACAAGTTCTGCAATGCCCATCGCTATGACGCTGGTAACATTCCATGGCCACTCGCCGGGCTTCCGAAACCCTTCGTTCCATGTGGTGAAGCACACCTTGGGACATCGCTTGATTGCATCAATCTTGTGCCCAGCCTTGGCGCAGTGGAAATAGATCGTCCCATTCTCCTCGTCAAAAAGGAAATCAATCGGCACGCCATAAGGATACCCATCGTCGCCGATCACGCTGAGAACAGCCCTCTTCGCCGTACGCAGAACCGTCTTGCAGTCCTCTTCTGAAACCTGCTGCTTCGCCCTTCTCATCTCTCTGAACATGATACCTCCTGTTTGCCAATGTTTAATCTCAAATCTCAGAATCATCAAGCCGATGTTCAGCACACCTTGTTCATCGTACCATCTTCTGCCAACATCCATCCTCACGACAATCTCTGGAAAGAAATCGCCAGTCAAAGCGAATGGTCTTAGCTCGGATTCTCTTTTTTCATCGCTGAACAATGAACTCAGATAGTTCATCTTCACCGCATCATCAAGACGTCTCAGCCCAAAGAGGCACTTATATTCAGTAAAATAGCGGAAAAGCCAAGAAGTCAACTGAAAATTTGCGCCCAAAGCGGCAGAAAAATTCACTCTTCTGGGGACAATCCTTTCCACTTCTCCATCAGCGGATGTAGTTGGTAGCTATCTGCTTCTCATACACAGGAGCAGGAACTCCTGCCTTGCGCGCTGCATCAAGACAGTTCAGAAGCCAGGCGATGTTCTCGCCCAAAGTCCGCATCGTCTGAAGGCCTTCGATGTCCTTTGAAGCTTCTTCAGGAGTGTTTCCATGGATCATGTTCCAGTATTGGGATGTCACTATGATCATATTCGAGATGGAGAAGTACTTGTTAAGCTCATCGAAAGAGGCAGTCGCTCCGCCCCTGCGGCACGAGACAATCGCTGCTCCAAGCTTGCCGGCCATCCGCTTTGCACTGGAGTGGAACAGCCTGTCCAGGAAACTGACAACCTGTCCTGACGCGCTTGCATAGTACACCGGAGAGCCAACGACTATTGCCTGATACTGATCAAGGTTCTCAATCACATAGTTCACCTTGTCATCGAAGATGCACTTGCCGGTCTTGCGGCAATTGCCGCAGGCGATGCAGCCTGCAACAGGCTTTGTTCCAAGATAGAGAATCTCCGATTCTATTCCATGCTTATCAAGCGTCTTTGCAATTTCTGCAAGTGCTGTATAGGTGCATCCTCTTTCATGGGGGCTGCCGTTAATCATCAATACTTTCATTTCAAATCTCCTCTTTGCATTATACCACAAAAACAGCCTCGGGCAGAGCCTGAGGCTTGAATGAAGAATATGGGTTTGTCCAGAATCAGGAACGATCGACAGGAGCCCTTCGCTGAATGAGCCAGGCCAGAACCGCAGCGATGGCACTGCAGACCACCATCGTCACATCAAAGCGCCATGGTGAGGATGCGATTGCAAAATCCAGGAAGCGTGCAAGCACGGTGGCAATGGCCATGTTATCTACTGACAGCGGAATCCCGACGAGCAGAAGAAGTCCGAATCCAATCCAGAATACCAGACGCCAGACTTTTGGAAGCCGGTAGTTGATCGACGAAAGCAGGAATCCCAGCATCGTAATGCCGCAGTAAAGGCATAGACGCCACACCAGATATGTTCCGAAGTAGCTGAATGGCTTTTCTGGAATCATATTGTAGATCATGTTCATCAGACCTGAGGAGCTGAATCCTCCGGTGATGATGCTCGTGACCGGTGTGAAGACCGAATCAAGGACGGCAAGAACTGCCGCAACAGTTCCAAGGGCCATGATCCCGGTTATCAGCGCTGTATTGCGGCTGCGGCCGAACACTGCACAGGCTTTGAGGTTGTCCTTTACGCAGGTCAATCCCAGGACGAACATGAAGATCATTGAAAAGGATTCATATCCCCCGTTGACGTTCATATGAATGTTCCATGACGGTATGACCTTTGCAAGAAGCGGCAGCACTATCATGAACAGGACTATGAATGAATAGAATATTGCAACTGCAAACAGGTTGTTCAATGCTGCTTTGCGAAACGGTGCCTTCAGCATCATAGCGAGGCCTCCTTATCTGTATTGGTCAATTCGATGAACAGTCTCTGGGCATCGATGTTCTGAACAGTCAGCCCATCGCATGTTCCGGACAGCTTGCCGACGATGTATGCTGTTTCAAGGGCTCCGATGAACGACCGTCCCAGAATCTGGCAGCCCGATACGGCCTGCTCAACTTTTTCCTTCGGTCCTGTGACTGAACTTGCATACTGAGCAAGGCTTTCGGCTGATTTCTCAAGGAGAATGCGGCCTTGCTTGATTATCACGAATTTCTCGATGATCGGAGAGGCTTCCTCAATCAGATGAGTCGAAAGGACAATCACCTTCGGCTTGCGTGAATAATCCTCAATCAGAAGCTTATAGAACAGATCACGGTGGTTGGCATCCAGTCCTAGCACGGGCTCATCGAAGAATACGAACGGAACATCCAATGCCAGCGCAATGCAGCACTTGAAAATGCTCTTGTATCCTGTTGAGAGCTTGCCAATCTTCTTTGTTTCATCGAGCTCGAACAGCTTGGCATAGCGATGAGCTTCGGCCACAATGAATGCCTCTCCATAGAATCCATCTACCGTTTTGATTGCATCCTTGAGTTTCAGATCATCGTCATAGTAATTGACTTCACCCATCAGATGCATCTTTGAAAGCAGTTCATCTCTGTCCGCAACTGGAATTCCATCCATCAGCACTTCGCCGCTGTCTGGGAATATTCTTCCGTTGATTATGTTCAGCAATGTGGTCTTACCTGCACCGTTGCGGCCAAGAAGGCCGTAGATCATGGGTTCTGTGAATTCAAGGCTCACATTGTTCAGAGCCTTCACTTCGCCGAATGTCTTGGTAATCTTATTCAGACTTAGTGTCATCGGTCTTCATCTCCTTTTTTATAAGAGCAGCAATCTGCTCATCGGTAAGTTCAAGCTTCCTGGCTTCCAGAACCAATGGCTTTATGTAATTCTTTGAAAATTCACTGTATCGCATTTCCTTTATCCTTTCTCTCGCACCGATGGAGACAAACATCCCCACCCCGCGCCGCTTTGCTATCAATTGCTCCTCAACGAGCAGGTTCATTCCTTTGAGCACTGTTGCAGGATTAATCCTGTAGGCGATTGATATCTCAGTTGTCGATGGGATCTGAGTATCCTCTCCGAATGCTCCGGTGAATATTGCATCTCGCAGTGCATCTGCTACCTGCATGAAGATTGGAATCTGGCTTTCATTATTGATCTCCATTTGCACCTCTCTTGCTTAGTTAATTACTCAAGTAACTAACTAAATAACATATGCTGCTTTTTCTGTCAATATGTTTTCTTTCTTTTTTCAGAAGTTTTGACACTTCGCATCAATCCGCATGGTGGCATAGCTCAAGGAGCTCGCCATAGCTCAATGAGCTCACCATAGCTCGCTTCGACCTCGCCATAGCTCACCATAGCTCAAGGAGCTCACCATAGCTATACGCATGGAATGCAATGGACACGAATGGAGGCTCAAGGAACTCGCCATAGCTATACGCATGGAGCACAATACCGCTCCTTTTCCATTCGGAGCCATTGTGGTCCATTGGGGTCCAAGCCGCTCGGTACCCCTCAGTCGAAAATTATGGCCCGGTCGAAAATAATGACTCGGTGGGGTCGCCCAAGCCACTCCATTGGGGTCCAAGCCGCTCCATTAGGGTCCAAGCCGCTCCATTAGGGTCCAAGCCGCTCGGTACCCCTCGGTCGAAAATAACGGCTCGGTCGAAAATTATGGCTCGGTGGGGTCGCCCAAGCCTCTCCATTGGGGTCCAAGCCTCTCCATTGGTGTCCAAGCCGCTCGGTACCCCTCAGTCGAAAATTATGGCCCGGTCGAAAATAATGGCTCGGTGGGGTCGCCCAAGCCTCTCCATTGGGGTCCAAGCCGCTCCATTGGTGAGAGAGTCAGCTGAAAACAGCAAAAATCGTCAAAGCAAAAACGCACCGAGAATGATGGACTGATTCCTAGGTATTGCTCAATGCATGCCGCGATTTCGATGATAACGCAGACAAGGGAAGGGACTGGGACAACCAATACAGCGACAGGGACGACCGGGACAAAAGGGACAACCGATACGACAGGGGCAAAAGGGATAACCAATGCTACAACAGGGACGACAGGGACAACCGACACAATAGTGGCAACAGGGACGACAGGGACAACCGACACAATAGTGGCAACAGGGACGACAGGGACGACAGGGACAACAGGGACAAAAGGGATAACCAATGCTACAACAGGGACAACAGGGACAAAAGGGATAACCAATGCAGCAACAGGGACGACAGGGACAATCGAGACAACGGAGACGATAGATGACGGATTCAGGACCGAGGGAATGGAATGTGGAAGGACTATATTGAAGTAATCCAGCAAATAAGGTAGATTTGCAACTTATACACTTGATATCTAGTTCCGGAAAGGGGTTTTCCGGAATCCGGAGGGAAAATGGCTGAAGAAACAAAGAGAGAGTCACTGGGAAGCCGGCTCGGATTCATCCTGCTGTCCGCAGGATGTGCAATCGGACTTGGAAACGTCTGGAGATTTCCTTACATAACAGGAAAGAACGGAGGAGCGGCTTTTGTCCTGATCTATCTTGTGTTTCTGGTAATACTGGGACTGCCTGTGATGGTAATGGAGTTCTCAATCGGAAGAGCTTCACGAAAGAACATTGGATTGGCAATGAAGGAGCTGGAACCCAAAGGAACCAAATGGCACATTTACGGACCGTTCGCAGTTGCTGGAAACTACATCCTCATGATGTTCTATACAGTAATCGCAGGATGGATTCTGTACTACATGCTCCACTCCGGAGCTATGCTCAAGACACCAAGCGGAGAGTTCTTCAACGGATTGCTTGCATCTCCGTGGAAGCAGGCACTGTGGATGGTCATCGTCGTTGCACTTGGGATGATTGTTTGCAGCCTCGGACTTGAAAAAGGCGTGGAAAAGATCACGAAGGTTGTGATGCTTGCACTGTTTGCATTGATGCTGGTTCTGGCAATTCATTCATGCACTATAGAAGGAAGCGGAGCCGGGCTGAAGTTCTACCTCGTGCCGGACTTCAAGAAGATGACCGAAGTCGGAATATGGACTGTGATCACAGAAGCGATGAATCAGGCCTTCTTCACGCTTAGCCTTGGAATTGGCTCGATGGAGATCTTCGGGTCATACATAGGAAAGGAAAACAGCCTTCCAGGAGAGTCTGTGAGAATCATCGCTCTGGATACATTCGTCGCATTGATGAGCGGACTGATCATCTTCCCGGCATGCTTTGCATACGGCACTGATCCAGGATCGGGGCCGGGGCTGCTGTTCGTAACATTGCCCACGATCTTCCAGCATATGAAAGGCGGAGAGTTCTGGGGATTCCTCTTCTTCCTGTTCATGAGCTTCGCTGCAATGTCGACAGTCGTGGCGGTATTCGAGAACATCATCAACTACTGGCAGGACAGCCATGGATGGAGCAGACGCAAGGCCTGCCTGATCAACTGCTTCGCAATCATAGCTCTGGCGATTCCGTGTCTGCTTGGCTTCAACGCATGGGCAGGCTTCCAGCCGCTTGGAAGCGAAACCGGAGTGCTGGATCTGGAGGATTTCCTGGTAAGCAGCACATTGCTTCCGTTTGGATCGCTTCTGTTCGTGCTGTTCTGCACCACGGGCAAAGGCTGGGGCTGGAAGAACTTCATTGCAGAAGCCAACACTGGCAGGGGAATGAAGTTCAAGGACGGCAAGCCTCTCAGGATTTACATATCATATGTTCTGCCGCTTATAATCATAGCAATTCTGATCAAAGGCTACTTTGATGTCTTTTCAAAGCTGCTATAGAAGGCAGCCCATGAAGTGATAGGCCCGCTCCATGCGGGCTTCTTCTTCATCAAAATGACCGCCATGGTTCATCTCATAAGTCACACAAGCGCCTTTCGATTCCAAGGCAGATTTCACACGCTCTGTGCAGTCTCCGACTGAGGCAAGCCTGGTGTTCGAAGTGCGGGACTCAAGATTTCCGAGCGAGAGGTAGACCTGCGGCGAGCGGGCGGCAAGAGGCGAAGATTCGGCGAAGTCGGCAAAGCCGTCGAACCAGAATGAACCTGAGCCGCTTGCAGCAGCATTGAAGGCATCAGTACGGAACAGGCTGTAGACTGCAAAAAGGCCTGCAAGCGAGTAGCCTGCAATGATCCTGCGCCGGGCTGTGCAGCCTAGAAAGGACTCCGCTTCTGGAATGACAGATCCTGTTATGGCGGCAAGATGCTCATCAGCATTGCCGGAGAAGTTCCGTCCGCCTCTGAAAGCCTTGGTGGCTGGCCATGGGGTAAGCTGGCTGTCCCAGTCAACGCCTGTGATTGAAACTGCGGCGCAGCGAAGATCAGGAACCGCAGGAGAAAGCGAATGGACATAGAGCACCTGATCGAAATCAGAGCTTGGAGCATAGACCTCGATATTCATTCCGCAGATTGTCTTCTTCATGACTAGATTCATGTAATCAGTATCTTCTGCACTTTGCATCTGTGTCAATCAAGCAGGACGGAGAATCAGGGTTTGGCCAGAAGAAAAATATTAACAAAACCGCTTTTATTATGCTGGGAATGTGGTTTTTTGAATTATTCCTTAACGTCTTAGTTTTTTAATGTTATAATTAGGGGCGTCGCAAAAACGCAGGAGATTTTTATGAATCATAGCATTATTCTTGGAAACGTCGGGAATTTCTCCGACCGCTATATGGGATGCAGCTACCAGAGGGACTACAGCATCCACGAAATGTTCGACAGGGTCAGATCAGTCAAAGGGGTCACAGGAGTCGAGCTCGTAAGCAATTGGCAGATAACGGCAAAGAACTGCAAGGAAGTGAAAGCCGAGATGGAACGCACCGGCCTCAAGCTGGTTTCAATTATTCCAGACCACTTCGGAATCAAGGTCTACGGCAAGGGCGCTTTCACCTCGAAAGACCCGAAAGTCAGAGCCAAGGCTGTCGAGGACACCAAGGAGATGATGGATATTGCCCATGAGCTTGGAGGCAACCTCGTGAGCCTTTGGCCTGGACAGGACGGATATGACTACCATTTCCAGGGCGACTATATAGAAGAGAGAGGCTGGTTCGAAGAAGGCGTGAAGCAATGCTGCCAGTACCGCCGTGATGTCAACGTCTCCATAGAGTACAAGCCCAAGGAACCACGCAACTTCAGCTACCCGGCCAATGTTACCGGAACCCTTCTGATGATTGACCATATGGGAGAGAAGAACCTCGGAGTCACCATTGACTACGGCCATGGAGCTGTTGCCGGAGAGAACCTAGCCGAGAGCGTTGCCCTGTGCAAGATGTACGGCGACAAGCTGCTTCATGTCCACATGAACGACAACTACGGTCATTGGGATGATGATATGATCACTGCTTCGATCCATACGATTCCGTTCATCGAATTCTTCTACTGGCTCAAGAAGACAGGCTACAGCCACTACATCTCCACCGACCAGTATCCGTACCGCGAGGATGGAAGAGATGCCTGCAACGAATCGGTCAGATGGTTCGACATCCTGGAAGGGATCGCTGACAAGATCGATGAAAAGCGCATGAAGGAAATCTGGAAGACAGGCAATGCCTGCGAGGTCTCTGCAATGCTCAGGGATGTCATGTTCGGAGACAAGACCGAATAAAAACTGTGAATATGGCCTTGTGCCATAAAATTAGCGAGCCGGCATTCGTGCCGGCATGACAAAGGAGTTGTTATATGAAAAAAACACTTGCTGTGCTGCTCATGGCTCTTCTTGCTGTCGCATTGGTATTCGCCAATGGAACAACTGAAGCTGCCGCTGGAAAGAAAGATTACGAGATCGTCGTAGTTCCGAAGGATGCTTCCAACCCGTGGTTCGTCAGAATGGACACCGGAGTAAAAGAGTATGCTGCCGCAACAGGACTGAACGTATACCAGAAGGGAACACCTGAAATTGATGCTACTCTTCAGGCTCAGCTCGTACAGGACCTGATCGCTCAGGGCGTTGATGCCATCTGCGTGGTCCCAGTAGACATTGAATCGATCGAACCTGTTCTCAAGCAGGCCCGTGATGCCGGAATCGTCGTAATCGCTCATGAAGGCTCCGCTCTTCAGAACGTAGATTATGATATCGAAGCTTTCTCCAACGCCGGTTACGGTGCATTCATCATGGATAACCTCGCAGAGGCCATGGGAGAAGAAGGCGTGTACACCACAATGGTCGCATCACTGACCAACGGATCTCATAACGAGTGGGCAGATGCTGGTGTTGCACACCAGAAAGAGGCCTATCCGAAGATGCAGCTTCTTGCTGAGCAGCCTCGTGTAGAGTCCAACGATAACGGCGATGTTGCATACAACGTTGCAAAGGAACTGTTCAAGAAGTACCCGAACCTCAAGGGAATCATGGGAACTTCATCTTTCGACGCCCCGGGCGTTGCACGTGCTATTCAGGAACTCGGACTTGTTGACAAGGCTTTCACATCCGGTACCGGAATGCCAGCCGACAACAAGGCTCTTCTCGAAAGCGGCACTGTAAAGTCCCTCACTCTCTGGGATCCGGCTCTTGCTGGAAAGGCAATGATTGCTCTTGCTGTGAAGGTTCTCAATGGAGATACCATCACTGAGCCGCTGGATCTGGCTGTTGATGGATACACCAACATGAAGTTCCGCGAAGGAAGCAAGACAGTTCTCGAAGGAGAAGGATGGATTGTCATCAACGCAGAGAACGTTGACAGCTTCGGATTCTAATCCTGCAATTCAAAAAGATTCTTTCGCCGTCTGAACAAATCAGGCGGCGGAAGTTTTATTAACAAAGATATTTTACAGGGGGGCTTATGGCCGAACCTTTGCTTAAAGCCGTAGATATCGATAAGTCATTCGTCGGCGTGCATGCGCTGAAGAAAGTGAATCTGACTATCATGCCTGGTGAGATTCATTGTCTTGCCGGCGAGAACGGCTGTGGGAAATCCACACTCATCAAAGTCATCTCCGGAGTCTATGCGCCAGATTCGGGGCATATTGAATTCGAAGGCAATTCTTATCAGAAAATAACACCGATGCAGGCCATCGATGCAGGAATACAGGTAATCTACCAGGACTTTTCGATTTTCCCGAACCTTACAGTCAAGGAAAACCTGGCGCTCAACATGGAGCTTGCCTCCAAGAAGAAGCTAGTCAACTGGAAGGAAGTCGAGAAAATAGCCCGTGAGGCTATTTCGAAGATCGACTTCAAGGTGGACCTTGAGGCTAAGCTCGGAGACCTGTCGGTTGCCGAGAAGCAGATGGTTGCAATCTGCAGAGCCCTGATGTTCAAGGCAAAGCTCATCATAATGGATGAGCCTACTACTTCGCTTACAAAGCGCGAAGTCGAGCGTCTGTTCAAGGTTATCCTCGGGCTCAAGCAGCAAGGCATCGCTACCCTGTTCGTCAGCCACAAGCTCAACGAGGTATTCGAGATTTCAGAGAAGTACACGATTCTGCGTTCAGGGGAGCTGGTTTCTTCAGGAAGCACAGCAGACCTGGACAATGAGACTTTCACATACTACATGACAGGACGCCGCTTCGAAGCGACGCACTTCGTTCCCGAGAATATCTCCAAGGATCCCATAATGGAAGCGAAAGGCCTTTCGCTTGCAGGATCGTATTCGGATGTGGATTTCTCCCTGCACAAGGGCGAGATCCTCGGAATAACCGGTCTTCTCGACTCAGGACGCACCGAACTTGCCCTTTCGCTGTTCGGGGTTGAGCCTGCAACTGGAGGGCAGCTGCTTGTCAACGGCAATCCGGTGAAGTTCAAGACTCCACGGGATGCAATACACAGCAAGGTCGGATTCGTTCCAGAAGATCGTCTCAGCGAAGGCTTGTTCCTCCCGCAGAGCATTGCAGACAACATCGTGATTTCTGAAATCGACAAGCTCCGCACACGTCTCAAGACGATGGACTTCCCAAAGCGTCAGGAAGAGGTAAACCGCTGGGTAAAGGAGCTTTCTATAGCAACGCCTGATCCTGAAAATGCCTGCCTTACCCTTTCCGGCGGAAACCAGCAGAAGATAGTCCTGGCCAAATGGCTCGCCTGCGACTTGGACATCATGATTCTCAACGGGCCTACCGTGGGAGTGGATATCGGTTCCAAGCATGACATTCATGCAATACTCAGAACTCTGGCAGCCAAGGGGATGGGCATTATAATCATCTCTGACGATCTGCCGGAAATCATTGAGAACTGCTCATCTCTTCTTATCATGAAAGGCGGAAAGATCGTTAAGCAGATGGATATGATCAAGGAAAAGCCTGATGAGAAGGCGATTCTTGGATACATGATGTAGAGGATTAGAAATGAACAAGACTTTAGAAAAAAAGAAATTCTCACTTCCGCACAGCTCAGAGCCGTATGTATTCCTGGTTCTGCTTCTTCTGTGCATTCTGATTGAAATCAGGTCAGGACAGTTCTTCACCGCAAACAACATCGTGGATATCTGCTCTGCAATGATAGTCCCAGGACTGTTCGCAGCAGGAACCTTCATGGTTATAATCTCCGGCGGCATCGATATTTCATTCCCGGCTCTTGCTTCGCTGGCAACATACGCTACCACGAGGCTGATGCTCAACATGAACTATGAAGGCGGAGTACTGATTCCGATACTGATTGCATTGGCCATCGGTGCAGTGCTTGGAGCATTCAACGGGCTGTTCATAGGATACTTTGATCTTCCGGCAATGATAGTCACACTGGGTTCGTCCAACGTATTCAAGGGAATCATGCAGGGAGCTTTGAAATCAAAGCAGCTGGCAGTCATTCCAGTCGGAATGCGGACATACGGGACTTCGGCCCTGTTCACTGTCCAGAACAGCCAGAGCGGGCTTACATCCAGAATGCCTGTGGCTTTCATCTCTCTGGTACTGGTCTATGCTGTGGTCTACTTCGTTCTTCACTTCACTATGTTCGGACGCGGAATTTTTGCAGTCGGAGGCAATGATATCTCTGCCCACCGCGCTGGAATCCACGTCAAGCGGACCAAGTTCCTCGTCTACGTGTTCGCAGGAATGATCGCCAGTCTCGCCGGCGTGACCAGAACATGCATGATGCAGCAGTGCCATCCGACCAATATGCTCGGAATGGAAATGAACATCATCGCAGGAGTCGTGCTAGGCGGCACAGCGATGGCTGGCGGATCCGGAACTCTGATCGGATGCGTTCTCGGAACGCTTCTGATAGTCACAGTAGAGAACTCGATGATTCTTCTCGGGATCTCGACAACCTGGAAAAGCGTATTCGTCGGCGCCATCATCCTGATCGGCACGGCAATCAGCGCATACCAGTCCACACGCAAGATCCGCAAGAAGAAGATCGGAGAAGATGCGAAAGCCGAAGGAGGCGCAGCATGAAGAAACCTTTGACCTCTAAGCTTTCGACAATGTATCGGAACGACCCTCACCAGTGGAGGCTCGTGATCCTGATGATAGTGTGGATGGTTTTCATGGCTCTGACCAGATTCCGCAAGTTCTACACTCTCATAAACTTCCAGACGATGTCTTCCCAGTTCCCTGAATTCGGATTGATGGCGCTCGGAGTCATGCTTACCATGATCACTGGAGGAATTGACCTTTCGGTGGTCGGAACTGCCAATCTTACTTCGATTCTCATGGCATTCATGATGATTGGAGCCACCGATGCATCCGGATCGATGTCCGGCGGCACCATTATACTTGCATTCCTGCTTGCCATTGTGATTGGAGCCGCATGCGGTGCGCTCAACGGATTCACGATCTCAAAGCTGCGCATTCCCCCGATTCTTGCAACGATGGGAGCCAACGAGCTCTTTTCCGGAATCTGCATGGTCATGACCAATGGAAACGCAATCAGCAAATTCTCCCGCCGCTATGCCGAAACGATCAACAACAAGCTGTTCGGGCTCATTCCTGTCCAGCTCCTGATCTTCGCTGCAATGGCGGCAGTTGTATGGTTCATGCTCAACAAGACATCATACGGAACCAAGCTCTACCTTCTGGGCACCAGCTCCAAGGCCGCATGGTTCAGCGGAATCAACAACACAGGAATCCTGATGAAGACCTACATCACATCAGGAATCTGCGCAGCTCTCGGCGGCATGATCATGCTGGCAAACTACAACTCGGCCCGTGCAGACTACGGTTCGGTCTATACTCTCCAGTGCGTTCTGATCGTCGTCCTCGGCGGAGTGAACCCCAACGGCGGCAAAGGCAAAGTCAGCGGAGTCGTCCTGGCAATCTGCCTGCTTAGGATGCTCGAAACTGGAATCAACCGCTTCCCGAAGATCTCCAGCTACTACATTTCGCTCATCTGGGGCGGCGTGCTGATCCTGGTAATGGTTCTCAACTACTTCGCCGAAAGGCGTCCTGAAAGGGAAATCCGGAAGATGCAGAAGAAACAGGCTGCGAAAGCCTGATAGCAAAAGGGGCTGATGCGAATGGGCACCAGCCTCTTTCTTTTTCTCTGGCCAAACTTTGATTCTTCACCAGGCTTGAATCTACTTTATCACTCCCTTCTTCAGAAGGACGTTGCCATATAACGCTGTTTCACCTGTATAGACCACAGCGAAAGCCTTGCGTGTCCTTTCATAGAATCCGTATCTGTCGATGAATGTGAAATCCTTGAAGTTGGGATCTCCATCCTTGCATATTCTTCTGAACTCGTCCCAGATCGGAGTTTTCACCTTGTCGCCGGGAACAACTGACATCAGAATTGCATTGTCTGAGTAGCTATCAAGCGGCAGAAGCTTCAGAATCGCCTCAAGGACCTCTGCAGCTCCATGTCCATCAAGCCTCACCAGCCTTTGAGCGCAAGCAACGGCGGGGAAATTCCCATCAGTGATCACGATTTCATCTCCATGTCCCATCTCCATCAGGATCTTCAGCAGCTCAGGGCTGATGATATTAGGAATATTCTTAAGCATAATGCTCTCCTTTGTACCCGGATCTTGCAATCCAGGCTATTGTTTCGCATTGATTATACCACTGCTGCACGAATCCGCAAAGGTTCGATTCAGGGATCGGTACATTCGG
>Ga0265294_10001888_pt1 | contig 27905 bp, 21 predicted proteins | sample MunlanPumphouse3_FD_192504 | JGI IMG/M metagenome (GOLD analysis project Ga0265294, IMG submission 192504) | Groundwater microbial communities from a municipal landfill in Southern Ontario, Canada - Pumphouse #3 | ecosystem: Environmental > Aquatic > Deep subsurface > Groundwater | place...
CAACGAAAAGCTCAACTCTCTGGGACTTAAGGATATTCCTGTTCGGACAGTCGGCGAAGACTATATCCTCATTGATTTTGCAGGTATCGACCTTGCAACTGCTAAGGATATTGCTGAAAAACCCGGGAAATTTGAAATCCGGATCCAGACTGAAGGCAATGAGTCCACGCATGTACTCTATGGAGACTCGATTATAAGTGTGGGAATTCCCGGCTTCCATGATGAACAGTGGCATACACCTTTTACTCTAAACGAGGACGGAGGCCGCGCCCTTCAGAAAGCCGCCCTTGAGGCCGGAGCGGTCTCAAACCCGTATATGCACAATCTGGAAATGTATCTGGATGAAAACCTAATTTATAGTGCTCCTCTCAGTCCTTCTGCGGCTGCAAAGTTAAGGGAAGGCCCCATTTACTCATGGGAAGCTTCCACTGGGCAGGACGAAGAAGCAAAAGCGCAGGCCCAGCAGCTTCAGATTCATCTGAGAGCAGGAGCTTTGCCTGTAAACGTCGTCCTTGTAGGCTCAGGGCATGTAGATGCAACCCTTGGAAAACAGTTTAAGACCGAAGCTGTGATTGCAGGGCTTTTCTCTTTGCTTGCCGTAGCTTTTGTGGTCTTTCGCAGATACGGAAGAAAGGAAATTCTCATCCCTATGGTAGGAACCTCAATCAGTGAGGTCATTATGATCCTGGGAGTTGCAGCTGCAATCAACTGGCAGCTTGACCTTCCAGCAATTGCGGGAATTATTGCAGCCATAGGAACCGGAATTGACCACTTGGTAATCATTACCGATGAGGTACTCTATGAAGGGAAGTTGCCTTCAACAAAAGTTTTCCTCTCAAGGATCGGAAAGGCCTTTTCAATCATCTTCGGGGCTGCAGCAACAACAATTATTGCAATGTCTCCACTTGTGGTAATGGGCTTTGGAAGCCTCAAAGGCTTTGCAATTACTACGATTATAGGCGTCTTTATCGGAGTTCTGATTGCAAGACCGGTCTATGGAACCGTTATAAAAGAAGTGCTTGAGGCAGGCGAGGCAGAAGCGGATTCTTCCAAAGCCGCCTAAAACAACCTGGAAAAAAGGGAAAAGAAGAAAAGTTTGCTGTTTCCTTTCCCTTTTCTTTTTATTTTTATACTCCTTTGTTTTTCGTTTACGAGGTGGAAAAGAGTGGATATAAGGCATGACATCTGGACAGTAAAGTATCGGCCGAAAAAACTAGACGAAGTGCTAGGTAATAGCTCTTCCCTTAAGACTTTAGCCGAGCTTGCCCATTCGGCTTCTTTTCCGCACCTTGTCCTGCATGGGCCGGAAAATTCCGGAAAAACTACAGCTTCCCTTGCACTTGCTTTTGAGCTCTATGGAGAGAGCTGGAAAAGCAATTTCACCTATTTCAATGCCTCTGACTTTTTTGAACAGGGCAAAAACTACCTTGTCCGGGATAGGCGGTTTATCCGGATTATTGGAACCGAGGATCCAAAAAAAATATATAAAAGTGTTATAGATATTTTCAAGGAAATTATTAACAAGTATTCGGGAATGGCCCCTCTTGATTCGGCTTACCGGCTTATCTACATCGACAATGCCGAAGCTCTGAGCCAGGAAGCCCAGCAGGCTCTGCGGCGCATAATGGAAAGGTATAGTTCAACTTGCAGATTCATCCTCTCTACAACAAGCCCCTCAAAACTGATTGCCCCTCTGCTTTCCAGAGGAGTAAGGCTTTTTTTTACCTATGTGCCAGAGGAAGTTCTTAAACCCCACCTGGAAAAAATAGCTTCTGAAGAAAAGCTAGAGCTGGAAGCTGGAGCTCTGGATGCTATCCTGTATGCCTCAAAAGGAAACGTTGCAGAAGCGGTCCGGACCCTCCAGCTTGCCGCCCTTGAGGCCGGAGAAAGTGGAACTGTTAGCGGAGAACTTGTTTATGAGGTTACGGTAAAAGGGCTAGATGAAAGTATAGAAAAACTTTTCAGAGCCAGCCGGGCCGGAAAGTTTCAAGAAGCCCGAAAACTTATAGACGAAATGCTTATTGATAAAGGGCTTTCTGGAGCCGAAATTCTTAAAGGGCTCTCTGAGGCGGCCCTGGGTTCGGGAGAAACTGAAGAAGAACTCGCCTTAATAATTTCAAAAATTGCAGAAACGGACTTTTATCTACTTGATGCAGCCAACGAAAGAATTCAGCTTGAACGACTGGCTGCATCCCTTTATTAAACCGAAAGCAATTTCGTAGAAATTTAGTTAGAAAGAAGGCTTGCTGTCCCTAAAAATCTTTATCCGAAGCATTCTCATTCTAAATTATTAATAAATAATAAATTGTTTGAATTTTACATTTATAGATTTTCTCTTAGAAAAGAAGCATAGAAATCTAATATTTATATATTTTGGTTTTAACAGTATTAAAGATAGAAATATATTTATATAACAATCTATCATCAAGAATTGATACCGATAAATATAAATAGAATTAGATTTAAGAGAGAAAATAACAAAGGGATTTAGTGTACAGACCTATAATATCCCTTTAAAATATCCACAAAACTCCCAAAAATTCCCTGAAATTCCACAAACAAATCAGGGAAAATACCTAACATATTCCTTGAAGCTTCCACAAACAAATCAAGGAATAGCTACAAAAAGTTGACTGCCTGATATTTTCAGGCAGCTTCTATATCTAATTTTTGATCCTATTTATTTCCTATTTAGAATTGCTCACTCAGCCGATTGGGTAGAGGGAACGCTTCCATCTTTTCTTTCAGTTACCATAACTTTTGTTGGTTCGGGATTCCAGCCAAGAAACATGCTTTCATCACTGAACAATTCTTCCTGTCCCATTTCTCCTCTTGTGGCTTTCAAAATAATTCCCGTTATTCCGCCTGTAACAAGAGAAATAAGGATAACTCCTACAAGGCTTACTATATTAATATATCCAGCCGCAAAAATTGCTCCTGCAATGGCGCCCCAGACTCCGGGAACTCCATGAAGATTATGTACTCCCATCACATCAAAAACCCCAATTTTTTCACAGAGCCAAGGGTGAAGCTTTACGAAACATACAACCGAAATTACGCCTGCAATCAAGCCTATACCCAAAGCAGCCCAAGGACCAACTGAGATCAGAGGAGCTCCAATTGAAACCATGCCTGCAAGTAAAGCATAAGTATAAACCAGGGGGTCGACTTTTTTCTCAAAAGCTACACAGGTAAGATAGGCTGAAATTACCGATCCAAGCCCTGCCATATAGGTTGTCATCATGCCCCAAGTTACCAAATCTCCGGGAAGCAGCGCAGTGACAAAGGAAGGCCACAAGACAAAAAGAAGCATCGATCCAAGCCATACAAAAGAAATGCTATGGGTTGTAGTATTGAAAGGTTCTTCAAAAGATCTTTTTTCCTGAAGGCCTATCAAAACTCCCCAGCCCCAGTAGGCTGCAACCATGTGCACCAGCATAGAGCCTCCGGGATCCACAACTCCTTTAAGATAGGTAAACATAAACCATTCAACTGCAAGCCAAGCAGGGGCAAACAGAAGGCCTGCCAATAAATACTGCCAAGTCTTGATGGTTCCTAAAAAGACACCAATCCCTATTACAACTGTGATTCCGCAAAAAACCCCCATAATCATGAAATCCTGGTTCCAAGGTTGTCCAAGGACAAACTGCCGGATCGCAGAATGGCTTATAAAAGAACCCGCAAGTGTAAGCATGGTGGCTAAGCAGACTCCCCATTCAAACTTCTTTATAAAAAGCATCAGGAAGGCCACAAGCATAACCATGAACCAAACGTCCATATTTTTATGAAACTTGTGTAATTCATCTTGCACATTGTTTGTGTCAGGGGTCAAACCAGTCTCTCCGGAAGGAGTGACATAGGGCGAAGCAAAAGCTGGGATCACCATTTGAAACAAGCAGAATATGATAAAGAATAGAGAGGCATATCTGAATAATAATTTTGGCTTCATCTCAGTTCCTCCTCTGTATATACCTGTTAATAATTATTTTTTAGTTAGCAATTCCGAGTTTTGGGAGCTTACAGCTATGAGGTTAAAGTGGCTGGAATTGAAGTGGCTGGAATTGAAGTGGCTGGAATTGAAGTGGCTGGAGTTGAATTAAATTGACTTGAGATTTTTCCAAACTCGTTTTTTCAATGAAAAAATTAAGATTGTGTATATATAGAAGTTTTCAACTACAGGCATTAAATATTTACTCAAATCGTTCCTTTGCAGAAGTTTTCAACTCCTGACCTTGAATTTTAGAGGCCCAACCTTAGACCTTAGATTCCCAACATTCCCAACCTAACTTTACAGAAAGGTTAAACATTTAGGCCTTTTTCAACTGAAAGGGTTGAACAACAAAGCTTGAATTTTTAACTTTTTAAGTTCCAACCTTAGACCTTAGATTCCCAATATTTTTAACCAAACTTTATACAGGGGTTAAACATTATTCCCAAAGCTTCGAGCCCATTTATTAAATCCCATTTCCTTTTTTGTAGATATTTTCAACTATTCAAGGTACACACCTTTAGAAGGGAAAGAATAAGGGCCTGAAGGAAGGGGAATTAGAAGCTTAAAAACACTTCTAAGAACATTAATTTATTCTCAATGCTTTCCCTAGCCTCGGAATAGATGCGAAATTCCATACAAGGTTATAAAAGATTTAGCCTGCGGGGATTTCCGCCGACTAAATCTTTCAAATCCAAATATCCAAACTGAAATTTAAATCCAAACTTAACTTAGAATACAAGCCCGAGGTCTTCGAGTTTCTTTTTTACTCCGTCATAGACCTGCACGTATTCTTCAGTTGGAGTGATGGTCTTTACATCGTAGCATTCCTGGAAAGTTTTTCCAGCCGGAGCCTTTGCATAGTCCTTCTCATAAAGCGGCACAAGTTCATTGAGGATCTTGTTTACTTCAGAGATTTCCATACCTGCGCTTGCTCTTGCAACTTCGCCCATCATCCTAGCTTCCATACCCGTAGTCTTGTCAGTTACAACACCCTTTGCTGCAGCAACTCCAGAAAGGATTTCTCGGCCGGAAGCAGTGTCGGTCATGGCTTGGGCAGAAAGCTCTAGAAGGCACATTTCAGTACAGGGTCCAGCACAGGGATAGTACTGGTTTCCAGAGAGGATGTCTGTAAACTCGGAAATAGTTGCACAGGTCCAGCCTGCAATTGTCAGAGTCTCCCGAGTGTTGGTAGAACCCCAGCGAATGTGAACAGGCCCATCAAGGTGCCAGGTTGCATTGCTCATGACAAAGGCGTTAATATGGGTTGCAACATCCACAATTGCAGTCTCTTCAAGCCCACCTGCATAGCCGCCAAAGATTGGCATCTGCTCATCCATTATGATATCGCTATTGGCGTTGTAGTGAGCGATGACTGCAATTGCATCAAGATCAATTTTAAGCTCATTAAGCTGTGAGACTTCGTGGCTGTCAGAAGAGAGCTGCCCGCCGTAGCAGTCAGAGGAGATGTTTCCCTGTGCAGAGAGGGAAGTTTCAGGCCCCTATATGCCCATCCCAGGCCGCCCAGCCATTGCGGCGGCCTGCTTTATAAGCCTGGTTTCAGTTTTGGCCGCAAGCACTTCGTAAGGGCTTCCAGGAACTGGGGGTTTGCCGCGGACAGAGGTCATAACCCCATCTACAATTGTGTCCACTTCCTTTTCAAGAGCATAGCTCATGTGTACAGGCATGAAAATTTCTTCGGAGATCGGAGAGCCTGTAGGACCTCCCTGAATGATTGGCTTTCGCTTATCCCCAGTCCTTCTATTCCTTACATTTACAGCATCCCTGCCGGATCCTAAGGAAAATTCCTTCTGGACATTGTTAAGAGCATCCCAGATCTCATCTTCACTGTACTTGACGATTCTGTGGGTATCGGTACAGTAGATCCCACATTCTAAGAGCATTTCAAAACCGGCCTTGAAGAGCTTTTCCATCATGTCCTTATCCGTGGGCACGATTTCTCCTTTGAAGTCAAGCCCGTACTTTTGCTTGAGCTCCATAGCCTTCATGGGAATTGTCATAAGGTCCCAGTCGTCTTGGGTGCACTTTTCACCTGTTTTTGCACGGTCGTAGAAATCATAGCAGTCAAATGATTGGGTGAATGTCATTTAAATTTCTCCTTTATCTTTGTTTATTCCATGATTTCAAGGGCTACCTTTGCAGCTTCTGCGGCATTTTCCGCGGTTGCGTCTGCGCCGATTTCCTTGACCCAGCTGTCGGATACGGGTGCGCCTCCGAACATGCACTTTACACTATCTCTGAGGCCTTCTTCATTGAGCAGATCCATAAGGTCTTTTTGGCCAAGCATGGAAGTGGTCATAAGGGCAGAGCCTACAAGGATAATTTTTTCTCCTTTGCGCTTTGCAGCCTCTTCAACAACAGTCTCATTAAGAACATCAGTTCCAAGATCGATTATATCAAACCCGTTTGCCCCAAGCATGGTACTGACAAGACGGTGTCCGATATCGTGGATGTCTCCTTCGGCGACAAAGGTAATTGCAGTTCCGGTTTCTTGTTCATCGGTTTTGTTCTTTTCAAGTTCAGGAGTCAGAATTTCCATTGCAGCGTTCATTGCCTTTGCAGACATCATAATCTGGGGCAGAAAGACTTCTGCGGCTTCGAACTTGTCTCCAATGACCTTCATTCCGACTGAGAGCCCCTTTGTGATAATATCGATTGCTGAAATCCCATCAGCAAGAGCTTCTTTTGTTAATTCCACACAGCCAGAGACGTCCTGGTTTACAATAGAGTCACGAAGCTTGTCAAAGATTTCTTCGTTTGCCATTTTTAAACCTCCAATAAAACATATTTTTCAGTCTGGTTGCGCAGCATAATGTCTGAGAACAGACTTTTTTTGATGTAGATAGGGCTGTACCTTCGGCTTTCCAATACTCCCAAAAAACTATAGCTCCCGCTCAACGGAAGAGTAAAGCTTCCGCTATTTGGGATTTACAAGATTATAGTCCTTCTCGCCAGTCGGCGGGATTGGGAGAGCCAAAGAGTACCAAACACTATCAAATATAGTATATAGTCTCCTATATTCACAACCCAGAAAAACCCATACAGAGTTCTAACCGCCTGAACGGCAGCTCCGGTAAAATGTGAATAAACTTCTCCTGACATTAATACTGAGGGAAAGATTGTAGATAGAGACTCCAAATCTGCTCATCATCCCAACTGAATAAACAGATTTAATCCCGAATTTACCCAACAGTGTAGCTGCTTGGCATTGCCCTGAGAATGCAGAGCCAATTACCTGATTAAAAGATTGTTATCCTACTATATAAACGAATACTATATTTATCAAATGAATAACTACTAAACAATAAATGGGTATAATATAATTTATTAAGTATACGGCAAAATAGGCTGGATTTTAGACAAAAGATGCCACTTGGGGAAAAGGGTCTAAAATAGAGCGAAAAGTATAAATATTGAGTAAGATAGGGCGCGGATTCACCCTTAGAATATAAGCATAGCCGAGGAAGTTAAGTAAACTCACCCCGAGTAAAGTCTCAGGGGTTTTACGCTACATTATATAAAAAAATACAAAGTAAATTCTCAAAATTAAAAGAATTAAGGGAAAACAGTTCAAAAGAAAGGAATTAAAAACTTTTTAAAAAAGAGAGCTGGCCCGAAGCCAGCTTTAAATTTTCAGAATTTAGTAAGTGAAGTTCTTGGCACACTCGATCATTTTCTGAAGGTTTGCGGTTGGGGTCATACTGACAGTTCCGCAGCCTACAGTAAGTAAGCCTACCCCGGCATCCAAAACTTTCTTGGAGGCGGCTTCGACTTCTTCGGGGGTTCCGTTCCAGAGCACGGCCACTGGATCAAGGTTTCCTACAATGAGCGCATTTTCTACATTGCCAACTGCGGTTGCAATGTCGACTTTCTGGTCAACACTGATTCCGTTTACCCCGGTCTTGTCCATAATGGAAAGTCCGTTTGTGGTGTTTCCGCAGATGTGAAGAACGGTCGCAACGTCGAGTTCTTCCATAGCATCAGCGATCTTCTTCTGGTATGGCAGAGCATACTTCTCGTAGAACTCTCCGCCGATGAGTTCGTAGCTGGCAGTCGGATCGATAATTGCCATGGTGTCGGCTCCGTTTTCGACCATTGCCTTTGCGTATGCGACGTTGAAGTCGGAACAGAATTCGAGAAGAGCGGGAACAACTTCGCTGCCTGTGAAAAGGTTTCCAAACCAGGCGTCTCCGTTGAGATGCTGAGCAAGGGAGAAGGGACCGATCATGGAACCGATAATTGGGAGTTCGCTTCCGTATTTGTCGGCTACAATCTTCACAGCTTCGATGATTGTGGCGACCCTGCCTTCATCAAGGGAGTAATCCTTGATCTTTTCAAGGTCTTCCATATTGCTTACGCTGTGCTTGATGACAGAAGGCTGCTGTTCCCTTGTGCCTGCCTTAATCCCACAGCCAAAGAGTTCGGCTTCGGCGGTGATGTCAAAAGGAAGACGGATTGCTTCGAAACCAACGACTGTGTGGCCGGCCTCCGCAAGAGTTGCCATCTTCTGGGCATCTTCGTGGGCTTCAGGCCAGAAAGCTCCGCAGGCTTCCATCTGCTCGACGGTTCCGGTCTGGGTAAAGCAAACCGCAGGCATCCTGTCGACGGGCTGTTTTCTAAGTGCACGGTATAATCTTTCTTTAGGTGTGTATTCTGCCATTTATTAATCCCTCTCTCGTATATAAATATACAAGGATTATTATCAAAAAATTATACTATAAATATGTATGTATTATGATATATAAATTATATAGGAATATATAATTAACCGCAAATAATACTTAAAACGGGGAATAAAATCTAGCGGAGAAAAGAGAAAAAGGGAATCTTAAGAGAAGTTGACGAAAAGTTTAAAGTATCAGAAAGATTGGGGCTCAAATCCCAGAAAAAGCAAGCGTGACCTCCTAAAAAGAGAAGAAAAAGTTTAAAAACTGCTTGATACAGAGCTGATACATGTAAACTCCTCCTAAACTAAAGCCCCTGGGGTTTAGCTCCATCCTATAAAAAAATATATTTAGCAATCAGATTAATTATTAGAAGCAACATAATATAATTATGTTCCAAATTAATAGTTCAAATTAATACTTCAAATTAATACTTCAAATTAATACTTCAAAATAATGTTTTGGAGATTTTGGAGAAATACTTTAGATTATTAATTTCAAAGCATTATTAAACGAGCAAGCTGGATAATTTTGCATAATTTGTTTTCTGGAGATATCAAAAATGTATTGCATAGCACTAGACTTGGGAACAAGTGGTTTCAGAGCCCAGCTTATTGACATCGAAACAAAGGAGACGATTAAGACCGTCATAACAATGGGGCACCCCCTTCCCGGAGGAAACGTCATGGATCACCTTGACTTTGCCATTTCGACCGGTGAAGACGTGGCTCATGGAGTAATTATTGAAACAATTGTAAGGATGTTCCAACTTTTTGACGTGGATCTCTCAAAAGTAGAGAGGCTTGCTGTTTGCGGAAATCCCATTCAGCTCTCCCTTTTCCAGAATATTGAGATCCGGGACCTGGCCTATGCCGGCAAAAACAAGCAAAAAAAGCTCGGAGTCGAAAATGTAAAGCGAGAAGCTAGGGTTTTTCCTGCCTCCGAACTTTTTAAGACTCTGGACCTTTCAAACTGCGAAATCATAGTGCCTCCTGCAATCAAACATGAAATCGGAGCTGACGCCCTTGCAATGATGCTTGAAACTGACTTTTTGAAACAGACAAGCCCCTCCCTTGTAACTGATTATGGTACAAACGCCGAAATGGCTCTTAAAGTAGGAGATAAAATCATTTCTGCAAGCGCTGCTGCAGGGCCGGCAATTGAGGGGCAGGGCATAAGTTGCGGGATGCTTGCAAGTCCGGGTGCTATCTGTGATGTAAAACAGGAAGGAGAATTCTGGAAAATCAAGGCTCTTGATAAAGAAATGGAACCTCAGGATGCCTACCTGATCGATCCGATTTCAGGAGAAATAAAAGAAACTTATTGTTGTGAGGCTGTAGGCATCACAGGCACAGGAGTTATTTCTGCCCTTGCCGTGGCATTAAAGAGTGGGCTTATTAAAAAGATACCAAAACTTCCCAACGGAAAGCTCATCCTTGGGCCCGAAATCGAACTCATCGATAAGGATATAGAAGAAGCCGGAAAAGCCATAGGCGCAATCCGAGCTGCCCACCTTACCCTAATTGTTGAATCTGGCATCAAATATGAAGACCTGGAAAACGCTTACATGTCAGGCGCTACCGGAGCATATGTGGATGCCGAAAGCGCAAGGCAAATTGGCTCTTGCCCCGGCTTTGCAAGGAATGTAGTCCAGTTTGGAAACACTTCCATAGGACTTGCAAGGGAACTTGCAATGGACAAATCCAAACTCGAAGATGTAATTGAAATCGCTAAAAGAATCACAGCCGACCACCTCATGATGGCTACAAGCGATACTTTCAACAACTTCTATCTCTGCGAACTCTCCTACTGGACCCAAGGTATGCCAATCGAAATGTACAACCAGATGCTCGAAATGTACGGGATTCCCACCCTTCCCAAAAATCTTGAAGACGCAAACATAGATAAAAGAGTTAAGAAAGATATTGAAGAAGTAGGCAGAGAAGGGCTTGCTATCCTTAAAGAAATTGGCATAATACTTGAAGTCCCTGTAGAAAAGTGCATCCATTGCCGTAAATGTGAAAAAGAGTGCCCCGAAAATGCAATCGAAATCAGAGAAATCGGGGGCAAAAGATATGCCCATTATGACAGCCAGAAATGCCTCGGGACAAGCTGCCGCCGCTGTGTTGCAATCTGCCCCGAAGATGCAATCGATATGTCAAAGCTAGAAATTAGCTCAAAGCGCTAGAGCTAAACCGCTGAAGCAAATTATAGAAGCTCTTTGAGCCAACTTTTTCTTTTTTTCCGGGAAAAAATATTTTAGCTTCCTTTTCGGAACCTAGCTTTCGGAATCTCCTTTTTTTGAGTTTTAGAATAAGGTTGTAGAATCCTTTTGAATTCGGAATTTAAAAAATCGAATACAACATGGATACAGTTCCTATTCCCAAAGGTTCAGCCACAAGTTCCACGGCGTATTTTTCCAAAAGGTTCTCAGAAAGCGCGCAGGGAATGCCAGGGGTAGAGACTAAACAACCTTGCTCAAGCACAGCTTCCGGAATTGTGTTAGGGCAGGGCGTGGCTTCAAAAATTACGGGAAACTTTTTGGGATTTTCAGGAGAAAAGGGAAGGATCCGAAGTTTGGAAACAGCTCGTTGAAGCAAGGTTTTATCAAGGTCATATCCATAGACAGAAAAGCCTTTTTTCTTCAGGTGTTCAGCTCCTGGAAATCCAACTTTACCAAGTCCAACCACCAGGATTTCCTTTGAACCAGCCTGCTTGGCCCTTGAAGCAATTTCTGCATAAATTATACCCGTACAGGGCTGATTGTTTGCTATTTTTCCATTTTTCAGGTTGTGGGCCAGATAGGTGTAATCATCGGCCATAAGCACAATATCAGCCCCTGCACTCAGGGCTTCATAATAGCCGCTAACATCGGTTTTTTCCGTAATGAAACCCTCAAGCCCAAAGTAACGAACAATTGCAAGCAGAGACTCTGAAAAACTTCCAATAATTCCGTTTCCAGACGTTATCGGGACGATTCCCACCTTTTCAGAATTCGCCTTCGTCCCATAGAGAGCCTCGCAGATTCCCTTAATCTCAAAGCCAGTTGACTTTCGAACAACCTCATCACTTATTGCAAGTTGTCTGTTAATTTCTATCAGGTCTGCAGGGGTTAAAAGTGCCATTTTCAAGATCCTCCAGGTTTTTTAAAAAAATAAATAATTTATATAAACAGTTCCGGTTAAAATATCGGTAAAAATACCAGTTTATTCAGTTTAAATTCCAGCCTTAATTTCGGGTTTTTGACCCAACTCCAAAACAAAGTCTGAGCTCCTGTTCAAGTCAAAGGCTTTGGCCAGCAACTCAAGTCCTTTTTCTCTTGCTTTTTCGGCTGCATCTTGTACAGGAGCCCAAACTATCAGGGTAAAAACCAGCTGCTTTCCGAGCCCCAAAAAAATCTCAAGCCCTTCTTCCGCATAATATTTTCCGTACTCCGAACTCTCGGAAAGAACATGCTCTCCCACTGGAACTAAAATCCTGTTTTCTTTATCAAGCATAAGGTGTTCGAAAATACAGTAAGCTTCTTTTGGAAAGTCCACAATTTCCTGCAGACCCTTTTTTTGCATTTTGGCCGCTCCTTTCTCCTTTTCTGCTTTTGGCCCATTTTCAAAAGCTTTAAAAAGAAGTTCCAGGAGGTTAATTCCAGTCGAGTGATAGACAACTGTAGGAGTCTGGCTTGGGAAACGGGCATCGATTTCAATAACTTTTAGGCCTTTTTTTCCTTTAATAGCTTCAACATCCATAATCCCTTTCAGGAAAAGCCCTTGCGCAAGGGTCCTGGCAATTTGTCTAAACTCCCTATCAGAAGGTAAAGGCGTCACTTTATGGCAGTCATAGGTTGGATCAATATGAACTTTTGTTTCCTTTACAACAGCAAAGTGGCTCCCATCGCCTACAATCTCCAGAGAGACTACATCCCCTTCTACATACTCTTCAATAAGCATGGAAGGTTCAAGCTTCTTTAGGGCTTCCTGCTCGTAGAGAATAGCAGTGCCCACACTCCCACTCTCACAGGCAGGTTTAACAAAATAAGGAGGTTCGGAAGGAAAAGCAAGAGGGGTTGGAACCCCAACCCTTGCAAAAAAATCCTTGGACTTATGCTTATCCCTACTTATGCGATAAGCCTCAAAATCAAAAAAGATAGGACAGCAAAGTTTTTCTTCTAGCTCCTCAAGCAACGCAATACATTTCAGGTTTTCATTTCCCGGAATTAAAGCATCCACTTTTTCTGAAAGTTCAATAAGCCTTGCAGGATCCTTAACTACATCAAAACAATGAAACTCATCCGTATAGGTTCTTATAAGAGCTTTAGGGTTTCGGTCCACAAGAATGGTTTTTATCTTAGCTTTCTTTGCAAGGTATGCAAGCTCGAAGCCTTGGAGTTTTCCCCCCACAAGACAGACTGTCTTCATCCTAGGCCCCCAGAAACTTTTCGAAATCAGCCTGAGAGGCTGGCTCCATTCCCATTGTCTTAAGCCTTTGGATTACACTTTTTATGTCCCGATCCCGCTCTTCGAGTTTGCGATCATAATTGGCAACCCCCTCAAGTTCGGAATCAGGAGGTAGAATTGAGGTAACTATATTGGCTCCTGCATTTAAGCGGAGCTCCATGCCATCGATACCTTCAAGATCAAGAGAAGCTGGAATTAGCCGGTCCGGGAAAAGAAGCCTCAGAACAGCTATAATTTTGAGTTCTGAAAGATTGGAATTTTGCTGCTGCCCCTCAAAAGGAGTTCCTTCCTGAGGGATAAACGTCATTACCCTTACCATATCAGGCTTGTGTGCCTCCATTCCCCGCAAAGATAAAACTGTTGAATCAATATCGTTTCCTATCCCGGTAAGCAAACCATCTTCCACACAATAGCCCTTTTCTTTTGCAAACCGCCGGGCTTCGATTCGGCCCTCAAAAGACTGTCCCACTCTTAGTTTGGCATAAAGCTCCGGGTCATAGGTTTCCTGGTACAAAGCAAAGAAATTTGCCCCATTTGCCCGGGCCTTTAAAAGGATCTCGTTGCGCATAACCCCAGGAGAAATCATGATTGGAAGCCCTAATTCATCTTTTACGAGCTTGACAAGTTCTACAAAGCGCTCTGGCTCCTCATAAAAATAAGGGTCCTCCCCCATAGTCAAATCAACCATATGAAAGCCTGCGCCTTTCAAGACTTTGCAGATATCTTCTATATCATCCCGAGTAAGCCGGTATCTTTTGATCTTGTTTTTGCAGTTATAGTAACAGAAAGTACATTGATTTCTACAGTAAGTAGAAAAGTAAATGAAACAGTTGAGAAAAACCCTATTCCCAAAGAAATGATCTCTGACTTTCCGAGCCGTGTAATAGAGTTTTTCAAGCTCGGCTTCCGACTCAATTGCAAGAAGTTTTTTTAGGGCCGCATCCGAGAGGGGAGCCCCGTTTATTCGGGCTTCTGCAAATTTATCCAATTCGTCCCTTGTCATTTTTTGAAACAAAATATCAACCAACCCATTTAAATTTCAGATTTTAGTAGGAATCCCGTTATAGTACGATTCAGCTCTGCTTCCTCGCTTTATATTTTTAAAAGCGTGTTTAACTTTCAGCAGGCGTTCAAGTCCGAAGCCAGCTCCTATCCAGGGCTTATCAATTCCCCAGTCCCGATCCATGGGTACAGGCCCTACGACCGCAGAAGAAAGCTCCAGATCCCCATGCATGACATCAAGGGTATCGCCATAGACCATGCAGGAATCCCCAACTATTTCAAACTCGATATCCAGAAAATCCAAAAACTCTTTAATTATGCTTTCCAGATTTTCCCGGGTACAGCCCGAACCCATCTGACAGAAGTTTAACATGGTAAACTCTTCAAGGTGTTCTTTTCCATCAGACTCTTTCCGATAGCAGGGCCCAATTTCAAAAATTTTTACTGGATCCGAGAGGACATTATCGAATTTACGAAGACAGTTGTAAAGGGTTGGAGCAAGCATGGGTCTCAGACAAAGGTTTTTGTCAAGCCTGAAAACCTGTTTTGAAAGCTCAATATCACTGTTAATCCCCATCCTTTCCACATATTCCGCAGGAATGACAATGGGAGTCTTGATTTCCAGAAAGCCCCGATCCACAAAAAATTTCGTGATTGTTCGCTCAAGTTTTCCAAGGTAGTTTTCCCTATCTTCCTCATACATTTGCTGAAGATCTTCTTTTCTACGGGAAACAAGCAGGGATTCCAGTTCCTTAAAGGATAAGTCAGCCTTGTCCAGACAAAGCTCATCCTTAGGACTAAGAAGGGTCTCAAGCCGGTTTTTCTGGCTTAGGGTAAGAGGCTTTTTCAAGGCAGAGGATCCCGACGCAGCTTTTGAAACAATAGGAAAAGTGGGAGCTTGTGAGAAGGCCGGAACAGTTTTACTTGCAAGGGATCTTGCAAGCCTTGCTTTGGATTTGGGTAAAGCTTTTTTAGGTCTTGATTTTGAGTTTGTAACACTCTTTATTTTTATACTGTTTTGGTTTTCGTGTGGTTTTGTAAGAAAACGATTTATATCCTCATCCGAGACTTTGCAGTGCTTACAGGGTTTTTTGTATTTGGTTCTCCGAAGAGCCCGGGCCGAACGGCTAGAACGGGAATTATTTACTACAATGCGTTCTCCGCAGGCCATCTCAATGAGGATTTTTTTTCGGGATATTTCATAATTTTTTATTGTGTGGAGCAGTCCTTTTCTGGACAGCCACACTCCATTGGCAGCTATTAAAAAACTAAGCGGTTTTTTCTCCATGGTCTTACCCCATTTAAGAACTTATCTGGAATTTTTCTGATATTCCTCTGGAAATTTGGCTGGAAACTCTTTTAACAATTCATTTGAATGTTTAATTGGAAATGAATGGAAATTTCACTTAGGTATTCGGCTAAAAATCTAGCTGGATAAAAAGATTCTCCGGAATAAAAGGTTTCCAAAAAGCAGTAAAATTCCGGTTTAAAGAAAGAGAGCAGATATACGACAGAAAAAATCAGGTAAAGAAAACGGGAACGAATTCTTAGAAAATGAAAGTCGCAATCCGGAATTCAATAAGATACGGAAACCCCGGGAATCTAACCCGGCTAAACGGATTTAGAGTCCATTCGATCTACATGATCAGGTTTCCTCCTTGTATATTTTATTTGAAATGAATATTCGTTTGAATATTAAATAATATCATTTTATATATATCTTTATTGGTGGAAAGTTAGGTTTTGAAACTGGACCCAAAACAGTAGTAAAAAAGAAGAAGAGAAAGGGAATATGCCAAAAATTCAATATACCAAACAGCTCAATATGCCAAATTAACGTACCTTATTTAACATCCCCTATCTATATCTCTTAAGGAAAATCTTAATGAAAATAATGGGATTGCTTCCTTCTTTTTCAGAAAAATTCACTAGAATACTTGAAATAGAATGAGGTTTTTCTATAATAGGTTCAGTACCAGTCATATTATTTTTATCCTGAAATTTAAGGAAAAAAAGCTGACTCCGGAATTGGACAGCTACCTGCAGCGACAAAGATTTTTTTGAATAAAAAACTGGGTGTTGAAAGCACTTTATGATCCCCCCTAGTCCAAAATTAACTGTGGATACGCTCATCCTTTTTGAAAACAGACTTGTGCTTGTAAAAAGGAAAAATCCCCCCTATAAAGACTATTTCGCCCTTCCAGGCGGCTTTGTAGAAATCGGGGAAAGTACGGAAAAAGCAGCCATTAGGGAAGCTTTTGAAGAAACTGGACTTTCGATAGAGCTTATAAAATTAAGTGGAGTCTATTCCGACCCTAAACGTGATCCAAGGGGGCATACGGTTACAGTATGCTATCTGGCAGAGGGGAAAGGGGAGATTAAATCGGGGTCTGACGCTGCAGCAGTCGACCTTTTTGAACTCGATTCGATTCCGGAACTGGCTTTTGACCATAATAAAATCATAAACGATGCAAAAAGTGATATTGATGCTTTTTTGTCCCAAATGTAAAAGTATGATGTTTCCTAAAAACGGCAATTTCGAATGCAGAAAATGCGGCTACACAACATCCATGAAAACGGAAAAGGAATCATTTGTTTCCAAATCAAAAATGGAAGAGCATGAAGTGGTAGTACTTGAAGGAGAAGAGAGTACCGGGCTGCCCACAACAAGTGCAAAATGTCCTGAATGTGGGAATTCAAGCGCTTACTGGTGGCTTAGACAACTCCGTTCTGCCGATGAATCAGAAACCCGCTTTTTCAAGTGCACAAAATGTGGATTTACCTGGAGAGAATACGACTAAAACAAGAAAAGTAATAAAAAATGAAAAGTGCTTTTTAAAAAAGTTTTTTTTATTTCTCTTGCCTCAGGAAGCAAAACTTAAACGGATCTAGAAAATAAAATGGATCTTGAGCTTGACAAGTTATAGCCCAAACCTGAGGCTCAGCGGCTTTTTGCAATTTAAATTGCATTATAAGTTATAAATTCTTGAAATTTAGGGGCCTTTAAATCCGCTTTTTTGCGGATCTGCCCTCCTTTTCTTTATAGATGCCCTCAGCCCTTTCAAAGCCCAAGCTGACCAAAATATATATTACACGGGCGAGACCTTGGATTTAACCGGCTAAGACTGACCAAGCGGCTTTCCGAAATGTAATATTTAAAATAGACCTAAAAAAGATCTAAAAACGCCGCAGCCTACAAAGAAATTTATATATGCCGAGGGTAAATAAGGAGTTTTAGATTTAATTTATTTAAAGGAGAAGAAGTATGTTAAAGGCAGCGATTAATGCAGAGCTTCTGAAAGACTCGATTGCCGCATTGGCCGTAATTATTGATGAAGTCAGGTTCAAGATTTCCAGGGAAGGCATTTTCGTAAAAGCCGTAGACCCTGCAAACGTTGCAATGGGAATTTTTGAACTCAGAGCAGAGGCGTTTGAGGAATACAATGCGGACGAATGTGAAATCGGTATCGACCTGAATAAGATTTCAGACCTGCTGGGAATTACAGAGAAAAACGATACCGTGAGAATAGAACTGGATGAAAACTCCCAGAAGCTCTTAATCGATGTAGGGGGGCTTTCCTATACTCTTTCTCTTCTGGATCCTTCCACCATCCGGGCCGAGCCTAGAGTCCCGCAACTTGAACTTCCCGTAAAAGTTGTCTTAAACGGACTTGACCTTAGACGAGCAGTAAAAGCTTCCGAAAAAATAAGCGACCACATGCTTATGGGCGTTTCAGAGGATACATTTTATATGGAAGCAAAAGGAGACACCGACCAAGTCCGCTTAGAAATGGGACGGGATCAATTAATCGATTTGAAATCTGGAGATGCCTGTTCTCTTTTTTCCCTAGACTATCTAAGCGACATTGTCAAGCCTGTAAACAAGGCAAACGAAGTTACCTTATCGCTTGGAAGGGATTTTCCAATTCTGATTGACTTTGAAATCGCAAATGGAGCCGGAAAAGTATCTTATCTGTTGGCTCCGAGAATTGAGTCCGATTAAGGTTAAGGTATGGATTCGGAACATCTGGCTCTATATCCATTTGTTTCAGAAGCTTCGGCCAAAGTGGAAAACCTTAATCTTTCCCTTGAGAGGCTGCTTCATTTCCCAGCCTACCGGATAGCCCGAAAAAGGGGAGTGGAAAGAGTAAGACAAGCCCTTAAAGGAGAAATTAAAAACCCTTCCCTGGCCGGGGATTCGCAGATCCTTTCCGAATTGCTCTCTTATCCTTTTGCAAAAATGCTGGTCATAGCAATAGAAGATCAGCTCTTTACAAGGCGCTATGCTCTTGCAGAAGCAAAAGCTGCCTACGCACGTTTAAAGACTGAAAATCTTGATTTTATACTTGAATTCGGCGAGGAATTCGGGCTCAGTGCCGAGCTGCAAGACTCTCATTTCAGGCTGCATTTTACCGATTACATTCGTTTTTCCTCAACTCTTAAAGAACCGGCCTGGAAACTGACAAACAGGCAGCTTCAGGCCGGGAGGGTTTGGATTTCAAAAGAGGAGTTTGTAAGGCTGCTCCTTGAAGCCATCCGGGAAAGGGTTGAGCACTCCTTTTTAGAAGCTCCGGCATCTTCGGATTTGCCCCCGGAAATTCAGGAATTTTGTGCCCCTTATGTCTCCGAACTGAAAGAAAAATTTGAGGTTCGCAAGAAACAATTTGGGATTACGGATTTTGGAGCAGTAGCTCCCGAACTTTTTCCACCCTGTATCGCCCATGCTCTTGCAAGCGTGCAGGCTGGCATAAATCTAGCGCATTCCATGCGCTTTGCCATGACCTCCTTTTTACTGACGATCGGGATGAGTACAGATGAAATCCTGACCCTTTTTAATGTCTCGCCTGACTTTGATGCAGAAAAAACCCTTTACCAGATAGAGCATATCGCAGGCTCTTCGGGAACCTCCTACAAACCCCCAGCCTGTGAAACCATGCGAACTTATGGAAACTGCATTGGAAAAGACGGACTCTGTGAAAGAATAAAGCATCCCCTTGCTTACTACCAAAAAAAGCTTTATTTCCGAAATAAAGATAAAGAAAAAAATAATGAAAAAGAAGTTTCGGAAATGAAGGAAAAAATGAAAAAAGGAAGAGTAAGGAAAAAAGGAGCAGAAGAGAAAAAAATAAAAGGATAAAAAATTAAGAAATATGAAGTCTCTGTAAACTTAATTTTTCCAAGCTCTATTCTGTTTCAACTTTCTTTTGTATCCTCTACAAAATATTTTTGTATTATCTTCAACTTTCTTTTGTATCCTCTGCAAAATATTTTTGTATTATCTTCAACTTCTTCTGTATCCTCTGCAAAATATTTTTGTATTATCTTCAACTTCTTCTGTATTTTCTGCATTTTTCAACAAATTTCTCGACCGGAAAACTTGCGGGGTGAGCATGCATATAGCCTGCAAGAACATTATGTTCGATAAGGCCGTCAAAGCCATCCTGAATCCCTTTACCTCTGAGCATCTCGTAGGCAAACCTGGCATCTCGGGCGCACTCTGTAAGAGAGTAGTGAAACTCATGCCCCCGAAGGCTGCGGGTTGAGAAATTTTTGTCAAGAGGGCGAGCCTCAGTATAGCCAAGAGCTTTGAGGCGGGGAGTCATACGAGTGTCCGCAGGCACGACATCAGCCATTTTATAGCTTCTGGCTTCTACCTCATAGTTTTTACAAAGGTAGAGCAGCCCTCCACATTCCGCATAAATAGGAATTCCGTCTGAGGCAAGCTCTTTTAGTTTATGGGTAGCCTTTGCGGCTTCAAGGGTTTTTGCATAAAGTTCAGGGTAGCCTCCCCCGTAATAAATTCCGTCAACTTCCGGAAGCTCATCAGCCAAGGGGCTAAAAAAGACAAGTTCAGCACCTTGGGCCCGAAAAGCATCGAACATATCATTATAGTAGAAGCAAAAAGCTTGGTCATAGGCAACCCCAATTCTTATATCCGCTTCCGGCAAAGGAGAAACTTCCGGTTCCGGAACCGAAAAAGGTTCTGCAAGCTCGAGAATTGCATCAAGGTCTACATTTTCCTCGATAAATTCGGCCATTTCAGCTGGGTTGTAAGTCTTTTCGTGAGCCATATAAAGCCCAAGGTGCCTGGAAGGAACTTCAATATCCTTCTGTCTTGGAAGCATACCTACGACCGGAATGTCTTTTGAAAGGACGTCTTTTATCATTTGGCCATGTCTTAGGCTTCCAACTTTATTCAGGATAACTCCCGCAATCCGAACTCCAGGATCAAAGCTAGAATAGCCTTTGAGCAAAGCTGCAACGCTTCGGGACATCCCATGCACATTAATTACCAGAATAACAGGCACATCCAAGGTTTTTGCTACATGCGCCGAACTTGCAATTTCTGTAGAATCTAGACCGTCAAAAAGACCCATAACTCCTTCGATGACCCCTATATCAGCATCTATAGAAGTCTTTGAAACCGTTTCTTGGACTCCAGCAGGCCCCATCATATAGGTGTCCAGATTCCGAGAAGCTCGCCCGCAAATTGCAGTATGGTGAGAAGGATCGATATAGTCTGGCCCAACCTTATAGGGCTGGACCTTAAGCTGCCTGCGCCCGAGCGCAGCCATAACCCCCATGGAAGCTGTGGTTTTTCCAACGCCACTATGAGTTCCTGCGATAAGTATTCCTTTTGTCATTTGCTCTTATTATTGGGAACAATTAATATATATTAATTCGGCTGCCCAAGAAAAACAATTCCAAAAGAGAAAAACAAAATAAAGAAAATGAGAACCCATAAACCTTAATTTGAATTCGGGGACAGCTATATATTCAGTTAAACATATCGGCTTATTAACCTCCCAGGAAGTTAAAGTATAGGAACTTTTAATTCTATAAAAATAAAGAAATTTTCGTGAAGTCTTATGAACCCGAAAAAAGCCGAAAAAAAACCTGAAAAGAAGGGAAAGATTCTGAACCAGGCAGAAAAAACAAAAGCTCTTGTGGATCCCTTCGGACGCAGGGTAAACGGGCTTCGCATTTCCATTACCGAAAGATGTAATCTGTCCTGCATGTATTGCCATAATGAAGGCTCGGAAGGCTGTGTAAAAAGTAATGGTAAAAATGAAATGCCTCCGGAATTAATCTGCAACTTAGTAGAAACTGCTGCAAAGTTTGGAGTACGCAAAGTCAAGTTTTCAGGAGGAGAGCCGCTTTTTCGAAAAGATTTTGAAAAAATTCTGGCCTGTCTGCCTCCCCTACAAGAGGTTTCGGCAACTACAAACGGCGTTTTGCTTGAAGGAAGAGCAGAAACTCTAAAAGCTGCAGGACTTGATAGAATAAATGTAAGTTTGGATTCGCTTGACCCTGAAAAGTATGAGAAAATCACAGGAGCTCCTCCAGGCACTCTTGAGAAAGTCCTGCGGGGAATTGCCAAGGCAGTTAAAGTCGGGCTGACTCCGGTAAAGCTTAATATGGTACTTCTCAAAGGGATAAACGAGAACGAAATCGAGTCTATGTTGGATTTTATCCGACCTTACAAAGGCCAAGTCATTCTACAGCTGATCGAGCTTATGGATATCGAGCCTGCCCTTTCCCCTTACATGATCGATGCTAAAGCACTTGAAAAGCGCCTGCAAGCTAAAGCAAGGGAGGTAAAAGTCCGAAGCCTGCACCACAGAAAAAAATACAGAATCGGAGGAGTCGAAGTTGAATTCGTGCATCCCATGGATAACTCAGAGTTCTGTGCAAACTGCAGCCGACTCAGAATTACTGCCGACGGAAAACTTAAACCCTGCCTGCTTGTACAAAACAATCTGGTAGATACCCTCGGAGCAAAAGAGCCAGAAGAGCTGGAAAAATTGCTCAAACTTGCAGTAAGCAGGCGAAAGCCGTATTACCGCCCGGAAATTTCGACAGATCAATAAGTTTAGACTAAGCTGATCAAATCCTCAAGGGCAGCCTTTGGATCTTCGGCTTTTATGATTCCGGAAGCTAAAAGTACGCCTTTAGCTCCGAGCTCAAGAGCAGCTTTTAAGTCTTCTCCTTTTGAAATCCCGGCTCCGCAAAGGACTTTCACTTCAGGCTTTAGGGAAGAGACAGCTTTGACTGAGGCCCTAACTATTTCCGGATCAGCTTTTGAGACCGGAATTCCAGTCCCGATTAATTCAGGTGGCTCGATTGCTACATAATCGGGCTCTAAGATTGCTGCTGCAGCAGTTGTAGGAACATTGTTCGTACAGATAACGGTTTTGAACCCGAACTTTTTTGCAGCATTTAAAGAAGCCTCAATTTCAGCAAGAGTTAGACGCTTTTCTGAATGGTTGATCAAAGTACCCGAGGCTCCAGCAGCCTTTAGAGAGCCTCCAAAAATCTGCCCTGTAAAACTTCCAGCTCCGATTCCATCAAGGTGCTGGGAAAAGACTGGAAGGTCTACTTCCAAAGCAACTCTATAAATATCGGGAAGCTGAGGAGCGACTGCAATTTCGATCCCTGATTCTTCAGAAACGGCTTGACAGGCCTTTGCAATTTTGACCGCTTCTTGACCTGTGCCCTGAAGGTAGGTCTTGTAATTGAGTAAAATGAAAGGTAAACCCATAAATTATCCCCTCTTAAAAAACCTATAATGGAATTATACGAATTATACAAAATAATAATATAAAAAAGGGAAGAAAGACCTGAAAAGGCCTTCTGCCACTTTGCTTGATTTAAGTGTTTTAGATACCTAAAAGCTGTATTTTAGAGATCTTAATTATTAGAAATATTTTTAGAAATATATTCTAAAAACATAGCTTGCTAAGCTTTAGTCTTAGAAGTCGGTCATGATCCTAAACTGATCAATTTCCGGCTTATTTAACTTATTTATGAACTGCTCAGAGGCATCTCTGATATCCTTAGAACCTGTAATTGCTCTTCCGACCACAAGGATATCGGCGCCCTGACTAAGAGCAAGTTCGACTTTATCGAGTCTGACTCCCCCCGCAACTGCCACAAAAGCCTTAGGAGCAATTGCTTTGATCTCGCTGATATTACCCCAAAGGTGCTCGGAATCTTCGATATCGATTCCACGGTGGAGTTCAATAATATCAGGCATTTCATCAAGCTGCTTGAGAACCGAGATTGGATCCGGCTGATTGAGGGTATCCATAACAGCATAAATTCCGGTTTTGTGGGCTTCCTCAATAAGTTTCTTGATTGTGTTAATCGGAGCAAGCGCTGAGACCACAACCGCATCTCCTGCGGCGTCTGCAACCATTCTGGCTTCGAGATTTCCGGTATCCAGAGTCTTAAGATCAGCTACGATAAAGGCATCAGGCCTAACTTCTCTGATCTTAGAAATTACGTCTACTCCATAACGCTTGATAAGAGGCGTGCCTGCCTCGATGATAACGTGGTCGTTTTGCGGGATCTGAGATATTGCCGCAAGTACGAAAGGCAGGTTTGGATTGTCAAAAGCGATCTGAAGGTAGGGAGCATCCCAAAGTCTGGGGACTTTAAAGCCCATAATAGCATGAGTGGATTTGTTGCTTTCCTCAAGCACGGTGTCGATATCCGGAAAGCCTTTAAGGGCACGTTTAAGTGCAAGCTTTGTTGCCCCATAATTATACCTGTAAATCTTATTGTAGTCTTCGGCAGCAGGATCGATAAAGACACTTGCAACAACGACAAGCTCTTCGGTTTTGTCCTTTGGAATTACACCCTCTTCAACGGAATCTGCAACCGCTTTTGCAACTGCAGCCTGGGCAGGCCCAAAGATCTTGGAGGCCTGCTCCATATTCTTTACCGTGACTTTTGGAATAATAAGAGTCGAAGGTTTGGCCGGAAGATTTGGCCTGATTACGGAAAGAAGCGGGGTGTGCCCCATGGAAAGTTGAGTCATTCCCGTTGCAAAGGCCTGGCCCACTGGACCTTCTTTACTTCCGATCATTAAGTCAATATGGGCAAGTTCAGAACCCTGCCCCATTAATGCTTCTCCTATCTGAAACATGTTTACCTCTTAAAAATGTTAATGTGATTTTATAAATGTATATATTATAAATTACTGGGATTTTTACAGTTTCAATGAATTTTTGATTTCTGAGATTCCTGAAAACGTTTTGTTTAACGTTTTTTGAAAATCCATAAGATCATAAGCTTGCGACCTTAAGTGCAGCTGAAAGAACCCTACCCTTTAGGCCCGCTCAGGGGATGGATATAGGGTTTTTCTGCATCAATGCCAGCCTGATATAAATAATCTCTTGTTAACCTAGCCTTAAAGCTTGCATATATTTGAAAAATTATCCAGACCTGAAAAAGAAAGCCAGGGCCGAAAAAGAGATCAAAGCCTGAAAACTTATCTGAGCCCAAAAAGTCTAAGAAAAACACACAGAAGAGAAAGATTCACTAAATAAGAAGCGCAAAAATAGAAGAGAAAAGGAAGGGAAAAATCAGCCTTCCAGTACAATTCTTGCAATATCGTCTCCAACTTCGGAAGTGCCGCTACTTCCTCCCATATCGTAGGTTCGGACTCTAGCCTCAAGGATATTTTGCTGAATTGAAGCCACAATATTCTCGGCGGCTTCTTTTTCTCCGAGATGTTCAAGCAGCATGGCCCCAGCCCAGATGGTTGCAATCGGGTTGACCTTGTTTAAGCCTTTATATTTAGGGGCTGAACCGTGAATAGGCTCAAACATGCTTGTACCCTGCGGATTGATGTTTCCACCTGGAGAAAGCCCAAGGCCTCCCTGGAGCATAGCTCCAAGATCGGTAATAATGTCTCCGAACATGTTTGGGCTAACAACGACATCGAACCATTCGGGATTTTTAACAAACCACATGGTAATTGCATCCACAAAATTAAAATCCGTCTTAACGTCTGGATGCTTTTCAGAAACGGCTTTAAACTCTTCTCTCCAGAAGCCGTAGATATCAGAAAGAACGTTGGCTTTATCTACTGAGGAGACATGTTTTTTTCTTTTTTCAGCCAGGTCAAAGGCGTATTCCATGACCCTTTTTGTCCCTTCCTTAGAAATCAGCCCGATCTGGTATGCGATTTCTTCACTATCGGTTTCAATGTCCAGCCCGAATTTAGCAGAATACAGAGTCCGCTTAAGCTCAAGCAGAGCCTTATTTGAGCCAGACTTGACTCGCCCTCCGATTCCTATGTAAAAATCTTCGGTATTTTCCCGGACCACGATAAAATCAATATCTTTTGAGGTCTTGGCTTTAAGAGGAGTCCAGACGCCTTCCAGAAGCTTTACAGGCCGCAGATTAACGTACTGGTCAAAGTAGAAGCGTGCGGTTAACAATATCCCTTTTTCAAGAATCCCAGGAGCAACCCTTGGATCCCCAACGGAACCTAGATAAAGAGCCGGGTATGCGGACAACTCTTTTAAGCTAGCCTCAGAAATCAGTTCTCCAGTCTTGAGGTAATGGTCTGCCCCTTGAGGATACTCAATCCATTCCACATCAAATCCAAACCTTTCGCCTGCGGCATCTATTACTTTTCGGCCTTCGGCGATGATTTCCGGTCCGATCCCATCTCCGGGAAGGACTGGAACCTTATACTGCGTCATATTGGCTCCTCCTCTTATTGAAAAATTTAGCATTACCGACCTTTTCCCAGGCCGGATCTAGCCATAAATTAGGGAATCCTCCTTAATCAGCTTTTGGAGATTAAATCTCTTGCATACTCTATAAGCCCACCTTTGTCTACAAGTTCGCAAACGAATTTAGGAAGAGGAGTTGCTTGATAGGTTTCGCCTTTGGTCCTATTTTTGATAATTCCCGTAGCAAGATCAACTTCAAGCTCGTCTCCATCTTCAATCCTGTCTGTATCTGGGCATTCCAGAACCGGAATTCCTATATTGATTGCGTTTCTGAAAAAGATCCTAGCAAAGGATTTTGCGATGACACAAGCCACTTTTGACCCTCTAAGAGCCAGGGGAGCGTGCTCTCTGGAAGACCCACACCCGAAATTACTGCCTCCCACAACAATGTCATTTTCCCGGACGTTTTTTGCAAAATCCGGGCGAATTCCCTCAAAGGTATATCTTGCAAGCTCTTTGGGAGTATTAAAGATTAGATACCTCCCCGGAATAATTGCATCCGTGTCCACGTCGTCTCCGAATTTCCAGGCTCTTCCTTTCATAAAACCACCATTGAATCCCTTACAATTGAAAGCTGTAATTGAAATTTTTGAAACTATAATTGAAATTACTTATATTACTGATATGAATGTATATGAATGTAAGATAAATATGAGCTGAAACTGATGTGAAAGATCTGAAAGTAGTCTGAACGAACTTTTTTGCAGAAGTGAATTTTTTGTAGCTCTGCAGAAGAACCTTTAATTAGAGCTATTAATTAGAGCTATTAATTAGAGCTATTAATTAGAGCTATTAATTAGAGCTGATCTATTTAACTGATCTGAGTTGAATTGTGTATTATAGCTGATCTGAGTTGAATTGTATTATAATTGCTTTAAATTATATTCTAATTGCTTATAAAATAAGTGGCGACCTATAAAAAGGAAGGACTGTCTGAATTAGCGTGTAATTAAGATCTAGAAAAATAAATCTGAAAAGAGGGCTTTTTTAAAAAAGGATACAATGAAGGAGTTGTAAAGGAAATTAGATAAGAAATTAGAAAAAAAAGGTTGTAAGGGAAATTAGGAAATAATTTCATCCAAACTTCCAGTTTCAACCGCGTATTTAATTTCCTGAGCGAGTCTTCTTCCGGTTGAGAGATCTTCTTGGATAAAGTCCGAGTAAGGAGAGCCTGTCGGATAGATATTCGTCCCTGCAACAATCCTGGCCGAGATTTCAAAAACCTTGATCTCCAGCTCGTCCGTAAACACAGTTTCAAGACAGAAAGGCCCTATCATCCCTCCAAAAAGCCCAAGTGACTCTTCAACAACTCTCTCACCAAGGGAGAAAATTAGAGGAAGCAAAGACTCTCTTGCAACAAGAGGCACGTTTCCGGTGACAACATACGAAGGCCGGATTCCGGCTTTTAGCAGTTCCCGCGGAGAGCCAAGCCTAAAGATTTCATCGGCGTTTGATTCAACCCTTCTATCCATGCTCAGAAGCTGGAGGTTGCCTTTGCTGAGGGTATACCCATCCTCATGCAAGGGAGAGTAAAAATAATGGAGGTAGTACCGGGTTCCAGTAATGAATTCCTGTATGGTATATTTCTGGGTTGGATCTATGAGTTTCTGAAATTCTTCATAGGTTTTTGCAACAAAGAAGCCTTTACCGCCCCTTGCTCCGTCGTACTTGACCATAACCGGACCGTTGATATCTTTTGGGTCACTGATCTTTTTGGGCATATGGATGCCTGCCCCAAGCAGCCACTCTCTTTCCTTATCCCGATCAGATTCCCATTCAAGGACGCCCCGATTTCCAAAGGTTGGAACTTCAAGTTCCATGAATTTATCAGAGCCTAGATAAGCTACAAAAGAGCCGTGAGGAATAATGATTGTGTTTTTTTCCCGAAGCTCTTTGGCCTTGTTCATAATATCCCCATAATTTTCGACAACAAGGAACTCGTCAGGTTTCGCCTTCGGAAAAGCTTCATAAAACTTAGGAGGTTTGCCCACACAAATCCCAAGGGTCTTAAACCCTTCTTTTCTTGCCCCATCAAAGATCTGAAGACTCGAATGAGAACAGACCGTTGCAATTGTTAGGCTTTCCAGGTCGTAATTTTTTAAAATTCCCAGGACTTGCTCTTTTGTTATCATATTGGCTACCAACAGAAAAATTTAGCTTAGAATAAGCAATGTTATATTTAAGTTTAAGGGAAGGCTTCTATTTAAATTATGTCCAGAAAAGTATAATATATCCTAAAATTAAATTA
>Ga0265294_10001889_pt1 | contig 27867 bp, 26 predicted proteins | sample MunlanPumphouse3_FD_192504 | JGI IMG/M metagenome (GOLD analysis project Ga0265294, IMG submission 192504) | Groundwater microbial communities from a municipal landfill in Southern Ontario, Canada - Pumphouse #3 | ecosystem: Environmental > Aquatic > Deep subsurface > Groundwater | place...
TCTGATGCGGGCGTAATCAAGTATGGGACGCTGTTCATCCGGCTCAACACCCCGTTCTGCTTCCTCTGTTCATGGAATGTGATCCATGCAGGAGCGCTGAGGGGCATGGGCAATGCAAAGACGCCGATGCTGATCATGCTAGGCTCCTTCGTAGTATTCCGACAGATTTATCTGTTCGTGATATCACGCCTGACCGACTCTGTGGAGCTTGTGTCTCTTGGCTATCCCGCTGGATGGCTTGTCTGCTCGATCCTGATGTATGTCTACTTCAAGCATTCGAAGTGGCAAAGCAGGATTCCTGTGCGTGACGAGCAATAAAGGTTTGGCCAAACCTTACTTCTTCTTCGAATCCTTGGATTTCTTCACGGGAGGCGTGTACGGCCAGCCCATCGCATCGAAGAGCTGCTCGCGATGCTTGAATATCCGAAGGCTTGTAAAGCTTACCTGATCATCAGAAGTGTAGATGATGAAGCCTTTGCGGGCACCGATTACCTTCCCGAACCCGAACGACTGGACTTTCTCCCTAGGCAGAGACCAGACCTTCGTGCATTTCGGAGAATCCTTTGCCTTGCGCTTCGGCAGCTGGTAAAGTTCGAAATCCGAAGCGGTGATCACCAGGCGGCCGCGAGCAAGATCGTCCGAAGTCGAAGCCGGAACCTTCCCCACGAAAACCGAGAGAAGAGGCTTGTATTCCTTTCCGTTGACTGACTTAACATCCTCGTCTGACACCCAGTATGAAAGGCGCCAGTAGAAGTAAACAAGGATCATGGCAACGAGGAACATTCCGAAATAGATGTACTGACCCACTGCTGAATTCGGGATGAATATGATTAAAAGCACTGAGGCGAGCAGCAGAGCCTTGATTACAGTAAGCATTTTGTCCTCTCTGGTAGTTATTTTTACTAGTACTTTACACTATTGCTCTGAAAAAACAACGATTTTTTCAAAAAAACACTATTATTCACCGTTTTTTGCTCAGCAGAAATGAAATTCCGCCGCTTATATGGTTGGAGGTACGAAATGAAACCGAAAAAACTTTTCATTTTACTGCTTATCGTCAGCATCATAATCGCTGGATTCGCTTCATGCAAACAAGAGGGCGGAACCGCTACAATGAAGCTGATGCTGAAGAAGACGGACCTGGGTGCCAAGACATTGACTCCAGGTGATGCATCATCGCTCCAGATCACTCGCTTCCGATTGACAGGAAACGGGCCGAAAAACGCTACATTCGATATCACGACCGATAATACATCAGTTACGATCAACGGGCTTGAAGTCGGAACCTGGAACGTTACGGCAAAGGGGCTTAACGCATCTGGAACCGAGCTGGTTCAAGGAAGCACGGTCTATGAGCTGACTCAGAATTCAGGAACTGCCCAGCTTGTTCTCGATGAGATGGTCGGGACTGGGACATTCATCCTTAACATAGACTGGGTGAACACCGAGGTGCCTGACCCGAGCCTTCAGGTGTTCCTGACAGCTCAGGGAGGTGTGGAAGGACCGCTTGCTGCCGAACCTGACTACAACAACAGGACCGCTTCAATATCAAAGAGCCTCGCCGCAGGGTCGTACATAGTGCGAGGTGTGCTCAAGTCCGGCGATTTCCATGTCGGTGGATTCGTTGATTCAATCCGTATTGTCGGCGGGCAGACGACACAGGGAAGCGTTTCAATCTCGCAGATGCAGTATGCAGATGCTTCTGGATACTTTCTTCTTACAAACAAGGCGGGCGAGCCTGTGCGCGGCACGATGACAGGATTCGGCACTGATCAGGATTCGAGCCCTATCCTGGAAGCCAACACCGACAAGGTGATCAAGTTCACTCTGGACAATGCCTTCGAAACGGCACCTGGACTTCGGATTCAGTGGTTTCTCGATGGTCTTGCGCTCTCCGATTCCAAGATTCTTGGAAAGGAGAATCAGATTACTGCCAACATTACTCCTGGAAGCCATCGCATTGATGCCGTTGTGAGCAACGACCTGCTTGGAAGCTATGGGTGCGTTTCCACCACGTTTCTGGCAATGCTTTCCAGCACCAAGGGTGCGCTTTCAAAGCTGAGCGACTTCTCTACCATCCTCATAGGAAAGGTCGGCGGGCAATGCCAGTACCTGACGCTTGGAAGCGACACAATAGTGTCTCCGCTTCCCTCAGGCAAATTCCTGATTGTAAGTCCAAGCAAATCCAAGATTGCTGTCATGAAGGTTGTCCGCAACTGCCTCGACCTGGTCAAGGTCTATGATGAAAAGGATTTTCCGTACATTGCAGACATCAAGATGGTTCGAAGCGATGCCGTGCTGCCTTGGATAGTGATCCAGGATGAGAAGGGCGGAACCGAGAACATGTCATTCCTCAAATTCAACCAGGCAGATGGAACGATATCCTATTGCACCGGTTTGAGTCGCATAGAAGGGGACTACAAGATAAATGATACCATCACTGCCAAGCTCGGTGATGTGAAGGCCATTGAAATTGTTGGAAGTGCAAATCGTGTCTATATCTGGGACGAAAGCTGCACGATCCTGAATGATACACGCAGAAGATCGATGTGGTTTCAGATTGATGGCGACAAGGTGGTGTGCTCAGGATCGGATATCGAGAATGTTGCTTTCTCAGATTCCAACAAGGTCTCATTCTCACCATCAGGGAACTCTGTTGCAAGAACTCAGGACGGATCATGCCAGATCATGTTCAATGAAGTCCACAGCAGGGGAACCTTCGGAGAATGGAAGTACGTCGGAAACACGACTACTGCTCCAAGCGATGTCATTCTTGCGGCGGATAACTGCATCATTGCGGCAAACGGAAGCCTTGAAAGGTTTACGGCGGATTATCTGTCAATTACAAGTCCGGCCACTGTGACGCCTCAGACTGTTGAGCTGTCTTCTGACCAGATTATTCTTGATGCCCAGGCTGCATTCCTATATGCGATGGATTCTGCTTCAAGGACAATCTACAGCCTTTCCAGAAGCAGTGCTGGAGTTCTTGAAAGAATAGGAAACTGCAAGATATCCCAGAATAGCGGAATAAAGCTCACAATGATGGCGATGGCAGGACCTAATATCCTTGTCGCAGCTGATTCAGGGTACCTGACATTGTGCCGGGTCACGCAGTAGGGAGGGCTTATGCAAAGCAGGAAGATCCTATCTGCAGTGGCTGTGCTTCTTTTGATTGTGCTTCTTCCATGCCTCGGGCTCGGTCGCTCCTGCGACCGGGCCAGCATTGGGGCTGACTTCGGGCTGCTTGGAGACCTTGTCTTTGAAAACGACATTGAAGCATCCATTGCAGCCAGGGTCCGGGTTTCTGATGAGTTTGCCTTGAAGCTGCCTGTGACGGCGGTCTTCGGCTACGAAAGCGTTTTCCTGGATACAGGAATAATGCTTGTGTACTATCCCTTCGGTACTGGGCCCTTCGTGAGCCTGTCTCTGCTTCATTTCGGTTTCGAGACGAGACAGAGGCTGCTTGATGACAGGATAGTCTCACTGAATGAAGTGACTTTGGGCTGGACCTGGAATTTCACCAGCAGCTGGTTCCTCGAAGCAGAACTTACGGTTCGGGATCCGTCAGGAACATTCGAGGATCAGTACGAAATGATCAGAGGTGCCTTCTCCGGGTATGGCACCTTCCGGCTCCGGCTTCTAGCAGGCTGGAATTTCTTGAGGAGGCCTGATGATGGCCAAGACTAAGCGGCTGCTGAATATCATAGTGGTTTCAGCTGTGCTTCTGTGCATGACGGGCTGTTCGATCGATGGAACGGCGATTCGCAAGGAGGAAATAACACGCAAGGATTTGATTGACAGCGTTTCCTTGATGATTGAAGGGCAGAAGGGGGTTATTTCGCAGTATCTTGAGTTCGAGGATGTTGATTATACTTCTCTGCCAGGAAAGGATATTGCAGCCAAGGCGCTTGGAGAGGAGAACGGACAGCAGTATCTTGAGTTCTGCTATGAGATCAACCGCTCGGCCACTCCTGAAGAAGTGCTTGAGCGTGCCAGGGGACTGCTGTCGGATGAGAAGTTCGAAGAACTCAAGGCTCAGGCCGATGAGATAGAGCAGAAGATTGAAACCGGTCAGGTGGCCTATGCGAAATCCCTTCCGGCCGAGCAGCGGGAGGCTTTCACGAAGGATCTGAAGAAGCTTCTTGTGAAGACGATTGTCCTTCTTACCGCTGGAATAGTGTATGCCTGCATGCCGGATGTGATGCTCTGGGGCAAGATAGGAGCTGCTGCAGGAATATCTGTCGCCGCCGGGGCTACTGCTGTGACTGTGATGTCGATCTATGAGCATTATCAGTTCGGGCATGACGGCGAGGAGAGCTTCAAGACATGGATAGAGCAGGTGATAACCCTGCCGAAAGCGGAATATGCAATAGCTACGTCGATCATCTCAATAGGAGAGACATTCAAGATGGGACCTGTGGTATCCGGCATAGTCCTGTGCGTGTTCGCAATCTACAAGGCTGTGGATATGCTGAGGCCGATGCTTCAGATCTATAACTTCGATATCTGATGTTGTGCTTGAGCCATCTTTGTGAAATAATGAGGTTCAAGGAGTTGACAAAAATGAACCTTGAAAAAAACATACTTGACAGATTCCTGCGCTACACAGCAGTGGATACGATGAGCGACCCTGATGCTCTTGCTTCCCAGCACCCTTCGACAGATGGTCAGTGGGACCTTCTCAGGATGCTGGAGAAAGAGCTCAGGCAGCTGGGGATCGAAGATGTTCTCCTTGATTCCAACGGGGTGGTTTCGGCGAACATGAAAGCGAACAAGGAAGGGCTTCCTTCAATAGCTTTCATGGCTCATGTCGACACCGCATCAGATTGCAATGGGAACCACGTTAAGGCCCGTATTGTCAATGACTACGACGGAGAGGATATAAAGCTCAGCTCAAAGCTCACTCTGGATGTGAAGAGCAATCCTGAGCTGTCCAAATACAAAGGGGAGACGGTGATCGTGACAGACGGTACCTCGCTTCTTGGAGCTGATGACAAGGCTGGCGTTGCAGAGATAATGGCTGCTGTGGAGACATTGGTCTCTGATCCTTCGATAAAGCACGGCCCGGTGCAGATTTTCTTCACATCAGATGAGGAAACTGGCTGCGGCATGGACTATTTCCCGATGGATCGCTTCTCAAGCGAAGCCTGCTATACTGCAGATGGCGGAGTCAGGTACGTCGTGGAGACCGAGTGCTTCAACGCTGCTACTGTCGATGTTCATTTCACCGGCGTTTCTGCTCACCTTGGATCGGCGAAGAACCGAATGGTGAATGCTGTGACAATGGCAAGCCATTTCATCTCCGCCATTCCACAGGCACAGAGTCCTGAAGCGACTGACGGACGCGACGGCTACTGGTGCCCGTATTCAATCGAAGGATCGGCGGCCGATGTGAAAGTCAAGCTGTTTCTGAGAGATTTCGATTATGATAAGCTTCTTGACAGGATCGAGGCGCTTCGGAGTCTTGCGCAGACCGTCGGGAAGCTATTTGCCGGCGGCGTTGTCGCATTCAAGAGCAAGGTATCTTATCGCAACATGAACGAAGCCTGCCTGAAGAATCCGAAGGCCACAGAGCTTCTGTTCAAGGCGGGAGAGCAGCTTGGAATGCCGCTTCGCACTGAGCTGATCCGCGGTGGAACAGATGGCGCTCGGCTAGCCGAGAAAGGCATCCCGTGCCCGAATCTCTTCACCGGCGGCGATAATTACCACAGTCTGAAAGAATGGGCAGCGCTTCCTGCAATGGCAGATGGTGCGCGCCTTATTGTTCAGATCATAAGGTGCTGGGCGCAAGACTGATGAGAAAGACGCTGGCCGTTCTGGCCCTGACTCTGATTTCTGTTTTCTCCGTTCTCGGAGTGTCTGAGTCTGATGCTGTGCTGCAGGCAAGCAGTGCAGCAGCGTCGATTGCTTATGCATTGGTTCCTGCAGGCGATGTCCAGATAGAGACCAGTGCCTCAATTGAAAACGGCCGTATCCTTGCTGTGATTGCGATTACGTACCAAGGCCGCAGCGCTGAGTTCAACGTAATGGCTCTCGCAAGCGATTCGGACATAACAGAGGCCGCAAGAAAGCAGCTTGAGTATGATATTCCTGAATTTCTGTTTTCTGATGACTTGAAATCACGTATTGATTACGTTTCAGGCACTGTTATAAGCTATAAGGCTATCGATGAGAATATTCCTTCTGGCACTTGCTTCAAGGCAAGCAACGGCGCAATCCTTCTGGCGCGCTCTTATGAAAGCGGGAATCTGCTTCTGGACAGGTTCTGGGCACCAAGCATAATTCCGGGGCTCATGCTGGAGAAACGCAGCATGCTGGTTTCTGTCTGGGGATATGGCGCTCTTCATAGCTCAGGAGCAGGCTGCATGATCCGGATTCCGGGACTCTATCCGCTCTCTGCTGTTGTGGAAGCAGGCTATGCCTATTCTGGGAAAGCCTTGATTCAGGCGGGGCTTGCCATCGAGCTTCCGCTTTCATTGATATCCGGCAGCAGTTTCTTTCTTCTGGCCAATTCCAGGATCATCGCCGATGCAAAGGCAGGGGTTTCCATTGCTTCTGGCGGCTCTGCTGCATTCTGCGCATCGGCAGGAATATACTACGATGTTGCTTTTTCTCGTTTCTTCTCTGTCCGTGCAGGATATGAGAGAAGATTCGATACGGCTTATTGTAATGAAGTCAAGCTTTGCCTTGTTTGGAATATATGATGAAGAGAAACATTGCTTATGTTCTGATTGCTTTTCTCGTCTTCCTCCTTTGCTGTTCGTGCACTTCCCTTTCACTTGAGATGAAGGCCCAGAACGAAGGCGTGCCTGAATGGGTCTATGTGCCTCAGAAACAGTCTGGAAGGGTATTCTTCGTTGGAAAAGGAACCGATAAGGACTCTTACAGGGCATCGCTTAAAGCAAGCATCGATATTTCATCACAGCTTGCCGAGTATCTAGGTGCACCGCTTTCGGACGACCAGTACCGTGAGCTCACCACACTCAGGACTATCCGGGATTATTCGCTCTCTGTTCAAAGCAAGGCAGAAAAGACCAACTCGGATGGCACCGTCACGATTTACCTTCTTGCGGCAGCCAGCGAGAACAAGCTCTATCAGCTCAGGTCGTCGACTGCGGAAGAGAAGGATCAGCTTCTCCTTGATGTTCAGAAAAAGCAGGACGAAGCACAGGCGTTTTACCAGAAAGACATGGACATCGAGGCAGTGAAGACCTATCTTGATGCCGCCAGGCTTGCGTATACGAACCAGATTGAAACAATCTCCTCGGATGCCCTGGTGGACAAGGCCTGCTCGATTCTTCAGAGGACGCAGATGAAGATCATCGATTCTGATCCTTCGATGTGTCGCTGCACGGTATCTGTGCAGAGGCGCAACCGCTTCTTTGCTTCGGCAATCGACAAAGCCACGGTTCGTGCGAGCGTCGATGCGAAAGGAGCCTCCGGCACGCTGTACCGGGATTCGTTCGTCTTTGCTTCGGGCAAAGATGGAAAATTCGAGTTCATTTCCCCGAATGACGGAATTCTGAAGCAATCAAGCGTTCTTTTCCAGATAGATCTGGGGTCTTCGCTTGAAGAGTTCACAAAGGCAATGCCGCTTGAGACTTCTCAACGGGTGACATCTATCCTTGAAGAGAAGACAGCAGTGCTGGACTACAGCCTCACGTCGCCGTTTGCAGGAACCCAGATTGTTCTGTCGGTGATTGAAATGGATCTGACGGGAGATGTCACTTCTCCCTCCGATGAACCGAGCGACACTTCAAAGAATCTTGGAACACTCCTTGAAGATTCTGGAATCGCCGTTTCGCTTCTTGGCACCGATGCTGCCGATGATGATGCGGCCTTTCAGCAGGCTTTGGAATCAGCTTACCCGTTCTATGGCTATCTGATTGATGCCAGGGTGGGAGTTGAGAATTCATATCAGTCAGGAACTGTGACATCGGTTCTGGCGAACGGTTCTGTTAAGATTTATAAGCGTGGGGAATCTTCTCCTGTTTTCGATAGCGGCACAGTGCAATCTGCAGCCAGCAACAAAGACGCCGATGCGGCTGTCAAGGAGGCTTTTGAACTGTATGGCAATACAATCTGCTATCGGATCAGAGACTGGTTCTTCTTCCTTTGAACTTGTCAGGACGGAGAAACTTCCCGATTATCAGGGAGAAGGGCGTCTGTACCGTCACCCAGGGACTGGGATGGAAGTCTTTCATGTTTCAAACAGCGACACTGAGCTTTTCGCTGGATTCATGTTCAAGACGCTTCCCCTGTCAAGCAACGGGCTGCCCCACATTCTGGAGCATACTGTTCTTTCGGGTTCAAAGAATTTCCCGGTCAAGGATCCCTTCATGGATGTCTCGATGGGAAGTGCCAATACCTTCATGAATGCCATTACCTATCCAGGATGCACATTCTATCCTTTCTCGTCGGTTCTCAAAAAGGACTTCGACAACATCTTTGCCGTGTACAGCGATGCTGTATTCGCACCCCTTCTCCGCAAGGAGACATTTCTTCTAGAGGGAATACGCCAGACAGGAGACCGGTTCGATGGCGTTGTGTTCAATGAGATGAAAGGCAGCTATTCGGATCAGGAATCGCTTGTGAGCGCCTATTCGCAGATGGGGCTCTTCAAGGGTACGCCATACGGGTTTGATTCCGGTGGACGGATTGATGAGATTCCTAAGCTTACTTACGAAGAATACCTTGCGGGCTACAGACGCTGGTATAATCCTTCAGGGTGCCGTCTTTTCCTTTATGGCGATCTTGATGCCGAACAGTATATGGCATACCTTGAGCAGCATTATCTGAAAGATGCTCAGGCGGCACCTGAATGCTGCGAGCCATCCACGGACATCAGTTGGAACAGCCCGTTCTCCCTTGAGGTTCCAGGACCTGATTCAGAGAAGTCGACGGTGATGGTCTGCTGGGCGACAAAGCCGGAAAGCGATCCTCTTCAGCTGATAACCCTTTCAGTTCTCGTTGATATTCTTCTTGGCGATCCTGGAAACCCGCTTTACCGTGCGATAAGCGAAAGCTCTCTAGGAGAGGATCTCAGCGAAGAAAGCGGGATGGGCGTCGGATTCAGATTCATGCCGTTTTCTGTTGGCTTTTCAGGTGCAGACCGTTCAGATGCTCCAAGAATCGAGCAGTTCATGCTGGACACCCTGAAAGATATCTGCCGCCGAGGTCTTGATCCGAAGCTGGTCAAGGCTTCGCTCAAATCCGAAGAGTTCGCTTTGCAGGAAGTCCAGCGCAATTACTATCCGATTGGGTATTCGGCAAGCCAGAGGGCAATGCGCGGCTGGATGGATGGCAAGACTCCTTTTGAAACAATCCGTACAACTGAGCCTCTTTCCGCCCTGAAGGATCAGCTTGAACGTGATCCTCAGTACTTCGAGCACTGGATTCAGGACAACCTGATTGACAACCCACTCAGGATGCTTCTTACTGTCTATCCGGATCCTGATTATGAGAAGTCCATGGACAAGCGGCTCATCTCCCTGCTCTCGCATCAGACAAAGAAGGAGATGCAATCTCAGAAGAAAGCTCTGGAAAGCTTTGCAGCTTTGCAGGACAAGAGTGAAGATCTTGCCAGAATCGGACACCTTAGCCGTGAAGATCTCGGAGACCGTTTTCTGAAGTTCGACTACTCGCAGCACCTTGTATCAGGCCGGACTGCATATGTTCAGAACATGTTCACCAATGGAATCTGCTACTTCACTCTTAACTTCGATACACGTGACCTCTCTGAGTGGGAGCACAGGCTCCTGCTCCTTCTTCTGAGGCTCATGTGGATGACTGGCATCGATGGAATGGATTACTCCCAGGTTGCAATTCGATTGAAGGAGCTCACAGGCAGCGCTTCGATGGTTCCTACATGTGCGATGACTCTTGGCGGAGATGAGGTTTCTTCGGCGACGGCTTTGGTCAAGACGCTTGGCTGCGACAGCCATGAAGCTCTTCAGTTCATATTGAGGATTATGCTCAAATGTGATCTGGTTTCTCCTGAACGGGTGAAGGCTGCCATCACTGACCTGGTGACAAGCTTCAAGTCCAACTTCATCGAAGAAGCTACGTCCTTCGCCATAAGACGTGCCACATCTGCTTTCACAGGAGCCTCGCACGAGCAGGAGAATGTATCAGGAATCACTCAATGGGTCTTCCTCTCTGAACTTTCCTCACGTCCGGAGTGTGAAGTGTCGAAGATGCTTTGCAGTCTCAGAGACAAGCTCATAGTCCGTCAGCGCTTCTCATGCCAGGTCGGCTGCGGCAAGGAAGCGACGGATGACTGCCTGAAAGCCCTTGAGGATTTTGCCTCGTCTCTTCCTGAAAACGGATCTGAAGTCTGCCCGAACAGTGCTTTCTATGATGAGAGCCGGATTGTGAAGAAGAGCGAGCTGTTTCTTATTCCCGGACAGGTTGCATACAATGCTTTTGCAATCAATCTTGAAAAACAGAGCGAAAGCGACCGAGTAGGGAAGCTTGTCCTTGGTGCTATTCTCAGCGATAACGGACTCTGGGATAGGGTACGCAGCAAAGGCGGAGCCTATATGGCGGAAGCCCGGATGGGGATGTACAACAGCTTCTTCTATTTCTCAAGCTACCGCGATCCTAGGATAAACGGAACTGTTGAGGATTTCAGGCATGCACTTGAGGATGTCATCGCAAACGGGGTGGACGAGAAGATTCTGGAGTCTGAGATCATCTCCCTTGCGGGGCGAGAGCTCAGGCCTCGCTCGCCGATGGATGTCTGCGCCGAAGGCCGCAAGAGATTCATCCTAGGTCTTTCAGATCAGGTGTACAATAACAGGATCAAGCTTCTTCTTGGGCTGAAGTCTCAGGACATCCGTGCCCAGGCTTCGGATCTTCTTGAGGCGATGGACAGATGCCCGTCCTCACTTGTTGTGATTGCCCCGAAAAGCCTTGCTGCGAAGAACGGTCTTGATCTTTCCGGAGCCTTGAAGCTTTCATTCTAGATGAGGTCTGAATCCTGAGAAACCTTCTCTCCCCAAATCCTGGCAAGAGTATTCAGCTCCTTCGGATCCTTTAGCCTGAGGACTGTGCATTGGCGTATGCTTGCACCGCCCTGGGCAATATCCTGAGCCAGCTCTTCGCATGTAGGTGCACCGCAGAGTCCGCAGTCAATCCCTGGAAGCGCAGAAGTTATCTTGCGTACTTTCTCCATCTTGTGTATTGCAGTCTCAATGTCGGCATCGAGCTTGATTGAATGATCCTCTTCTGGCGGTTCTTCATATGCTGACGAGCGCATGAGATCGGCAAACTTGCTGATTCTCTGCTTCATGTCATCAGAAAGTTCATCAGGGAGGGTCGAAGCCAGGCGTGAAAGCCTTTCCTTTGCCAGGAATTTGTTTCTGGTACACAGGATTCCTCCGACGCAGCCTTCTGCACAGGCTTTGAATTCCAGATAGTCTATATTGAACTCGTCATCTTCCTCGACGTATTCGAGGAAATCAATTACCTGATGAATCTCGTCGATTGCCAGATGCCTGGTCGCTTTCGCTACGGTTTCTCCGTTGATCAGGCTCCAGGTCGATGATACTGATGTTGCTTCCGGAAGCTCTGACCCCTCGCATGTTTCCAAAGAGAACTTCTTCTTGTTCTTTGTGATTGAATTTCTGACCATGTTGTAGACGGTATCCAGATTGAGCACTCCGTCGAAGATGCCTTCGAGCTTTCCTTTCGTTTCTTCTTCGGATTTGAATTCTGAAATCTTCGCAGGGCATGGAGTGATGTAGAACACTCCCGTTTCCGATGGACGTCCGGTCTGTTCGTTGACTTCTGCTCTTGCGAATATTGCTGCAATCTGACCGGGCGAGCGGAGCCGTGAAAGATGCTCGCATAGACCCGGATACCTTGTTCTGATCAGCCTGATGATTGATGGGCAGAAGCTTGAGATCACAGGTTTCTGGACCTCTGCTTTCTCTTCAAGCCCAAGTTGCTTTGCGATATCGATGCCAAGCTCTGCAAAGTAGATGTGTGTGAATCCAATATCGTACAGTGCAAGGATTATCTGGTTGTTGGTTATGCTGTCCTCGAACTGGGCAAGGAACACTGTCGGGATTACTGCTACTCTCTGCTTGAAAGAGAACAGCATCTCGAATGGAGTCTGCTCGACCCCAATGGCATGATGCGGACAAGCCTGCATGCACTGGCCGCAGTCGATGCATTTTGCCGGATCCACATGGGCATGCCCTTTCTCAATTCTAATCGATGCCGTTGGGCATTTCTTCATGCAGTGGGTGCATCCGAAGCAGAGCTGCTCTCGGATGGCAAGGCTATGATGGTATGCGCTCATTGTTCTTTGTCTCCATCTAGAAAAAAGGTCATTCTTATATCTGTATGATCATTCGCTGCGGTGTGTATCTCAAGAAGATCTGCATTCTTCTTGATGTTGGGCAGACCCATTCCTGCACCATAGCCCATCTCCCGCACTTCTTCAGAGGCAGTCGACCAGCCTTCCTTCATGGCAAGGTTCAGATCAGGAATCCCTGGTCCTTTGTCTATGACTCTTATCTCAACCTGCTGTGGTGTTACGTCGCAGCTGATGTCGCCGCCGTAGGAGTGGGCAATTACATTCACTTCTGCTTCGAAAAGAGCTACAACAATTCGTTTTATCGTTTTCTGAGGAATTCCAAGCTGCTTGAGCATCCGCTTGATTTCGCTTGAGGCCGCACCAGCCTTTGTGAAATCACCGGCGGCTACTGGAAATGATGTCTGCATTCATTCTCCTAGTAGATCGGACTGAGACCTTTGTCAAAAAGCAGGCCGCTTGTCTTGAACATCGAATACTTGGTAGTGATGATCATGATGTCTGAATCTGTGGCCATGTCTATCATGGCTTGGTTTGCTGCTTTGTTGCGAACCAGCACTATTGCATTGATATCCGATAGTTCTGCAGTCCTGATGGACTGGATGTTGGCAAGTCCTGTGATCAGGAGAATGTCATCGTCGCGGAGTGTAAGGACGTCGCTCATCAGGTCGCTTGAGAACCCGAATTTCACTTCCTTGTCCAGCAGATCCTTGCAGCAGAGCGCCTGTCCGTCTATTGCTTCAATTACTTCACTGAGTTTCATCATAAAGCAAAGTATATCATGGTTTGGCCAAAATAACAGTTTTTTGTTTCATAAGTCCAGGTGGGTCTGGATATGATTGTTTTCCATTGAAACCGTAAATTATTTCCTGTTTTACAATTCAAATCAACGAACTGCAACTCCTGCCTGATCTACGCATCCTGCAACTCCTGGACAGCTCCTGCCTGATCTACGCATCCTGTAATAATTCGGGAAGTTTTCACTGTTTCTGGCATGAATACTTCCCTATTTCGGGAAATGCAGGATTGGTCAAACCCTAATACCTCATCATACCTGATAATCTAACGATTCTAACGCATGTGCTTGATCTACCGCATCTAACGCTTCTGCCTGACCTAACGATTCTAAACAGATTCTAACGCATATGCTCAATCTAAACAATTTCGGGAAGTTTTCACTGTTTCTGGCATGAATATTTCCCTATTTCGGGAAATGCAGGATTGACCAAAAGCAAATTCAATTTTTGCATGCCAGAGAATAATTCATTTTCGGTTTACATTTTTTGTTTCATAAGTCCAAGTGGGTCCGTAGTCTGGATATGATTGTTTTCCATTGAAACCGTAATTAAAACCAGATTCTGATGCGATGCTCGATCTAACGGTTCTTTGAAGTTGCTTTTCACAGTTACATCAAGTTCAAAGGGTCAAAGTCGATCTCGATGTAAACGCCACTCATAGGCTTGATTGAATTGAGGACCTTGCTTGCAAGAGTGTGAACACGGCCGGGGTTCTCACCGCGGATGAGAATCTGGCGCCGATAGTTCTGCGCTATCTTCGCAACAGGGCATTCGCTTGGCCCGAGCATCTCCAGCAGTTCATCTGGCTTCCTGTAAAGGGCAATCGATTCTGAAAAGACTTCGCCGACTTGGCTTGAAGCTTCATTGACCTTCTGTTCGTTCTTTCCACGGAATACAATCTGAATCAGCCGCACGAACGGAGGAAACGCCGTCTGCTTTCTGTTCTCCAGCTCTTGTTCGTAGAATTCATCGACCTTCCCGTTTACAGCATAAGCAATGGCAGGTGCTTCAGGTCTTGTGGTCTGGATCACGACCTTTCCTTGGTCATCATAGCGGCCGCTTCGACCGCTGACTTGGACAATCAGGCTGAAAGTACGTTCGGCTGATCTGAAGTCAGGGATATTGAGCGTACTGTCTGCGAGAACGATGCCAACGAGGGCAAGATTCGGGAAATTAAGCCCTTTTGCAACCATCTGAGTGCCCAATAGGATATCATATTTCCCATCTCGGAATCCATCTATTGTTTCTGAGATTACATTCCTATCTTTTGCGATATCGGTATCAAGCCTTGCAATCCGGGCATTTGGAAACACTCTTCGGACTTCGGATTCAATCTTCTCGGTTCCGAATCCGCTGTAAGAAACATCAAGGGAGTGGCATTCAGGACAGACTGAAACAGGAGCTGTCCTATAGCCGCAGTAATGGCATATCAAGGCATTCTCAGACTTGTGATAAGTCAGATTGACAGCACAGTGAGGGCACTTGAGCTCATAGCCGCAGCTGTTGCAGTGGAAGCTGTAGTTGAATCCCCTTCGGTTCATGAACAGAATCACCTGCCTTCCGTTCCTGATCGTTCTGTCCATTTCGTTGATCAGAGTCTGGCTCAGAATGCCTTTCTGCCCTAGAATGCTTACAACCTGAATCTTCGGAAGCTGTCCTCCCGAAACTCTCTTTGTCAGCCGGATCATGAAAAGCTTGTCTGGGTCCTTTGCCATCTGATAGCTTTCAAGAGACGGAGTGGCACTGCCCATCAGAAGGATCGAGTCTGTCATAGAAGCCCTCTTCTGGGCTATCTGACGGGCATGGTAGCGAGGCGAGCTGCCGGATTTGTATGAATTCTCATGCTCTTCATCGATGATGATGAGCCCAAGCTTGTCACAGGGAGCGAATATTGCGCTTCTTGCCCCTATTACAAGGCTGACTTCGCCGCTTTTTATTCTCCGCCATTGCTTGATCCTCTGGGCTGGTGTGATTGCCGAATGAAGAATAGCAACCTTGCCTTCGAAGCGCTTTGCAACAGTGCGGGCAAGCTGGTGGGTGAGGGTGATCTCTGGTACAAGATAGATTACCTGCCGGCCTTCTGATATGACCTTTTCCGCCACCCTGAGAAAAACTTCCGTCTTTCCGGATCCTGTAATGCCGAACAAGTAGAAAGCCTTGTGCTTTCCGCTTAGGATTTCCTCAATTGCCGCTTTCTGCTCGTCTGTTGGATCGATCTTCTCATTCATTTCGTCGGATTCAAAATCCATCAAAGGCGCAGTGCTGTCACGTCTGGCGTTGGGAATCATTGCCGACAGCGCTTCCCCTCGTGAACAGAGGTAGAACTTTTCCATCCAGAGAGCAAGCTCGGTTTCGTTCTCGCCGAAGATAGGAGCCTTGTCTATGCAGCGGTCAATTGCCTTGATCTCAAATCCGGCAGCAGGGATGGTGTCTGAAACCCTGACGACAAAGCCTGTTACGCTTCTCTTTCCGAAAGGAACCTTGACCCTTATCCCAGGAATGACATTCTGGGATTCAGGATTGAAGCTGTATGTGAAATGCTGCTTCAGAGGAACTGGAACTATCACCTGGGCATATTGTGTCATCAGACTGGAATCCCCAGGAATGCGGCAAGTTTCTTCAGATCGCTCCAAACCGGCCGCTTGAGATCGAGATTGCGAAGCACAGCCGCAGGGTGGAAAGTGCATATTGCAGGAATTCCGCGGTACATCTTCAAAAGGCCATGGACCTTTGTTATCTTGCTGTCTGAGCCGAACAGGAACTGGCAGGCGAACCTTCCGAGCCCGAGGATGGCTTTGGGCTTGAGAAGGTTAATCTGCTGGATAAGGTAGTCCTGGCAAGCTTCGATCTCTTCATCCATCGGGTCACGATTCTCAGGAGGCCTGCACTTGATCACATTGCAGATGTATGCATTTTCGTCACGGCTCAGATGAATGGATTCAAGCCATTTGTCCAGGAACCTTCCGGCCTGGCCAACGAACGGAATGCCTTCCTGATCTTCATTGAATCCGGGGCCTTCTCCTATGACCATCACAAGAGGCGATGTGCTTCCGGTTCCGAATACAACGTGGGTCCGTGTCTTTGAAAGCTGGCATTTCTCGCATTTGCTGCAGAGCTCTGAGAGCATGCTCAGATTGCATCGGCTGATTTCTGGATCCAATGACTTCTCGCTAGCAATTACCTGAGCGGTCTTTGACAGGTCCGGGGCAGGATCCGGCTTGGAATCAGGATTAATTGAACGCTCGAAATCAGATGCTATGTTCCAGACAGAATCCATCGCCTTGGAAAGATACTGGGCCCGGGCTTTGTCTGTTTCATTCATTGGCATTCCTCCTCGAACCATTTGAATTCATCTTCGTCGAAGCTTATCCTCCAAAGATAAAGACCTTCAGGCTTTGCCGTATCAAGAGCCTGAGAGCGATCCTTGCTCTCCAGAATCTGGCTGAACTTCTCTTTTGGAGCCATCGTCTGGGCAAGAGCCAGCATTGTCCCGACAAGCGACCTTACCATATGGTACAGAAAGGCATTGCCGGTAATGCGGTATACAAGTACTTTGCCTCCATATACCGAATCCTCTATCAGAAACTCGGATTCATATATGTCCCTGAAGTGGCTTTCAGAAAGATCCCCGCTTGCGCAGAACGATGAGAAATCATGAGTTCCCTTGATGAGGCCGGCATAGCTTTGCATCAGATCAAGCGGAGGAAGATTCTTCACCTTTGCCGAAAGACCGTTCTCAAAGCAGGTGAAATCCTTGCAGCTTCGGACCAGATACCTGTATTCACGAGCCATGGCAGAGAACCTGCTGTGAAACAAAGGCGGTGCATCGTAGCACCTCCTGACTGTTATGTCAGGTGGAAGGATGAGAGCATGCTCGAAAGCCGACGGCGGGATTACGCATGAATCAGGGACATCGAAATGGCAGACCTGTCCCATTGCATGGACCTTGCTGTCCGTTCTTCCCGATCCGAAAACCACTACCGGAAACCCGAGGAAGCTGGAAACAGCATCGCCGAGTGTCTGCTGGACAGTTCTCTGTCCGCTTTGGATCTGCCATCCTGAGAAGCCTGACCCGTTGTAGGCCACTTCCATGGCGAGCCTTCGCATTCCTTCAGACACTGCGAATTTCTCAGGAGAAGGCCTGTGCCAGTCACTTCGTGCCATCAGGTTCCTCCTCATAGTCAATAAGCATGCAGGCTATTGCAAGCGGGTCTTCATGGGTGATCGAGATCTCGATCCTTCCTTCTGGATACTTGGCTTCAAATGATTCAAGCATAGAGCCATGGAGAATCATTACAGGCTTTCCAGAAGGCTCTGATCTGACTTCAATCTCGTCGAGCTTCATGCCAGCAAGCCCTGTTCCCATCGCCTTGCTCAGGGCTTCCTTCGCTGCGAATCTAGATGCAATATACTGTGCTTTCCGGTCTTGACTGGTCATTTCCATTGCGAGCTTGAACTCATTCGGATGGAAATAGGACTTCACGAAATGATCGCCAAGCCGTCCTGCACGGGAAATATTCACAGCATCGATGCCGATAAGGTATCTTCTCATTCTGTCTTTCTCAGCAGCACCCTGATGCTTGATGGGTTGGAAGTCAGGATGATTTCATCTTCAAGTCTCACTATTCCCTGCCGATAGACAAGATCCACTGCAGCAACAAGCGGGGTTCCGCTTTGAACTGCATCTTCAAGGTTCGCTTGATCCACATTGGTGAAATCTGCTACAGCCGTGATCTGGCTTGGATCTATCAGATATATGACTTTGCGGTCTCCCTGGATTGTGAGCGTTGCATATGAGTCTATCTTGTTCATCGCCTCATAGCCTTGCGGAAGCTTGACCTGCAGAGCAATGTTGGATTCGGTCGTGCTGTAGCTGCTGAAGCGGACGATGAAAACCAGCCAGACTGCAAAAAGCATGCAGCAGAGCTTCGAGGGCCAGCCGACCAGGATCTTCTTAATGAAATCATTCGTTTTCATTGTTCACCTCTCCGATGACCTCAGGAGTATCAGACTGGTAATTGAACAGAGACAGCAGTGTTCTCTTGATCGTGTCTGTTTCCAGGTCGTAGTACAGGTCGCTGTTGTAGGCAAGGCTTATCGTGCCTTTCTCTTCAGATACAACAAGAACAATCGCATCGCTTTCCTCTGCCATTCCGAGTGCGGCACGGTGCCTTGTTCCGAACGTCTTCTTGATGTCGCGCTGTTCTGAAAGGGGAAGATAGCAGCCGCAGGCGACTATCCGCCCTTCGCTCACTATCATCGCCCCGTCATGAAGCGGGGTGTCATGGTCGAACACCGTGAGGATCAGCGACGACGAAAGGTCAGCATTGATCTTGGTTCCAGTGTCGATGATTGACTTGATCGAAATCTGGCGGGGAAACACAATCAGGGCTCCGCGCCGTTCCGAGGCAAGAACCTTGCATGCAGAAAGAATCGAATCAATCTGGTCGCCGCTTGTCTGGATCCTCTTGCGGAAGAAGCTTGCATTCTTCTGTTCCGTTCCGAATGATCTTCTAAGCTCAGGCTGATAGACGAGGAACATAAGGCAGAGCAGAGGAACGAACACCCAGTCGAATACCTGAAGGATCACTTCGAGCTCAAGAATCACGCTCATTCCATATATTATGAAAGCTACTGCAAGAACGCGGATGATGCCCACAGCACGCGTCTTGCTCACCCCATTGTAGAACAGGTAGATTACCCATCCTACAATCAGAATCTCAAGAATGATTTTGATAATGCTCAGTACACTCATTTTTAACCTTAATCAACCCAGTTGAGGGTCTTCTCCACTGCCTTTTTCCAGAATCTGATCTTGTTCTGGACGGTTTTCTCATCCATCGTCATAGTCCAGCGCTTCTCTTCCTTCCACTGGCTTTCAAGTTCTTTGATGCTCTTGAACACTCCGGCGGTAAGACCTGCAGCGTATGCGGCCCCTAGCGCGGTGGTCTCGACGACATGCGGACGGATTACAGGAACACGCAGGACATCAGACTGGAACTTCATCAGCGGCTCGCTGTTCGTAAGGCCGCCGTCGACCTTCAGTTCCGTCATCTTGACTCTGCTGTCCGCCTCGATGGCCTTGAATATATCATATGCCTGGAATGCAGTGGATTCAAGAATCGCCCTGCATATATGGTTGCGGGTGGCAAATCCTGTGAGCCCTGCTATGATGCCGCGTGCATCGGACCGCCAGTAAGGGGCGAACAGCCCGCTGAAGGCGGGAACGACGTATACTCCGCCGCAGTCCGTAACTTCGCTTGCAAACTGGTCGAGTTCCTGAGGTGAACTTACCATCTTGAGGTTATCCCTGGCCCATTGAACCAGTGATCCTGCAACGGCGATCGAACCTTCAAGTGCATAGACCGGAGCTTCCCCCGCAGCTTTGAAGGCTACAGTGGAAAGCAGCCCTGATGTGGAGCGGCATAGCTGGCTGCCGGTGTTTTCAAGAAGGAAGCACCCTGTGCCGTATGTGCATTTTGCCTGTCCTGACTTGAAGCAGGCCTGTCCGAACAGTGCTGCCTGCTGGTCCCCAAGTGCTCCGCATACCGGAATTTCAGCCTTGAAAGGCCCTTCCGGTACTGTTGTTCCATAGACTTCGCCGGTGGATGACACTATTTCTGGAAGGGCTGAGCTCTTGAGACCGAACAGCTTCAGCATCTGCGGGTCCCATTTGAGGCTTTTTATGTCCATCAGCATGTAGCGTGATGCATTGGTCGCATCGGTTACTACAGCCTGGCCGCCGGTGAGCTTGTAGATGAGCCAGCAGTCGATCGTGCCGAACACCGCTTCTCCCGATGCTGCCTTCTCCTTTAGCTCCGGGACGTTGTCCAGAAGCCAGGCGATCTTTGATGCTGCGAAATAAGGGCTTGGAATGAGTCCTGTGATCCTCTGGATTGCTATGTCTTTCCCTCTTTCCTTAAGGCTATCTATAAGACGGCTTCCTCTTAAATCTTGCCATACTATAGAATTGTGATATATCTCTCCAGTCTTTGGATTCCAAGCTGTGATAGTCTCTCTCTGGTTGGTGATGCCTATGGCACTGATGTCGGAGCCCTGCAGCCCTGTCTTCTTCAGAGTCTCTCTTATGCATTCGCATGTGTTGCCCCAGATTTCCTCAGGGTCGTGCTCTACCCAGCCTGGCTTAGGGTAGAGTTGCTTGTGCTCCAGCTGATGGAGTCCTATGATTTCACCGTTCTCATTGAAGATGATGAACCTGGTGCTTGTTGTTCCCTGATCGATCGAACCTATATACTTCATTGAAGACCTCAAGCAATTATAGACTATTTCCTTGTTTTTTCAAAGCTAAAGCTTGAATGTTGCATTGTTATCATAACCTTCGCAATGCGATGCAGATTGCATGATTGACCGTTTTTGAGACTTCATTGTATTATCAAGTCATGATAAGAAACATATTGCTGCTTGGTTCAGAGGTTCTTTCAGAGAACAGCGAGCCGATAGAAAATTTCGGCGAAGATACGAAGAAGCTCGCTTCCGATCTGCTCCAGACACTTGAAGCGAATCCTGGAATCGGGCTTGCAGGTCCTCAGATCGGTGTTCTTAAGCGGATATTCGTAATTAAGCTTGATGATGGGATCAAGAGGGTATTCATCAATCCTCAGATCACCGGTACCACCGCCGAGACCAGTGTCTATCAGGAGGGATGCCTGAGCATTCCTGATATCTGGTGCGATGTAGTGCGGCCTGTCGGAGTTTCGATCTTCGCATACGATGAGAACGGCAAGCCTTTCAACCTTGATGCCGACGGGCTGCTTGCCAGATGCATACAGCATGAGTATGACCATCTCAATGGGCGGCTGTTCATAGACCATGTTGATTCTGTTCAGAGAGAGCACCTTGTAAGCAGATTCGAGAAGAAGCGCCTCGCACAGAGACGGAAGAAGAAGGCAAGAGCGTGAGAATACTGTTTGCCGGAACTTCAGGCATTGCTGTTCCTGTTCTCAGGCGGATTGCCTCCGAGTTTGAAATTGCAGGAGTCCTTACCGCATCAGACAAGCCTGGAGCCAGATCGCAGAAGCTGGTGAGCTCTCCTGTCAAGATTGCGGCACAGGAGCTTGGACTTGATATTATTCAGTGCGACCATGTGAACAAGACCGAACGGATTGCAGTCAGGGCTCTTGCCCCGGACACCCTTGTCAGCTTCAGCTTCGGAAGGATATTCGGCCCGATGTTCCTTGGTCTGTTTGACAGGACTATGAACATCCACCCATCTCCGCTTCCAGAGGCAAGGGGTCCTGCTCCAGTACAGGCGGCTATCCTCTCAGGGAACCGGAACTGGGCGATAAGCTTCCAGGAAATCGGATTGGCTATGGACACAGGAAGGCTTTATGATGTCCTGAAATTCAATCTTGATGGCACAGAAACAACTGATTCGCTCACACAAGCTATCGCAGCGATGGCTGCCGACCGGTGCGTGGAAGTTCTCTCTGCAATTAGAGACGGCAGCAGCCAGCCTGTGGATCAGAAAGGCGATGGTTCGGTTTGCAGCCTTGTGAGCAAGGAAGACGGGAAGCTTGACTTTTCTCTGACCGCCCTGGAAGTTCACAGCAGGATCAGGGCGATGTACAGCTGGCCCAAGGCTTTCACTGCTCTTGATGGCAAGCCGCTTTTCATAACTGGGGTCCACGGCGGATTCTCCGATATTGATGCAGAGCCCGAGGAAACAGCAGAGCCTGGTACGATAATGGAAATACGCAAGGGGCTTGGAATGAAGGTTGCCTGTGCAGACAAAGCTGTATGGATTACGCGTGTTCAGATCCCGACTAAGAAGGAGATTACATTCCTCGATTTTGCAAATCAGATGAAAGGTATCTCGCTTGTCGGCCAGATTCTGGGAAGATGAAAGGTTTGACCTATGAAGACTATAAGAAGAATTGCAGTATTCCTGCTTGTGATGGCAATCGGGCTTTCGCCGGTTTTCGCCAGACCGAAAGTGGCAGTTGTGCTTTCTGGCGGCGGTGCGAGGGGCTTTGCCCATGTCGGGCTGCTTGAAGCAGTAGAGGAAGCAGGGATTCCTATTGATATTGTAATGGGAACCAGCATGGGCGCTCTGGTTGGCGGCCTGTATTGTGCCGGCTATTCACCCAATGACATACGGATCCTGGCCGAGAACACTAATCTCACTGCACTCTTCACGCAAGTCAAGAAGGCTCAGATAAAGAAAGGCTATTCACCGATGGAGAAGTACACCACCAACGTCATTGATTTTGATTTCTCCAATGATGGGAAATTCATCAGCAGCACTGGACTGATTGATGACCAGCGGATAGTGGATTTCCTTTCGGAATCTCTGAAGCATGTTGGCGGGCAGCGGAATTTCCTTACCGACCTTGAGACTCCTTTCGTCTGCAATGCAGCAAGCCTGGAAGGCAGCGGAGATGTGTATTTCACCTCGGGCTATCTGGTGGATGCGATGCGTGCAAGCATGTCTATTCCAATAGTATTCGAACCATATGAAATCGATGGCGAACAATACATCGATGGCGGGATGCTGGACAATATGGTGGTTCAGAAGGCCAAAGAGATGGGATATGACATCGTTATCTGCCAGTATGTGAACTATGACAACAATTCCACCAAGCCTGCTACTTCGATGGAAGAGATCATTTCCCGGGTCATGCGCATTGGAACCGACGAGAAGACCAAGGAAGCAGAAAAGCTCGCAGACATAGCGCTTTTCCCTGATACCGGAAAGTTCAGCATAATGGATTTCGCCGATCCCGATGCGATTATTGCCGAAGGCGAGAAGGAAGCTGAGCTTCATAAAGAAGATTTCGAGCGGATAGCCGCGCTTTTCTCCGAAGATGAGAAGCAATATCGGAATCCGAACCGCGTTGGCTCGTATTTCTATGAATCCAATAATCCTCTAGGACTTCAGAGCACGACTGACAAGGCTTCCGTGAAGCCGACTCAGAATTCCTACATAGGAATAGGGGCATTCGGCTCGTCGTCGCTTACATTCGATCCAAGCGATGGCATAGAGCAGGTCCTGTTCAAGTTCTTCCCTAGGATTCTCGTTGAATACAACGGAATGAATATCGGGAAGGATAATCTCGATATCAAGATCCGTCTTATGGTTTCAGATCGGATTGAAGCCAAAGGAGAGGCGTTCTGGAATTTCAGCGATGACGGGAATTGGTCGCTTGATCCTGAGCTGGGGATGTCCATCGGATCGCTTTCCGTTGTCTCCGGCTGGTCCAATCCCGGCCGCTTCACTTCACTTGACTGGCAGTTGAAAGTCGGAACGGGGGTGAGTCTTAAGGACGATTTCAAATCAAAATATGATACTGAGAAGAACCTTACAGGAATCGGTCTTCAAATAGGGCCGAAGTTCGAGATTACAGTATTGGGTTCTCCTGTTGCAGTGCCCGGTTCCGGAACGTTTCCCAGAGACCAATGGGTAATCAACCCTTACCTTGAGATAGCCGGCATTACTTATGACAACCCTGGCGGAAGATTCCAGAGGCGGGGAAACCGCTTTGACATGGATCTGAAGGCTGGTTATTCAGGTTACTTCACATACAGCATCAGCATGCTGGGAGAAGTTGCGATGAGGCTTGATGCGAAAAACTACATGACTTTCAATGCAATCATCGGAACGAGCCGCATGCCGTCCGAGCTGAGCGATTCCTATTTCAACGCAGGAAGCCTCTCTGGCATTCCAGGAAGACCTGACTGTGACCTTCATCAGGATCTGATCTATCTGGGTCTCTTCTGGGAGCACGTCCTGGATTTCGATCTTCTTCCTATGTCCCTGTTTGTGAAAGCAGGGGCGGGGTGGATGAGCAACGAAGACCTTTCGATGATTGCTGTAAACCCTGTGCGTACAGCGACCTCGGCTCCATTCGACCAGCTTGCCAACTTCGATGCAGGTCTAGCCATAGGCGTTGCCCTCAAGACTCCTGTCGGCGACGTTGCAATCGGTGCTGGAATGAGCATCGACAAGTACATTTCCTTCTATGTGGAGTGCTGGTGATTTGAAACGATGGAATGACTACAAGGATTTCCTCATTTCCAGATATGGCTTTCCTGTTTACAGGATTGGCGTGGATGGCGGATTCTCCTGTCCGAACAGGGCTCCTGACCGAAGCGGCGGATGCGTTTACTGCGATGCCCTCGGCGCCAGCGCCTCATATGCCAGAACAAAGGAAAGCGGTTTCACCCGAAGAAGCGGGTTCGAGTCCGTTCCGCCTCAGTCCGGTTCAGCCTGCACGGGAAGCGATATCGAAAGCCGCATCGCTGGCATAAAGGTTCAGATTGAGCGGGGGAGGGATTTTGTCCGAAGAAGGTATTGCAGCGACAAGGTCAGTCTGTATTTCCAGGCATATACCAATACATTCGCTTCGGTTGAGGATCTGAGAAGAATCTACAGCGAATCTCTTCAGATGGGACCGTTTGTCGAGCTGATCGTTTCAACGCGTCCGGACTGCCTTGGCTCTGAAGTCATAAGTATTCTCAGAGAGCTTCGGACTAATGTGCAGGACCTTTGGATCGAGCTCGGGCTTCAGAGCGGCAGCGACAGGATCCTCAGTCTGATGAACCGCGGCCACAGCAGCGCCTGCTGGCTTGATGCATCGCGGCGTGCCGCTGAAGCGGGTCTCGATGTGTGTTCCCATGTGATTCTTGGATTCCCATCGGAGACCGAACAGGAGCTTGATGCCACGATTGATCTGATAAACCGGAGTCCGGTGAAGGCTTTGAAGATTCACAATCTTCACATCACTGCTCAGAGCCGCCTTCTTGAAGATTACTTCGATGGTGAGATAACCGCCGCTTCCGAGGCAAGGCATCTGGAGAATACCGAGTATGTGCTTCGCCGAATCCGGCCGGATATTGTAATAGAGCGGCTGATGTGCGAGACTCCATCTCACAGGCTTGCCGCGCCACGCTGCTTTCCGGATAAATCCCTATTCCTCGCCGACCTAAGGCGGAAGATGGAGAACGATGGTGCATTTCAAGGAGATCTATGCAGAAAACAGTCAATATAATCGGAATCGTGCTTTCATTTGCTGTCATTGCTGCAGTTGCCGTTCTTTCATTAGTTCCCAGAGTTTCTGTTCCTGCCGCAGTTCCATTTGCTGACAAAGGTGCCCATTTCATTGCTTATGCAGCCATAGGATTCGCAGTATTCCTCAGCTTTTTCCGCCTTGATCAGAAGAATTGGCGAAGCTTTTTCCTGTCTTTCGCCATAGGAATTGCAATAGGCGGAGTGATCGAGCTGCTTCAGCCCCAGTTCGGCAGAGCTATGGAGATTCTTGATTTTGCCGCAGATGCCATGGGTTCCTTCCTTGGTGCCTCAGCAGGCGAAGCATGCGGGCTTGGCCTGCAAAAAATGGCAAAAAAGTGAAAAAAACTGGACAGCTTGGGCATTGTGGGTTAGATTTACCTATTGGAAGGTGTGAAAAAACTGCTGCAACCGGGAGAAGAAGATGAAGAAAGCTTTTTTGATGATGGTGCTTTTCCTAGCCTGCGCAGGTCTGTTTGCTGCTGATGGCATTGATTTTGATGTCAACGAAGTCGGCAATCTTGGTGTGCCTTCAGAGCTTACCGATCAGTTCAGCTATGTCTATGGATATATACTCCTTCAGTCAGTGATGAAGGCGTATCCTGGACTGAACCTTGAATACTGGGCAAAGGGTCTTTATGATTCCGCTTCCGGGCAGAGCGTTTTCACCGATGTCCAGATGCAGCAGATTCTTTCGGACTACCAGATGAAGCAGGTCGAGGTCAATGCTGCTGCCCAGAAGAAGGCCGCCGCTGATAACCTTGAGCAGGCCAATTCATTCCTGGCGGCCAACCGTTCCAATCCGAAAGTGAAGGAGACGGCCAGCGGACTTCAGTACGAAGTGGTTCGGGAAGGTTCCGGCGCTGTTCCTGAAGCAGGAAGCAATGTCCGGATCGATTACCAGTGCATTCTTCTCGATGGAACCGTCATCGACAGTTCCTATGCGAGGAAAGTTCCGAATGATTTATATATGACCAAGATGATCAAAGGTCTTTCGGAAGGAATTCAGCTTATGAAGGTCGGATCCAAATACAGATTCTGGATTCCGCCCGCACTTGGATATGGAGAGAACAGCACAAATGTAGAGCCGAACTCGCTTCTGGTTTTTGAAGTTGAGCTTCTGGCAATAAACAGCTGATTCTTCAGGGGGTTTCAATGAAATTCAAGACTTTGGTTTTCAGGATCGTCGTCGGTCTTATTCTTATTGTTCTTGGCATTCTTGCCATTACGCGGAGCGAAGGATTCGTCAGGATACTGGTGATTCTGTGTGGGCTGTACATGGTGTGCTACTCGCTTTTCGGAATCTTTACCGGTTCGGTCTACAAGCCGCTGTTCGATATCAGCCGCAGTGCAAAGGCTCTCAACATCGTTTCGAATGTGGTTGGAGTGGTTTTCGGACTGTTTGCCATAATCGCTCCGATTGTCTGGGCTCAGTCGGTGGGCGTTGTGCTTGCATACGTCATCGCTGCTTATCTTCTGTTCTCCTGCTTTGTATCTCTTCGGATATACTTCGGGCTGAAGAAGGCCAAGGCTGAGATCATCCCCAAGAACCTCGTCATCGAGGCTCTGTGCGACCTGGTGTTCGCTTTGGTTCTGATTCTTGCTCCTCAGGCAGTTGCAAAGACAATCCTGATTGTTCTTGGAGTTGTGATGATCGTGACCGGCGCTCTTGTCATTATATTGACTGTGGCCTACAAGATCCGCGAGCGCAAATCTCATGCTTCTTCCTCCGAATTCCAGCCTCTGAACTGAAAGTTCTTCCGTCGTTTTCCGGTTTTTCAGCAGAATCATCATATCCTCGCTATATAGGGTATGAATTACCAGTTTTCTTTTAAAGACAATGTAAAGTCCATCAGAGAGCTTCCTCCAGACGAGCGTCCGAGGGAGCGTCTCCAGAACGAAGGGGCAATGAGCCTCAGCGATCTGGAGTTATTGTGCATCCTGATAGGTTCCGGCACCAAGGGCCGCCCGGTCCAGTCTCTTGCCAGCGATCTTCAGGCGTTGCTTGCCCGAAGCGCCGCCCCTTCGGTGCCAGAGCTATGCTCGATCTCAGGCCTTGGAACAGCCAAGGCGTCAGTGATCTGTGCTGCTCTTGAGCTTGGCAGGCGCCTCAACTTTTCTTCCCGAAAGCAGATTCGCTCGCCCGGCGATGCTTTTCCTCTGATCCGCCACTATGGGGACCGTGAGCAAGAGCATTTCATCACGATTCTTCTCAATGGTGCCCATGAGGTCTTCTCAATCAAGGTTGTTACTGTAGGGTTGCTGAACAAGACTCTTGTCCATCCACGCGAGGTGTTCTCCGACCCGATCCGCGAGCGTGCCTGTGCTGTGATTCTGGCCCACAATCACCCATCTGGAAGCCTTGATCCAAGCGAAGAAGATCTGGCTGTGACCTCGGAGATGGTCACTGCCGGGCGCCTGCTTGGAATAAAGGTTCTCGATCATCTGGTGTTTTCATCCGAAGACTATGTTTCATTGATGGAAAGCGGTCTTATGCACAGCTAGAATAGTTCAACTCTTTGCAGCATTTGGAAGCGGATTCAGAATACAAAAAAACCTGCTGAATTGCAGGTTTGATTGAGTGTGGTGGGATTCGAACCCGCGACCTTATCCTCCGGAGGGACACGCGATATCCAAGCTTCGCTACACACCCAGGAATTTTGCTTCCTCTGAGAATATAACCCAAACAGTCTGGGTTTACAAGAACCTTGTGTTTTTCTTTC
>Ga0265294_10001890_pt1 | contig 27862 bp, 24 predicted proteins | sample MunlanPumphouse3_FD_192504 | JGI IMG/M metagenome (GOLD analysis project Ga0265294, IMG submission 192504) | Groundwater microbial communities from a municipal landfill in Southern Ontario, Canada - Pumphouse #3 | ecosystem: Environmental > Aquatic > Deep subsurface > Groundwater | place...
CTGTGGAAGTTCCCTGTGCTGGTTTAAGGCAAGGATTTCAAGAAGATTGGGGAGCACGGTTGTCCTGAGCATGGTCTGGTCTTCGCTTATCGGGTGAAGCACGTAGGTAACATCATCAGTCTTTTCCCTGCACATGTTTTCAAAGTTGACCTTTTCGCTGGTAAGCGTGAAGGGCATAACCTCATAATAACCGAGCCCGACCATTATTTCGTTTACCGGAGCCCGCATAAGGGAAATCGGGTGGGACTTGCCTGCGGTATAGGTCTCAGGGATCTTTACCTTGATATTCTCGTAACCATAGCCTTTGGCAATGTCCTCCACAAGGTCATAATTGTGCAGGATATCTGCCCTGTAAGCCGGAACCCTTACCTCAACAGTTTCCTTATCCAGGGCGCATGCCCCAAAGCGCATCCTTTCAAGCTGTTTTACTATCTCTTCAACCGGGAGTTCCATGCCTATCAGGGACTTTACCTCGCCTGTTGTAAGCAGCCTTTCTTCTGGCTCAAGGTCAGGCAGGACAAGCTCTTCGCCTCCGGGGCGGATTACCCTTACAAACTCAATTTCTCCGCCTCTTTCGGCAAGGGCTGTGACAACGATGTTTAAAGCCGTATACACAGCTTCCCCAAGCCCTGTAACGTCAATGAAAAGGTCTGTTGTCTCTTCGGTCACAGATGTGAGTGTGCCGTTGATAATTGGAGGGAAGGACAGCACATTGTCGTCTGCGTCCAGGATGATCGGGTATTTTTCAAAACCGCTAACGAGATGGGCAAACCTTGTGCCTTTGGGATGTTTTTCAAGGATTTCTGTCATGCTCATCTTTTCCGTGTAGTCAAGAGGCACGAACTCGAACCCCGGGTCCACTGCCATATACCTGAAAGGCGGCTTCACATTTTTGAGGTCGTGGACTCCTATAGAAACTTTTTTCCTGTTTCTACCGAGGCCCCAGTGAAGGTCTTCCTGAAGGTCCATGAGGGACTTTATGGAAGAGGAAGTGAACTTAACTCCCCTTACGACCGCGCACCCAAGGAAAGGCCTGATTTTCAGGATATCCTCACTTACGGATATGGACACCTTATAGGGCTTTATCTCGTATTCGGGAAGTCCGGTCTCAAGGTCCAGAAAACCCCGCATTGCCCTGGCTGCCCCTTCCACACTGTAGAGGTCAGGCCTGTCAGGGAAGAACTCGATGTCAACGTATTCGTCTTCAACCCTTTCAATATCGGCCCCTATCATGGGCACTCTTTTTATGATGGTTTCCTTGTCTGTTCCCGTGAGTTTCTCGAGGTCTTCATAATGCAAGGTGATTACTGGCATAGGGATTTCATCTCATCTGTTGCTGGCTAACTTAACCCCAAAAATAATCTACTTTAGATTTAATGCTTTTGTTAGGGGATTGTTAGAAAAGTTTCAGAGTAAACAGTATCTCTTAATATTATATGGCTTTTTTGAGGGGCATTCTGGCAGAGAGCCGGTAAAAAACAAAATCTTTTTTTTCAAATTGTGCATGTGTACAGGAGATGAACACAGAGCCCGTTTTAATCAGGAGTGATGGAATCAAAAAAGATGACGATAAAAGTGATAACTGCAAGATCGATAAAGGAAAGGTGGATAAAGAAAAGATCGATAAGGGAAATCTCGATGAAGAAGATGTCGATGAAGAAGAAGTCGATGAAAAAAAGGTCGATGAAGAAAAGGCAGATAAAGGAAGGGTGGTTGTTTCCTGGACCGGAGGTAAGGACGGTTGCCTCGCGTGTTATGGGGCAATCTTGGAAGGTTTTGAGGTGACCCACCTCCTGAACTTCAGAGAAATCCGGAGGCGCGGCTCCCATGACATCAATCCTGCTCTTCTTTATGCACAGGCTGAAGCTCTCGGGATTCCCCTTATCCATAAGGACTTTATTTCATATGAACAGGAATTCAAAAAAGCGGTCCGTAATTTAAGAAATAATGGAGAGAAAATCGATGGGGCAGTTTTCGGGCATATCGAGACTCACAGGAAACTTGTAGACAGGATCTGCGGAGAACTGTGCCTCGAGTTGATAATGCCGCTCTGGCAGAAGAATTCCAGGCAGATTATAAATAGCCTCATAGATTCGGGGTTTGAGGTGATACTTATCAGTGTCAAAGCCGATTTGCTGGGAAAAGAGTGGCTTGGCAGAAAGATCGATGAAAATTTCATATGCGACCTGAAAAAGCACAATCCTTCAATCGATCCATGCGGTGAAAACGGGGAGTTCCATACTTTTGTCACCGACTGTCCGCTGTTCAAAAATAAAATAAAGGTGACGGAGAGTGAAATGGTTTTGAGGGGAGGCTACTGGTTCCTGGAAATTTCAAAGTTAGAAGCCGGGAAAAAATAAGCCTGCATTATTAAGACTATTTAATACTTTTAAAAATGTACCTGTACCTACTTTTATAAAGTAAAAAAGCTCTCTTCCTTCAGCAGGAGATAACCATAGAATGATGATCGCAGGAATTGATGAAGCCGGAAAAGGTCCGGTAATCGGGCCCATGTGCATAGGAGGCGTAAAAATCGATGAATCCAAAGCCCACATACTCAAAGTTCTGGGAGTTGCGGACTCCAAAAAGCTGACGCCGAAAAAGAGGGAGCAGCTTGCATCCCAGATAAAAAAGCATGCTGACGGCTATTTTATTTTTGAGGTCAGCCCTTCTCAGATTGACGAGCTCCGGAAAATAATGAGCATGAACGAGATCATGGTTGTCTGCTTTGCAAAAGTGCTTGAGCAGCTTAAGCCGGATATCGTGTATGCAGATGCCGCTGATGTAAAAGCTGAACGCTTTGCCGAAAACCTGCTCAGGCAGTACGCAAAAACCAGCCCTGACCATGCAAAGAAAATAAAGGTAGTCTCCATGCACCAGGCAGATGCGATTTATCCTGTGGTGTCGGCAGCCTCTATCATTGCAAAGGTGCGCAGGGACGAGCTGATAGAAGAGCTCAAAAGAGAATGGTGCATAGATTTCGGAAGCGGCTATCCTTCGGACCCCAAGACCAGAGGGTTCCTGCTGAAATGGGGAAAAGAGCACGGAGGAGATTTTCCCGATATCGTCAGGCAGTCCTGGCAGACTGTGGAAAATATCCGTGAAGAATTGAAAAAAAGCTGAATAACAAGGCTGAATAAAAAAATAAATAAAGGGCTGGAAGAAAAGGCTGGAGGAAAAAATTCCCAGTAATTTTCAGAACTGCTCCGTTCTCCTTTAAATCAAGCCTGTGGAAAAAGAAAAAATAGTTAAAGGTACTCAATTTGCAGCCCGGCTCCCACTTCTTCAAGCCTGCAAACCTTTGAAAGCTCGATTTTTGAATTCAGGTCAGTACAGTGGCACGCATGGACACAGGCAGGGTTAAGTTTTTTAAGGTATTCGAGAGTTCCCCGCATCCGTTCTTCCGAGGGTTTCAGGAGATGAAAGCCACCTATTATATCAAGGACCCTGCTGTCTCCGCAGACCTCTTTTGCATACTCCGTGATATTACAGATCCCTGAATGGGAACAGCCCGTGATGATTACAAGCCCTGCCCTGGTCCTGTACGCAAGAGCGGTGTCGTCCGGAAGGAGGTCGGGAACTTTATTTCCTTTGCTGTCCTGCACATATCCGACAGCTGCCTCTTTCTCAAAGGAGAAGTTCCTGGGAATCTCTCCAAGGAAAACCAGATTCTCGCTCAACCAGACAGGAATGCTTGAAAGCTGCATCCTGAAATGTCCCGAGAGTTTTTTAGGAGTTAGCAGGCTTCCGATTTCTCCAATATCTTCAATTTTTTTGCTTTCGAAGGCAAGGGGATGGGCTATAAGAACTGGAGACCTGAAAGGAAGTTTTTCTATCCCTGCTTCAAGGAATAAGCGGACCAGGGGCTCAAGTCCCCAGCTGTGGTCCAGGTGCCCGTGGGAGAGTACCACGTAATCAAGGTCCAGAAGTGAAAGCCCCATTTTCCGGGCGTTTTTGAGGAAAATATCCGAGTATCCGGTATCAAAAAGCACTCTGGTGCCAGAGTCCTCCAGCAGGAAGGACAGACCGGGTTCGGCAAGGAAATACCTGTCAATAAGGGTGTTATTGTCAACAAGGACCGTGAGTTTCATGAAGAGTTAAATTTGCCTGAAGCGTATATAAGTGTATTATAGCAATGTTACTAAACCTGTAAAATAACAATGTTACTAAACATGTAAAATAGCAATGTTACTAAACCTGTAAAATAACAATGTTACTAAACCTGTAAAATAACAATGTTACTAAACCTGTAAAACATCATCCAGTTTTTCCTTTTTGCACTGTCTTCTTTTATTCTTAAAATTGTAACCTGAAACTCTTTACAAATTTCCAAAAATATAGGAAGACTAATATCTGAGTATTCCTATATAAATAACTAAATTCTTAAAACTGGTATTTTTTACAGGATTTTACTTGAAAGGGGTTTAAATATGTTCTCAATAAACGAACAAAAAGCTATTGAACTTGGAGAATCTGGAGAAAAAGCAGTAAGGGAACAGAATGAATATGACGCTCTTCAATATGTTGAGTACCTCCGGGAGTTCGGAGAAGAACTGCTCAGCGCAGACTTTGAAACAGATTTAAAAAGAGTCGCCATTTCCCTCAGGAACATAGGTAATAAAGCTGTCCAGAAGAATTTTGGATCGGTTGCATCCGGTGCTGTGGAGGTAGTTGATTCTCTTGCGGGTTCTCTGGTAGAAAAAGGATACTCCAATGCTCTCTGGTCTTTCTCAAAAGCCGCACAGGAAATTGGAAAAGGAGCCGCACAGGCTGAAATGCCCGAAACTGCAGAAAATGCCGTGAAGGCTCTTGAGAAGATAGGAAGAGGGGCTGTTGAAAAAAGGATGGAAGTTGTAACCCTCTGGACAACCATGTCGCTTGAAGAAATAGGCTATCTTGCAGGCAAGAAACAGCTTGAAGACCTGAGCAATTCAGCAAAAGATGCGAGGGAAAGAGTTATACAATTTTCAGAGGATAGCGGATTCATTCCAAGAGAACAAATTGTGAAATACCCTCAACTTATCTCCCAGACCTTAAGCGAATTCTCAGACCTGCAGAACCTTCAGCCTGCAGGCTATGGTGAGAACAGACCAAATGAGGAATTCACGGAAGAAGAATTCTTCGAAGAAGAGGCTGAGGAAGAGCCTGAAACGGAGGCTTCTGGAAAAGAAAAATAATACTCACAAGCTGGTAACAGATATAAAGTGAATTAATTTAAGTTAGATTAAGTTCAGTTAAATTCAGCTAAGCTCAGTTAAGTTAGATTCAGTTAAGTTAAATTAATGTAGTTCAGGCAGAAAAAAAGACCCGGCTGTTTAAACAGCCGGCTGCCTTTTTTTAAAGTCCCTTGAGATTTCAAGAAATCTTTCTATTATTTTTAACCCATCCGGGGTAAGTACGGATTCCGGGTGGAACTGCAGTCCGTAGATAGGGAATTCTGAATGTTCAACTGCCATAATGGTTCCGTCTTCTGCAAGGGCAGTAACTTTTATTCCGGGAGCCGGATCTCCAATCTCAAGCGAATGGTAACGGCCTGCTTCAAACTTTTCTTCAAGTGTTGTAAAGAGAGCCGACTCCGCATGCCTGATCCTTGAACTTTTACCGTGCACAGGCCCAACCTTACATCTCCGTACAGGTCCGCCAAATGCCACATTAATTGCCTGGTGACCCAGGCAAACCCCCAGGAGTGGAGTTTCCCTACCCAGTTCCCTGATTATCTCCAGGCAATTCCCTATATCCTTCGGGTCGGAAGGATTTCCTGGACCTGGAGAAATCACAAGTGCATCAGGTTTTATTTCTTTCAATTCTTCCAGAGTAACCGTGTTAGGAAGAACCAGAGTATCTTTTTCGAAATATGAGATGTAATCTACAAGATTCCATACGAAAGAATCTTTATTGTTTATGAAAACTATTTTCATCTGAAAATCCCTTCTGGAGCTTTTATCCGAAGTTTTTTGTTTCACTCAGAGCTCAGTTTCTCCACCTATAGCCGTAAGCATTGCTGCCATTTTCCTTTCTGTTTCCCTGAACTCATATGCAGGATCGGAATCCGCAACAATCCCTGCCCCTGACTGTAATGAAACCTTTTTCCCCTGTATAAGCAGGGTTCTTATCACTATTGCAAAATCAGCGTCCCCGTTCCAGCTGTAATACCCTACCCCACCGCCGTAAATCCCCCTGGGGGCTGTTTCAAGTTCGGAAATGATCTCCATTGCCCGGATTTTCGGAGCTCCTGAAAGGGTCCCTGCAGGAAAGATTGCCCTGAAGGCATCGAACTGGTCGCATTCAGGCCTCAGGGTTCCCGAAACCGTACTTTCTATGTGCTGCACATGAGAATACTTGAGGACTTTCATAAATCCTGAAACTTTTACGGAGCCGCTTTCGCAAACCATGCGGACATCGTTTCTCCCCAGGTCAACCAGCATTACATGTTCTGCCCTTTCTTTTTCGTCATTGAGCATATGGGAAGCCAGTGCTTCGTCCTCAGCTTTAGACTTTCCCCGGGGGCAGGTGCCTGCTATGGGATTTATCATAACTTTACGCTTATGTACAGTCATCAGGGTTTCAGGGCTTGCCCCCACTATTGCCAGGTCTCCGAACTCGAAAATATACATATAAGGACTGGGGTTTATCGCCCTGAGCTGTGCATAAAGCTCAAATGGAGGCTGTTCAAGCCTGAACTCACATTTTCTGGACAGGACAGCCTGGAAGATATCCCCTGCAAAAATGTGTTCTTTTGCCCTGAGTACAGAAATTTCAAACTCAGATCTGTCAGAACTGCAGACCTGTAAAGGTGAACCTGACCCTTCTAACTGTAATCCTGTTGAGTTTGACGCTGTTGACTTTAATTCTGCTGACTGTAATTTCGTTGGCTGTAATTCTGTTGATTGTGGTCCTGCTAACCGATTCAGAAATGCTGCTTTTCCTGTACTTTCATACAGGGAAACTTCCCTGATAGCTGAATAAAGTTTTTCTGCCTCTGAAAGGGCTTCTTCATATATTTTTCCTGTATCCGAGTCTGGATTTATAAAGGGAGTGACCACGATATAGACCTCTTCGGTCAGGTGGTCGAAAACATAACTTTTCGTGACCAGAAGGTACTGAAGTTCCGGGATTTCGGATTCAAAGCCCTTATCAGCCCCAAGCCAGCTGTCATAAACTGCATCATAAGCCGTGTACCCGATAGCTCCTCCGAGAAAAGTCTGCCTTTCAAAGCGCTTTTCATTGAGGAACTCAATCCCGTTTGCCGGAGGAAAAACCAGGCGAAGTGCATCAAAAGAGTCTTTTCCTTCCGGGATAGAGGCCGTGAATTTTCGGAGTTTTCGCACTTCAGTATTCTCTTCTGCATTATCCTCTTCTGCATTATTTTCTTCTCCACGTTTTTTGTTTTTGTTTTTGTTTTCTTTCTCTTTTTCTTTAGCTACTTCTTCTACTTCTTCTCCTGTTCCGGCTGAGCATACTTTTTTCACTTTTGAGACTATTTCTTCAAAAAAATCAGAGGCATTCGGGTTAAGGAGTTCAAGGGAAAGCTTCCTGTCGTTAATTGTCAGGAGAGAATCCGGGGAATTTCCAACAAAAGAATACCTTGCTTTGCTCGCCTGTTTTTCCACGGATTCGAGAAGGTAGGAGTATCCTGAACCTCCTGAACATCCAGATTTTTTCAGTATTTGATAAAGATCGAGAGGAGAACAGGAACGAGAAAAATTTGAATCCACTTTTGCAAGGAGCTGGATAAGACCCGGTTTTTCAAGTCCTGATACAAGTTTCTTAAACTCTTCTTCCCCAATGTCAAAGGAAAGCATTGGCACACCTCACTTCTTCAATAAAACTTCTTATTTTTACGGCATCTTTTTTTCCGAGGATTTCTACTCCAGAAGCCGCATCCACAGCATAGGGGGAAACAATCCTTATTGCCTCCTGTACATTTTCCGGCTTGAGCCCGCCTGCAAGGATTAAAGGAAGTTCAGTCTCGTCAGCGATCCTTCTGCTCAGGTCCCAATCATGAACGTAGCCAGTACCGCCGGTTTTTCCTGCAATCCCGGAATCCAGAAGAATACTGTCCACAACTCCGCTTTCTTCCAGCCTGCGGACCTCATCAAGAAGGCGTTTTACAGGGCTCTGGACTCTGGAAGCTCCCATTCCGGCAGGTACAGAAAGTGTTTTTATAATGGGGATGTCTGTTTTTTCTCTTATTACCTCAAGTTCAACAGAAGGCAGATTTGAGTGGATCTGAACAATATCGGGCCTTACTTTCTCGATGAGTTCCAGAGCCCTCGAAGAGTTTTCAGGCATTATGACCATTACGGAATCAAGACATTCAGGAAGCTTTGAGATCAGGGAAGCTGCAGTGTCAGAATCAAGTTTTCTCGGGCTTTCGATAGGGACTTCGGTTATGAATCCAACTGCATCGGCTCCATAGAGGGCTGCCATTTCCATATCTTCAGGGCTGCACATCCCGCAGATTTTTATTCTGGTTTTCAGTCTTTTTCTCATGCCTGTTCCCCGGAAGCCGGGCTTAACATGGAAACCCTGGAAGGTGACAAAGCTGTTTTTCCCGGGATGAAGCCCTGTTTTTTATCTATTTGATAAAATTCGCCGGTAAAAGTCCTGAACTGGTTGAATTTTACCATTACCTTGCCGCTGTCTATTGCGTCTTCCGCAATAGGAATTGCCTGCCTGATAGACCCCACAATCCCGCTTACGTAAAGGGCTGCAGCTGCATTGAGGATAATAAGGTCCCTTTTAGGCCCTTTTTGCCCCTTAAAAATGCACAGCAGGTCTCTTGCGTTTTCTTTTGGGCTACCTCCCTTTGTGTCTCCCGGGCTTGCCCGCAGCATGCCAAGGGATTCCGGGGTAAGTGTATACGTTGAAACCTTTCCGTTTTTTAATTCCGCAACATAGGTCTCCCCTGTGTTTGTAATTTCATCCATTCCATCCCCGTGCACAACAAGTGCATGTTCTGTTCCGAGTTCTGCAAGAGCATATGCTATGGGTTCGCAGAGGTTTTTATCAAAAACCCCAACAACCTGCCCTTTTGCTCCTGCAGGATTCGTCAGCGGACCAAGGATATTGAAAACCGTTCTCACCCCCAGCTTTTTTCTCACCCCTGCAACCCTCTTCATTGCAGGGTGGAAAACAGGTGCAAACATGAAGCCTATACCTATCTTTTCTATTGTTTTCCTGACATATTCCGGGGAAAGATCCACTTTAATTCCCAGAGCCTCAAGCACGTCGGAACTTCCTGTCATGGAAGTGGCTGCCCTGTTTCCGTGCTTTGCTACGGGAACGCCGGCTGCTGCAGTTACGATTGCAGCTGCAGTTGATACATTGATGGTGTTGAGCCCGTCCCCTCCTGTCCCGCAGGTGTCCACGATCCTGAAGGGGGTGTTTGGTTTGATCATATTTCCAGCTTTTTTCATTCCTCTTACAAAACCGACTATTTCCTGCGGCTTCTCGCCTTTAGCCTTTAGAGCGAGCAGAAATGTCTCTATTTCCCCGTCTTCGGCTGTGCTCAGAACCTCTTCAAGTGCAGCTTCGGCTTCCTCTGAACTCAGATCACAGCCTTCTTCAAGCTTTTTAATATATTCCTTTATTTTCTGCATTTTCCTCTCTCCCATATCCACCTGTTATGCCTTCAGTTCGCTTCAAGCATACCGGATTTGAGTTCCCTTGCAAGGGTTTCCAGTCTTTCGTTTACGTCTGTTCCTTCCTCAATTATCCTCACAAATGCCGAGCCTACAATTACACCATCCGCTCCGGCTTTTCTAACCTCGGCAGCCTGCTCCCCCGTAGAAATCCCGAAGCCAACTGCTTTTGGAATGTCGGTATTTACTCTGGACAGCAGTTCTTTTGTTGAACCTGCAACATCGTCTCTTGCTCCCGTAACTCCGAGCCTTGATACAAGGTAGATGAAACCTGACCCCCTCTGCAGGATTTTTCGGATTCTTGCTTCTGTTGTGGTGGGTGCGACCAGAAATATAAGGTCAAGTCCATGGGCATCGCAGCCTGTTTTCAGGTCAGCTGCTTCCTCTACCGGGATATCGGGTATTATAAGTCCGCTAATTCCTGCCTCTGCGGCATTTTCTACAAATTTCTCTACTCCATACCTGAAAACAGGGTTATAGTAAGTCATGCACACAAGAGGGACATCAACCTCAAGGGCTCTGGCAAACGCGAAGTAGCGTTCAATATCCATGCCTTCTGCAAGTGCTCTCTGTCCTGCTACCTGGATAGTAGGTCCGTCGGCTACAGGGTCTGAGAACGGGAACCCGAGTTCGATTATATCTGCTCCCCCTTTTGCCAGGGCTTTTACAACCTCTGAGCTTGCCTCAAAAGTGGGATCACCTGCCATCACATAACCTATAAGAGCTCCTTCTTTTTTCTCCCTGAGTTCATCGAATTTTTCGGAAATTTTTGGTCTTTTAAGAACCGCCTTAAGTTCAGTTTTCATTTCATATCCCTCTCTTCAGGCTCAGTACGGTTTCCAGGTCTTTGTCCCCTCGTCCTGAAAGGTTTACAACCACAAATTCCCCGAGTTCTCCTGATTCAGCAGCCTTTTTAAGGTATGCAAGGGCATGGGAGGATTCAAGGGCAGGAATAATCCCTTCAAGCCTGCTCAGCTCGTTAAAAGCTTCAACTGCTTCGTCGTCTGTCACGTAACGGGCTGTAACCCTGCCGCTTTCTGCCAGGGAAGCCAGTTCAGGTCCCACTCCTGAATAGTCAAGCCCGGCAGACACGGATTCTGACTCAAGGATCTGCCCGTTTTTGTCCTGCAGAACCTTTGTCCTTGCCCCATGCAGGATTCCTTCTTCTCCTGCGCAGAGGGAAGCTGAGTGAAGAGCTGCTTTTTCCGTGCATCTCAAAGCTTTTCCTCCGGCTTCCACAGCAATCAGCCTGACATCCCGGTCTTCGATAAACGGATAGAAAGTCCCCATTGCATTGCTCCCTCCTCCTGCGCAGGCGATTATTGTGTCGGGAAGCCTGCCTTCTTTTTCCATTGCCTGCTCCTTTACTTCCCGCCCTATTACGCTCTGGAAGTCCCTTACGATCATGGGATAGGGATGGGGACCCACAACCGAGCCTATAAGGTAATGTGTGTTTCCTATGTTCGTAACCCAGTCCCTGAAAGCCTCGTTGATCGCGTCCTTGAGTGTTTTTGAGCCAGTCTTTACGGGTTTTACCTCGGTTCCCATGAGTTCCATTCTGTATGCATTCATCTGCTGTCGTTTGACATCTTTTGCCCCCATGTAGACGACAGTTTCAAACCCCAGGTTTGCCCCTGCCATTGCAGTTGCAGTCCCGTGCTGTCCTGCTCCGGTTTCGGCAATCAGCCTGGTTTTTCCCATATATTTCGCAAGGAGGGCCTGCCCTATGGCGTTGTTTAACTTGTGGGCTCCTCCGTGCACAAGGTCTTCCCTCTTGAGGTAGATCTTTGTCCCATATTTCTTGCTGAGGTTCCGGGCAAGATAAAGAGGAGTTTCTCTGCCCGCAAAATCCCTGAGATAGTGGTCGAGTTCTGCAAGGAATTCAGGATCGTTTTTGTATCTCTCATAACCTTCCTCAAGCTCTTCCAGAGCCGGCATGAGGACTTCTGGCACGTACTGCCCTCCATATTTCCCGTACTTTCCTTTTACCTGTAATTCTGAAATTATAGCTGCTGCCAATTTGATTACTCCTTTATTTTCCTGATTTATGGTTTATTTAGTCGTGATTTTATGAAAAAGAATTATTTACCTGGTTTTGAAGTGAAAAAGGATTTTTTAGCCTTATTTTCGCAGGCTAAAACTCCTGAAAATCGAAAAAAAGCAGTTATTAACGCCAGCAAAAGCCCTGGACGAATTCTTTAGTTTTGTCGAAAACCGAGTCACTTTCCATAAGTGCAGACCCTATAAGCACAGCGTCTGCCCCTGCCAGCATCAATCGCCTGACATCTGAGGGACTGTTCATCCCGCTCTCGCTTATGATAAGATGGCTGGTCCCGTGTTCAAGGTCGTATTCCCGGATGAGGGGTGCAAGCTCTTCCGTGGTAGCCAGGTCGATTTTAAGGGTCTCGAAATTCCGGTTGTTGACCCCTATTATTTTTGTATCCGTTTCCAGGGCAAGTTCAAGCTCTTCCCTGCTGTGCACCTCTACAAGGGGCTCAAATCCTTTTTCAATGGCAAGCTCGACAAATGCTCCAAGCTCTTTTCCAAGGATTCCTGCTATCAGGAGCACGAGATCGCTTCCCTCTTCTTCAAGCTGCACTCTATCAATAATGAAGTCCTTCCTGAGTACAGGCAGGCACACAGTTTTCCTTACTTCTTTCAGGTTTTCTAGCGAACCCCGAAACACTCCCGGCTCTGTAAGGACAGAGATTGCAACAGCACCTGCTTCCTCCATTTCCAGTGCAAGATCAGCAGCCACGGACGGCGGAACTTCCCTGAAACTCTTTCCAGGGGACGCAGGCTTGACCTCTGCAATTACAGGAACCCTGCCTTCTGCCTGTGCGGCTGCCACAGCGGCAATAAAGTCTCTTTTCCGGAACTGCGGCTGCGATCTCTTTTTGTAAGCATCAGGCCCAAAAGTTTGGATTCGGGTCTTTGTTGTGTTAAGGATATGGAGAATTGAATCGTGCATTATGAATCACTGACGTATAGTTGTGTACAACAATGTCTAATGCTGTACTTGATATAAAAAGATTTCGGATGATGACAGGAGTTTAAAAAGTAACCACTTAGAAGTGACGGATTAAGAGTTCTGCGGATTTTGAGTAAATTTATCAGTTCTGCCGGGGTACAGGCTGAAGAAATCGCTGACAGTTCATTTCTACACAGAAACGCTGTCGTGCCATGCAGTTTGAGAAAAACTGATAGACTCTGATGAACATTCCCTCAAGTATGGGAAACACTTCTTTTGATCTTCAGGTGTTTGATGAATTTTAAAGGCAAAAATTGAAATTACAAAAAATCTGTATTAAATTTTTCCAGTAGAAATAAAGGGGTAAAAAATGGACCCGTATAACAATGCCTGACCAATTATCCAGCAAAAAGGTTGTGACTTGAATGATTCTTTAGTCAGGTTATTGCTTTCCTCAATTACCTTTATCTGCAATTGGGAATAAAGGGTTTTTATGGTGGGGTTATCATATCATGTTTCTCATGAGCAGTTCAAGCCCGGGGAGCTTTTAAACTGGGTTTAGCTGGCTGAAAGAGCCGGATTTACCGGGGCTTTATCTTCGGATCACTTTAAGCCCTGGAGCAGCAGGCAGGCTGAACAGGGAGGAACCGGTTTTGCATGGTCATGGCTTGGAGCGGCTATGCAGGCTACTTCACTTGAATTTGGAGTCGTAAACGCTCCCGGCCAGAGGTACCACCCTGCAATTATCGCTCAGGCTGCAGCAACCCTGGCTGAAATGTTTCCAGGCAGGTTCTGGATGGCACTCGGGAGCGGTCAGGCTTTAAACGAGAGAATAACAGGGGAGCTGTACCCTCCCAAGTTTGAAAGAAATGAAAGGCTGCGGGAGTGTGTGGAAGTAATAAGGGCGCTGTTTTCAGGAGAGACGGTATCTTATTACGGGTCTTATATAACTGTAGAAGAAGCCAGGCTTTATGTTAAGCCTGAAACTATGCCAAAAATTATCGGGGCAGCACTCACCCCTGAGACCGCAAAATGGGCAGGTGGCTGGGCAGATGGAATGGTGACAGTATCACAGCCATACAATAAACTCAGAAAAATGGTGGGTGCTTTTCATGAAGGTGGAGGAGAAGGAAAACCTATGTACCTTCAGGTCCACCTTTCATATTCCAACACCGATGAAAAGGCTCGCCAGGGGGCTTATGAGCAGTGGAAAAACAACACTATCGAAAGTATTGTTGAAGAGGAGATTTACACTCCAGAACAGTTTGATTCGGCTTCAAAATATATAAGACCCGACGACCTGGACGAACATATAAGGATTTCTTGCGAGCCTGAGAAACACATCGAATGGATTCAAAAAGATATCGAGCTTGGTTTCAGTAATATCATTTTGCATAATGCCAATTCTGAACAGGAGAAATTCATCAGGGATTTTGGAGAAAAGGTTCTTCCTGTACTTAAAAAAGAATCCATTCCATAAATGGTCCAATTTATTAATTTACTTAATAGCTCAGTTTATTAATTTACTTAATAGTTCAGTTTATTAATTTACTTAATAGTCCAGTTTATTAATTTACTTAATAGTCCAGTTTATTAATTTACTGAATATTTCAGATTATTCGCTTAATTTTATTATCTTTTGTCGGTATCTGTATTTATTGTGGAGTATCTGTGGGGGCATCACGGATGACAGAGATTATTGATATAAGCCTTGATATAACTGAAGATACGGTTGTAATGCCCGAGAACCCTGAATTCGATAAGGAAAGACTGGCTTCAATCGGGAAAGAAGGGTATGAACTGTATAAAATATGTATGAGTAACCATATAGGTACGCATATTGATGCACCAGCTCATTTTGTTTCGGAAGGGGCCCTAATAAATCAGCTGGATCTGGACACTTTAATGGGAAAGGCACTGGTTGTAGAGATAAAGGACGAGCACAAAATATCTGTTGATGAGCTTAAAAGAGTGAATTTAAAAGACAATATCCGGCTGTTGTTTAAAACAAGGAATTCGGAACTCATAGCCGAAAATAAGCTCACTAAAGACTTTGTTTATATAGAAGAGCAGGCTGCCGGCCATCTTGTAAAAAATGGAGTAAAGCTGATCGGGCTTGACTATTTTACTATCGACCGTATCGAAGATCAGGATAAGCCTGCTCATAAAGAATTTGCAGGAAACGGTGTTGTGGTTATTGAAGGGGTGAATCTCCTGAATGTAGAGCCGGGAGAGTATGAACTTGTTGCACTGCCCATAAAGATAAATGCTGATGGGGCTCCTGCAAGAGTTATTTTAAGGAGATAATTATGTCCTTTTACTTATTTTAAGGAGATTTTATTTTTTTAATTAAATTCAAAATAGAGAAGAGAAACCTGAACGGAAAGAAAAACTGCCCTCAAACTTCAGTAAAGGTTGAAAACTAGCAACTGCTCTTCGGTATTCGGAAAGACGGAATGGGGCAGATAGACCGAGGTTATACGGAGAGAGAAATGTGACCTATCAAACAAAATCTGAAATACGAATCGTCAACGGAGAAACATTCATCATATCAGATCCTGTTGGAAATATACATCAGAAGGGTAATCGCAGTCTTGGCTTTTTCTTCAGGGATACACGTTTTTTATCTGAGCTGATTTTGAAAATAAATGATCAGGATCTATCTATATTGAGCGCAAAGGAAGTGAATTATTTCTGGTCAACTCATTATGCTACTCTTCCTTTTGAATCCATATTTGAGTCCCACCCCATTACGATTATTAGAAGACGTGCAGCAGGCAACGGAGCCAGAGAAGAAATTATAATACATAATTATAAAACTGAACCTGTGGATTTAACCTTATCAGTACAGCTTGATGCTGACTTTGTGGACATCATAGAATTAAAAAGTTCTCAGGATCCGGAAGCAAAACCTGTTATTGAGATTAATCCGGAAGAATATCAGCATATTTTTGTATATCGGGCTAACGGGATATGCAGGAAAACTATAATTCAATGTGAATCCGGAGCGCAAATTGAAAATAAAAAAATAAGTTTCAATATTAATATTCCTGCAAAAGAGGTCTGGAGGACCTGTTTGACGATTCGTCCTGTCTGGGAAGATGACATCATAGAGCCTGAATATTTATGTAAAGATCTTGATGAAAATAAAATATTTTTACATAAATCCCTGCAGGAATGGCTGGACAGGGTCCCCAGGTTAACCGGGCATTGCAGCATTTTATCCAGGACATATGGGCACAGCTTGATGGATTTAGCTGCACTCAGATTTTACATAGCCCCGGGAAAAAAACCTGTAATAGCAGCAGGCATGCCGTGGTACATGGCTTTATTCGGCCGTGATAGTTTAATCACATCTTACCAGTGCTGTTTTATTGCTCCGGATATCGCGTTCAATACATTGAGAAATTTAGCAAATCTTCAGGGAAAAGAATATAATTATTTTAAGGATGAAGAACCAGGAAAGATTCTTCATGAACTAAGGTTTGGAGAAAAAACGCTACTGGGAAAGAAACCTTATAGCCCGTATTTCGGATCTGCTGACACCTGTCAGTTGTTCCTTATCCTGCTCCACGAGGTATTTAAATGGACAGGCAATAAAGAATTTGTTAATGAGTTTAAGGAACCAGCGCTAAAAGCCCTTTACTGGATTGACAATTTTGGGGATATGGACGGCGACGGGTATGTAGAATATAAGAAAAGATCAAAAGAAGGGCTTGATAACCACTGCTGGAAAGATTCTGGCACCAGTATGATTTTCAGTGATTCAAGGCTTGCCGAAGCTCCCATAGCTACGGTTGAGTTTCAGGGTTATATCTATGACGCGAAGATCAGGCTTGCCGAACTGGCGGAGGAAGTCTGGGATGACCCCTCTTTTGCAGAAGAATTGAGAAATCAGGCAAAAGAGTTAAAAAGGCGTTTTAACAGAGATTTCTGGATAGAGGACAGGGGAGGGTATTTTGCTCTTGGGCTGGACAAAAACAAGGAAAAAATTGATTCAATGACATCAAATATGGGGCATCTTCTCTGGAGCGGAATAGTTGAAGATGACAGGGCTGGTATTATCGTCAAACAACTGATGAGCAGGGACCTTTATAACGGCTGGGGAATTCGCACGCTATCCAGTCACGACAGGGGATATAATCCTATTGAGTATCATAACGGGACGGTATGGCCCCATGATAACAGTTTAATCGCAGAGGGATTTATAAAATATGGGTACAGGGATGAAGCAAACCGGATAATAACAAACCTTCTGGAAGCTTCTCAATATTTTGACAGCAGGTTCCCTGAGGTATTTGCAGGCTACCAGAGGACTGAAGTTGATTTCCCAGTGTCGTATCCGACTTCATCCATACCTCAGGCGTGGGCTGCTGGTGCAAGCATGCTATTTTTACGGCTTATTTTAGGACTTGAACCTGACCGCAAAAGCCAGAGTATAAAAATAGATCCTTATTTGCCTCAGGTGATTGAGGATATTTGCGTGGAAAACATCAGGCTGTTCAATAAAAAATTTTCAGTATTTGCAGGAAAAGGTCGTTCAGAAATAAAATTGTCAGAATGAAGGCAAGAGCCAGGGACCTGTCCCTCTTTTATCCTGCAAAGATATATTTCATGATTAAATGGTGTATTTAATTCATCAGACATGCCGTTATGTTTTTGAGCTTTTTTAACAGTTGTGGATTCCTATTTTAAAATTTTTTTGAATATTTATTAATTTTCCATGTGGTCGTAAACAGTGATCATTGCCCTGGTTATTCTGTACATGTCTTCAAGTATCGGTGTTGTGGCTTCAGGGCTCCCCAGGGTTGCATTTGCAGCATCAAGCATATCCTGTGGATATACGAGGCTTGCGTTCAGGTCTTCAATGGCGCTGTCAAACGTATGCATGGTGGCATTTGCTTTACTCATGTTTGTCGGATCATCCACAAAATCAATAGTTGAGTTAACAGCATTTATCCCTGTAGATGTTCCTTCTATTGTGGGCTGCAGGAAAGGATATTCTTCAGAGCGTTCACTGAGAGTTTCATTTATAAGATTCAGGTTAAGGTGAAGCAGGCTAAGCATGGATTTCAGAAATTTGAAGCCCAGCCCCAGCTCAGTCTCAATACTTTCGGTTTCATTATAAGAATTCGCTGAGTATTCTGTTAAGTTTATTTTTCCTTCTTCATATTCAGGACTTGTCCCATCCGTAACCGTTTCAGCTGAAGCCGGATACACAGCCAGAAGGATGAAGAAGCCTGCGGCTAACCACAGGCTAAAAACCTGACCTCTGCTCATAAAAATCTACCCCACTGCGTTCATCAGAACTTTTAGACCGATTTATGTGGCATGTATCAAATCTTAACAATTTTTGAAGAATTTTGACAAAATTTACCTGCTTTCTTCCCATTATAATATAATCTGATCAGTCTATAAAAATGTAAGTATTTGAATAAAATAATCGAAGAAGTGCAAATCCTGGAAAAATGTCAAAAAATCCTGGAAAAATGTCAAAAAATCCTGGAAAAATGTCAAAAAATCCCGAAAAAAGGTCAAAATAACCTGAAGTCCATATAGATTTTTTAAAATCTAGTAAAATCCAGTAAAATCAAGCCATCTGTTATACTGAAAGTTTGGAAAATAAAATGTCAGGTTGTACTGTATGAGAGTAAAATGTACTGTATGAGAGTAAAATCTCCTCCTCTCACTCAAAAACTTTAAATAATCGCAAAAATTGGAATTATAATTTTATTCTTATATTAACAACGAACGAATTTTTATTGAATTTTTATACAGGCTTTTCAGTTCCCCCTCAGATACGCTATTAACCGGGCATTCGGGCGCCTTAAATCATGAGTAATAATCAGGAATTTAAACACTATGTACAACTGGCTTTTTTCTCCTGAAGTGCCCGAAGTAAGGAAATCTCTTCTGCCTGAGACTCCCGCCTGAGACTCTTTAAAGACCCGGTCCAGCAACATAAACATGGCAAAAACTAATAAATGGAATGCTGTGAAGTCCTGAATTAGCCTTCAGGGGAAGCTCACTTCGATGATTCGTAAATTAATCCTTTTGCTTTCAGATGCGAGTTATACCTCGCAGAAAAAGTCGCTTGAGAGTAGCGAAAAGGACGTCTTACTCCCGAGGCGAAACTCGAGGAGCGCAGGATTTACATGTAAGGCGAGCATAGAGTGCAAAGAAGCCGGCAAAAAGACAGGCACACATATAAATCTAATTAAAAGACCGAAAGAGGAACAGAAATGGCTGTATGGAAGGGAAAGAAAGTGGTTTTTCATACCACTATGGGTGACATCACTATCGAACTTTTTGAAGATATGCCGATCACGGCAGGAAACTTTGCAAAACTTGTGGACCAGGGCTTCTATGATGGCGTAATTTTCCACAGGATAATTGACAAGTTCATGATACAGGGCGGAGACCCGACTGGAACGGGCACTGGAGGGCCAGGTTATGAGATCCCTGACGAATTCACAAAGCACAACAGGAACGACAAGGGCACTATTTCCATGGCAAACGCAGGACCAAACACTGGCGGGAGCCAGTTCTTCATCAACCTCGTAAATAATAACTACCTTGATAAAATGCACCCTGTATTTGGAAAGGTGGTGGAAGGCATGGATGTCGTCGATGCCATGGGAAAAGTAAAGACTGACCGTCAGGACCGTCCGAAAACTGAAGTAAAAATCATAAAAGCTGAACTGGTCTGAAGTTTTGAGTAACCGGACCATTCAACACTTCTTTTAAATTTTTATTTTTTTATTTGTTATTTTTTACTTTGTTTTTTGTGCCTTTTTTAACTTTCATTTTTATACTTTTTTTAACTTTCGTTTTTTGTACCTGCTATAGGAGAATTCCAGGTTTATATTATAGTGGGTTGCAGCCCTTCCCACGACGAAAAAGAAGAAAAATAACCGATTTAAATAATTGCCAAAATATGAAAAAATTGAATGAAAACAATTGAAGACAGAATGGAAACTATAATCAAGAACTGCGAAAACCAAGTACTGCAAAAATATTAGTCGGTTCAAATGAAACTTATTGTTGTTTCTGATTATACGTTCTAACCGGATTTTCGGATATACTGATAAAAAATACCGTCCAATAAGAAATATAAGATGTTTTTAGAAAACAACGGTAACGTGTAACAGGAATGCGTAACAAGTCACGCATAACAGGATATGTATAACAAGTTACGCGTAACAGGAAATGTATAATAATTCACGCATAACAGGAAATTCCATTAAAAACTGTGAGTAAAAACTGCTGAATATGCGGGAGAAGCGATTTTTGTGTCTGAAACCGGAGAAGAATTTGATCTTCTTGCAATTGAGACTCTTAAATCCAGGTACCTTCAGGAAGGAGAGAAAGATTGGGAGGACGTCTGTAAGAGGGTAGCGAAAGCAATTGCATTAAACCGGGGAGAGTATACCGAGTTTCTTGACATTATTCTCAGTAAAGCCTTCATTCCAAGCTCTCCAACTCTTATGAATGCGGGGACACCTTCAGGCCAGCTTTCAGCCTGTTTTGTCATACCTGTTGAGGACGGAATAGAAAAAATATTTGATTCTGTCAAGACTGCTGCCCTTATACAGAAGACAGGAGGAGGTACGGGTTTTAATTTCTCAAAGATCAGGCCCGACGGCTCTGTTACTGTCTCAGGTGTGGGTACTGCGAGCGGACCTGTAGCTTTAATGCGGCTCTTTAATGAGGCTACCGAGATTGTAAAACATTTTGGGAAAAGAAGAGGCGCCAATATGGGGATTCTCGATATTTCCCATAATGACATTATTTCTTTTATAAGGGCAAAACGTACTGAAGGAGTTCTGAGTAATTTCAATATCTCTGTCATGCTTACCGATTCTTTCATGAGCCTGGCTGACGAAGGAAGGATGGATGAGGTCTGGAATACAGAAACAGGCACAAAAATAGGAGAAATATTTTCCGAAATCGTCGAGGGGATCTGGAGAAATGGAGAGCCGGGGGTTCTTTTCTATGACCACATAAACAGGGACAATTTCACACCTGCACTTGGAGACATTTCAGCGACAAACCCCTGCGGAGAAGAACCTCTCCTGCCTTTTGAGTCCTGCAACCTGGGAAGCATTAACCTTTCCATACTTGTTGAGGAAGGAAAAGTTAACCGGGACTCACTCAGGGAAGCAGTCCGAAAAGCTGTCCGTTTCCTGGATAATGAAATCGATGTAAATGTTTATCCTGTCCCGGAGATTGAAAAGGCAACAAAAAAGACACGAAAAATCGGGCTTGGAGTCATGGGCTTTCATGATATGCTTTTGAAACTCGGGCTGCCCTATGACTCGGAAGAAGCTCTCAGGCTTGCAGAAAAACTTATGGGCCAGATTAACCGGGCTGCTATCCGGGAGTCAGAAAAACTTGCAGCCGAAAAAGGGCCTTTTCCGGAATACGAAAACTCAATATGGGAATTTCCAGTAAGAAATGCAACATTAACTGCAATTGCCCCTACTGGCACTATAAGCATCCTCGCCGGCTGCTCGGCAGGAATTGAGCCTGTTTTCAGCTGGGTTTACAGGCGGGCCAGGATAGCTGGAAAGGAATTCATGCTTGTGCATCCCCTTTTTGAAACGCATTTCAAGCAAAAGCTTTCGAAACCTGATTACAATCGGCTGCTTGAGCATGTATATGCTCACGGAACTCTGCAGGACATAACAGATTCAAAAATAGTGAGCGAGGAAGAAAAAGGGCTCTTCAGGTCAGCCCTTGATATTAACTGGAAAACTCATATAGATATACAGGCAGCCTTTCAGAGACACTGCCATGCAGGGATCTCAAAAACCATAAACATGCCTGTAGATGCTGGAAAAGAGGATATAGGGAAAGCTCTGATTTATGCCTGGAAACAGGGATTGAAAGGGCTTACAATCTACAGGACAGGAAGCAGACAACATGTTGTTCTCAATTTAAAAAAGCGCTGAAATATATATCCGAAAAGAATATGCTAAGTGTTAACCTGCGCTGAAATATAATAATATTTTTCATACCAAATATATAAATTTTTTTACAAAGTGTTATACTACTGGAATTGTTGTTATCTTACTAAAAATATATATACATTCGTATCCCCTCATATAGCATGATTGCTGCCTCTAAACATCACCTTGAATTGCTCACCGCATGTGTTATTTATGGTACCGTCGGAATTTTTATGGAATATCTTAAGGACATGTCTGTTGGCTCCATTATTTTCTATAGAGTCCTCTTCGGGCTGTCAGCCATACTGTGCTATCTTGCAATTACCGGAAACCTCAGTCAACTTGCGTTAAAAAAGAAGAAAAAATATCTTCTTCTTTTAGGAATCTTATATGTTTCACAGATGTTTTCCTACTATTCTGCAATCCGGTATCTCGGGGCTTCTTCTGCCGTTCTTCTTCTTTATACTGACCCCATATACCTGACTTTCCTTGCTCCTGCTCTTCTTGGAGAAAAGAATACTGAGAAAACTATTTTTGCCCTTTTCCTTGGCCTCATAGGTGTATTTTACGTAACAAGACCTGAAGGCGGCTTTGAACAGATTGCATTCGGAAGCGACTATCTCAAAGGTGTGGTTTTCGGGCTCGTAGGCGGCCTTTTCAGCAGCGGTGTCATTATCTCCGTCCGCTACCTGAGGAACGAATACAACGGGCTTACCCAGCTGGTCTGGCAGAGTGTGATCAGTCTGGTCTTCCTGTCTCCTTTCGCAGTCACCCTGCCAGGACAGGTTCTTGTAGAAAACCTTTATACCCTCATGCTTTTCGGAGTAATGATTACAGGTATAGGTGCAGTGTTTTACATAAGAGGGGTTGCAGGAGTAAGTGCCATCACAGGCAGTATCCTGACCCTTCTTGAGCCTGTTTCCTGCATATTCTTCGATTACACTGTGCTGGGGAGCGATGTACACAGTGGAATGCTTATCGGATGCTTCTTTATCCTTGCAGCAGCAATTGTGATAAGCCTTGATAACTGTGTGTTTCTCAGAAAATTTATCTTCGGGGAAAAGCTGGCCTCCAGCATAAAATTGCCTTTCTGGAAAAAAGAACTCTTAAGACCCCAGGGAAAATAAATTCCCTTCTTTCTTTTTATATTTCTGAGTTCAGGAAAAAATCCCGCTGAAAACCCGGTCTTACTCCAAAAAATATATATCCACAGTGTTTTATTTCTCGAATGTGCCAGTTCAGGAAAATTCTTTCAAGTCATATTCAGAAGTCATAACAGGCAGCATCATTTACGGTACCATTGGGGTTTTTCTGGACCGGGTTCAGGATATGTCTGTAGGGTCCGTTTTATTCTGCAGGCTTTTATTCGGCGTATTCATGATTTTCTTTTACCTGCTGCTGAGCGGAAGCCTGGAACAGCTCAGACTTCGCAGGAACAGAAAATATCTTTTACTGCTGGGTTTCCTTAATGCTGTAACAGGAATATGCTATCTATCTGCTATAAGGCACAGCGGGATTTCCACTGCCGTCCTTCTCCTTTATACGGCTCCGGTATATGTCAATCTGCTTGCTCCGGCAATTCTCGGCGAGAAGGGCAGCAGTAAAAGTTTCCTGCCTCTCATCCTTTCGGTTTTGGGGGTATTGCTTATTACGCGTCCCGGTGAAATTCTGTTTAACATTAATGCAGGCTCCGAGTTCATAAAGGGCCTGTTATACGGCATACTTTCAGGAATCTCTTTCGGTACGACAATAATTCTGATCCGTTACCTGAGGCATGACTATACAGGGATCTCCCAGACTTTCTGGTTGACCGGAGTAAGCCTTCTTTTTATGTTGCCGTCAGCACTTTTAACTCCTGCCTCAGTATTCTTAAAGAATTTCGATACTCTGTTTCTCTTTGGTATAACTATAACCTTCGCTGCCATCCTCTACCTCAGGGGAATTTCAGGCATAAAAGCTCAGACTGGCAGCATTCTTGCCCTTCTGGAACCCGTATCAGGAATCTTCTTTGACACGGTTGTCCTGAGAAGCCCGTTTTATATTTCGACTCTCCTGGGCTGCGTGTTAATTCTTACAGCAGCTTATCTCGTGAGTAGAAATGGAACCGGAGACCAGAGTCTAAAAACCGATAACCAGCCAGTACTCTGATAGGTTTATGGTCTGTGCAATTCGATAATGGTGATATATTAATGGGCACAACAAAAATGATCAGCGATATTACGATAGGTGCTCCAGGGTCCAGGCTTTAAAATAGAATTTGCCGGACACAGGCAGTTAATTTTTAATATGCTTCCTATCCCGTTCCCAAAAGCTCTTTACTTAAGAACTCCTCTATTTTTAAGACTGAAGTTTTGAAATCGCAGGAAAAGCATGACAGACGAAATCCCAATTATAGAGCTTAAGAACCTGACCAAAACTTACAAAAACGGGGTTGAATTTCGCGCTCTTGACAGCGCAAACCTGATAATTCAAAAAGGGGAATTTGTTGCAATTGTAGGTCCTTCTGGTTCAGGCAAAAGCACACTTATGCATCTCATAGGTCTGCTGGACACGCCCAGCTCAGGAACTCTTCTTATAGACGGCAGGGACGTAACAAAGATGTCGGATAAGGAACGTTCCGCAGTGAGAAACAGGATGCTTGGCTTTATTTTCCAGTACCACCATCTTCTTCCCGATTTTACTGCTCTCGAAAACGTAATGATGCCGCTCCTGATTGCGGGAAAGAGCAGGGATGAAGCAAAGTCTGTTGCAGAAAAACTCCTTAAAGAGGTCGGGCTCGCAGACAGAATAGACCACAGGCCAGGAGAACTTTCAGGCGGGCAAAACCAGAGGGTTGCTGTAGCCCGGGCTCTCAGCTGTTCCCCGGCAATCGTGCTCGGAGACGAGCCAACAGGCAACCTTGATACGAAAACAGGGGATTTAATCTATGAACTTCTCCGCAGACTGAACAGGGAGTATAATCAGACATTTATTGTGGTAACCCATAATGAAGAGCTGGCTGGAAAAGCCGACAGGGTTATCAAAATTGTGGACGGAAAAATAACGGATCAGTGAGGGGGAATAATGGAGTACGCAAAAGGAAGGATAGGAAGGGTTTTTACCGTAAGGATTGACCACGGGGATGACCTGATTCTTGAACTTATCAAACTTGCAGAACTTGAGAAGATCGAGTCTGCTGTGTTTATGCTGTTGGGTGCATTGAAGGAAGGAAAACTTGTTGCAGGTCCGAAAGAAAACAGAAGGCCTCCTGAACCTGTCTGGACCGGCTTCAGTGACGCCCGTGAGATTCTCGGGATCGGGGACATTTTTCAGGAGGACGGGGAGCCCAAAATTCACCTTCATGCAGGGACAGCCCGGGGTGATGACATTAAACTGGGTTGCCTGCGAGGGGAAAGTGAAGTTTTCATGGTTGTAGAAGTATTTATTTTCGAGTTAGAAGGAATTTCTGCCAGAAGGATAATGGATCCGGAGCAGGGGTTTGCCCCCGTGAGCTTTATACAGATCCCTGATAACGAATAATATTTTCCAATTGATATAAATATAGTATTGTTCTGGAACCGGCCAGTTTAAGCTGAAAATGATGGAAAACAGATCTAGCAAATTGTCCCATTTCCATTTTTAAGAAACTTATTTTTCAGTTATTCAAACTTAATTGTTCCGAATTAGAACTGCAGTAAGGCTAGTTTTGCATTATGATTTCCAGTTCCCGTAATCTTTTTAGTGCAATCATCTTCTCGGTATTATCTCTTAAAAATTCCTCTTCCAGAGTCTGTACTATTTTCGGGAATGGAACAGTTAACTGGTAATATTTTACAGGTCTGCCTTTTCCTTTATTCTTCTTTTCGGACCTTTCATCCACCCAGCCCCTATCCCTTAGAGGGCGCATGGCTACACTCACTTCCGGTTGTCTGAGTCCGGAAACGAGTTCGATGTGAAGGGATCTGAGCTCTTTACAGTCTTTTAAACATACGATTGCGGTGGCCTCTGTCCTCGGGAGTCCCAGGCTCTGGAGCATATCAATGATTGAATACTCTTTTTCGGTTAAATTAACTGGAGAATCTTCGGTCATCGAGAATGAATAATACTTTCAGGTTTATATATTTTATGTAGATAAAATTATTTTTTTAAATAAATTGGGTACTGTAACCAGATAAAAAAGGTATCTAACCCTAGTAGTTCCTTTTTCATGGAGTTTGTGTATAAAAGACTTGAAGAACAAATCTCCAGAAAAAAATAGACTTTGTAGTTCTAACCAAAACCTTTAAAGCATGGGTTTGCAGGAATAAACATCTCTTAAGCAGAAAATAGACATTCAGGAAACAAAAAAAGAGGTTCTGTTGTTCCGGGAGATAGATGTCCTTGAAAGCTGGAAATAAATACTTCAGATAAATAAATAATCGGCTTTAGGCGCATTAATCTCTTCTATCCTTTAAATGGGGAAGATTTGCTCTGAAAAGATATGTGTGAATTCTCAAAACAGGATTCCTTAAAATGAGATTCCTTACATACTGCTGCCCTGAGATAGAATTGTTGTAGAAGAATAAAAAAGGAATGTCTCCTCTGAAAAAGAATATCTCTTCCGGAAAATGCAGGCACATCACTCAGTTAAATTATTCGTCCGAACCGGATAAAGAATTAAATACAATTCGGACATGTAACGCTTAGATTAACTGACGCATAGATCAACTAAAAGTCAAGTTCAAATAACAGAATATATGTATAGATAGTCAGAGATTAGAAAGGGTGAAATGATGTCGTATATCGGTTTACAGCAGGATTCTGGAGAATATAAGATCCAAAAGATACATGCTCGGGAGATCCTGGACTCAAGGGGAAATCCCACAGTTGAAGTTGATGTGTTTACACCTAAAGGATTTGGCAGGGCAAGTGTTCCTTCAGGAGCTTCCACGGGTACTAACGAAGCCCTTGAACTGCGCGATGCAGATCCTAACAGGTACGGAGGAAAAGGAGTCCTGACCGCAGTCAAGAACGTAAATACCATTATCCAGAAGGAACTGCTTGGACTTGATGTGCGAAACCAGCGGGAAATCGACGAGCTTATGATAGAACTCGATGAGACCGAAAACAAATCTAATCTTGGAGCAAATGCCATTCTTGGCGTATCCATGGCAGTTGCAAAAGCCGCAGCTGACTCTCTTAATATACCGCTTTACCGTTATTTCGGTGGCTCCAACGCTTTTACCCTTCCAGTGCCCACAATGAATGTCCTGAATGGAGGAAAACATGCAGGAAACGAGCTTGCAATTCAGGAATTCATGATTCAGCCAAAAGGTGCAGAGACCTTCTACGAAGCTCTTCAGATCGGTGCTGAGATTTACCAGATACTCGGAAAGTTCCTTGAGAAAAAATACGGACGCTCTTCTACTAACGTGGGTTACGAAGGCGGGTACGCTCCAAAAATGGGCGAGTCCACAGAAGCCCTTGATGCGCTCGTACATGCAATTGAAGAAGCAGGCTATACCGAGTCTGAGGTCACAATAGGTCTTGATGCCGCAGCAACCGAGTTTTATGAAGAGGAATTCTATAACATTGACGGGAAGAAACTGGCTGCTCCGGAATTGCTTGACTATTATGTGGAGCTTGTAAACTCTTACCCGATTCTTTCTATTGAAGACCCCTTCTATGAGGAAGCCTTCGAAGACTTTGAAGCGCTTACCAATGAACTCTGGGACACAATCATTGTAGGTGACGACCTCTTTGTCACAAACATTGAAAGGCTGTCAAAAGGAGTGGACATGGGAGCAGCAAATGCCCTCCTTCTCAAAGTTAACCAGATTGGCTCAATCTCGGAAGCTTTTGATGCCGCAAGCATGGCTTCCAGAAACGGCTACACAGTAATTGTAAGCCATCGCTCTGCAGAAACTGAAGATACGACCATTTCAGACCTCGCGGTTGCAATAGGAGCTGAAATGATAAAGACCGGTGCACCGGCACGCGGCGAGAGAACTGCAAAATACAACCAGCTTCTCAGAATAGAAGAAGACCTTGGCGAAGTTGCACATTATGTGCAGCTCTAACCCTTTTTAATGCAGTTTTCTAATTTTTTACCTTTTTTATTTTCATTCTTTTCGGCTTTTTACTTATTTTCAGTTTTTTACTTATTTCCTTATTTACATTTCCCTATTCTTATTTCCATTTCCATTTTCATTTTCATTTTCTTCTTTACATTTGGCATGAAAGTCCATGATGAGAAAACTCATCACGTACTCTCTCCTTCCTTTTTTCCCATAATTGCGATAATTCCACTAATTATTGTTATCCTTTCATCAACCGAG
>Ga0265294_10001891_pt1 | contig 27858 bp, 20 predicted proteins | sample MunlanPumphouse3_FD_192504 | JGI IMG/M metagenome (GOLD analysis project Ga0265294, IMG submission 192504) | Groundwater microbial communities from a municipal landfill in Southern Ontario, Canada - Pumphouse #3 | ecosystem: Environmental > Aquatic > Deep subsurface > Groundwater | place...
AGAAGGTTTAAGGCTGACAGAATCTGAACCGGGGCATTCGAGGGAAAAATACACTCATTCTCACTTACAAGGAGCCGTGGACCTGAGCTTCTTTCCATGAACAGTGGTCTCTTTGCTGTAAAATGGCTTTTACAGGACTGATACTTACTTGTTGATCAGATCCGCCAGGTAGTCAGTCAGGTAAAAAAGACGTAAAGGACAAGGAGAGGTAAAAGTGCGCTGGTTAGGGCACAGGCTTTATGCCTGGGTGAATATTGCAGTAGATTCAAGGCTTTCTGTTAAGGAAGGACATGAGATCTCGGTAAGTGTGAAGTAACACTATGCTTCAAAGCCTTAATTAACTTTCAAACGCGTTTGTGCACGTAGACCGGGAGAATCGGGAGAGATTTTTCACCGGCTTCCGGAAAACGACCCCGACGTTGCCCATGTTAATTCTCCTGAATCCGTATCTCCCGGTAATTTCTCCCGGTAATTAATCCATCCTAACTCTTTTACCAGGGCTTCAGATTTTTCATATTCAGGTTCTGGTTATCTCTGCTCCGCTGTTTTTAGCCCTGGTCATCATCGTGACTCCGCCTACGGTTTCGTCAAGCATTTTCTGGACTTCTGTTTGAAGCCTTCTGCCTTCTTCTTTATTGTCCACAAGAGCATAGACCACAGGCCCGAATGAACTTACTCCGGCTCCATAACACTGGCTGCGCAGGAAAGAAGCAATATTCTTTACAAAATCCGGCCAGATAAGGCTCTCCCTCTTGTTAAAGCCGACAGTCTGGACATGATTTATTGCAGCTCCGAAACTCTCAATATCTCCCTCTATTACGGCAGGCATCATCTGCATGAGCACTACATGGGAAATTTCCCTTACTTCCTCTATGGGCAGGGGGCAGAATTTTTTGAATGTATCAATTTCCTCCTGGTCATGCATTCCTTTCTCATTTGGAATTGCTAACAGGATATCCCATTCAGGGAAATCCTCCCGGAAGAGAACTGGACCGGGAGGTACGCGGCTTGCAGCCGATGGCATAAATCCTCCCTTATCTTTAAATTTGTGTCCTCCGTCAACTATAAACCCTCCTTTCTCAAAAGCAGTTACTCCTATACCTGAAGTTCCTCCTCTTTTTACTGTGAGTGCGAGTTCTCTGACACTCTTCCCAAGCCCGTAGAGTTCATTCACTGCTGCCGCTACTGCCAGGGAAGATTGAGTTCCTGATCCAAAACCCACATGAGCCGGGTACACTTCCTCAACATTGACCCTGATTCCTTTCCCTTCAGGGAGCAGGGTTTTTGCAGCTTTTTCCATTCGATCGGCAAAATCCTGAAGACCTTCAATACTGACTTCCTCGGCTTCTTCTGCCGTAATCTCTATATTCGGAGATGAAAGGGTAAGTCCTGCTCCTCCATCGACTCTTCCGATTTCTCCATTCATATCAATAAGAGTCATATGAATTCTGCAAGGGGTGGTTATTCTGATCATGTGTTTGTCAATCCCGGACATTTTAAAATTTTATAATATCCTCATTATCTTTACTTTCTATTGTAATTGCTCATATTTAATCTTTTAAAAAAAATCCTGCTCGGGGAGTCTTTCTGGTTCTAAAACTGGGTGCAGAAGATTCCGTAAAAAGCTAAGTGTTCTGTGAAAAGAGAACCCCGGTTAGATTGGTAAGTTTACAAAACTAAAAGGGAGTAATAAAAATTTAAAATCACTGATTCTCTTCCGGGCTTTGTTTTTTTACTATTCTTTTTTTCGTTATGAGATTCATTGTTTATTTTATTCTTCCACTTTTATTTTCTCACTATCAATGATCTGCCTGTCATCTTTTCAGGTTTTGGGATTTCAAGAAGATCAAGAAGGGTAGGAGCGAGATCGGACAGTTTCCCATTCTCAAGGGCTTTTACTTCACCGTTTCCTGTATATATGCACTTTACAGGGTTTGAAGTATGAGCCGTATGTGGCTCGCCTGTATGCGAGTTTTCCATCTGTTCGGCGTTCCCGTGATCTGCAGTTATAAGTGCTGCCCCGCCTGCCGTTCTCAGTGCTTCTACAATCCTTCCCACGCAGTTATCTACCGTCTCCACAGCCTTTACTGCGGCTTCAAAGTCTCCTGTGTGCCCCACCATGTCCATATTTGCAAAATTAAGTATGATCACATCGTACTTTCCTGATAGGATTCTTTTTACTACTTCGTCCGTGACTTCATATGCACTCATTTCAGGTTTGAGGTCATAGGTGGATATTTTAGGTGAGGGGATAAGGCAGCGGTCTTCTCCCGAATAGCATTTTTCCTGCCCGCCGTTGAGGAAGAAAGTTACATGGGCATATTTTTCGGTTTCAGCAATGCGGAGCTGGATAAGCCCCCTGTCGCTCAGCACTTTGCCAAGAACATCTGTTAACTCTTCAGGTGGGAATGCTATGGGCAAATCCAGGGTTTCATCATACTGTGCCATGCAGACATAATGGACTTTCGGGCGTTTCTCCCTTGTAAAGCCTTCAAAGTCGTCTTTTACAAAAGCCCAGGTAAGCTGTCTCGCCCTATCGGGTCTGAAGTTAAGGAAAACTATCGAATCCGTATCCTGTATTACTGCCTCGGGGTTTCCTTCTGAGTCTGTAACTATTGTGGGCTTTATAAATTCATCAGTTTCTCCCCTTTCATAAGCTTCAGAAACTGCAGTTACGGCATCAGAGGTTTTGTATGGCGCGACTCCAAGAGTAAGGGCATCATATGCAAGTTTTGTTCTTTCCCAGCGTTTGTCTCTGTCCATTGCGTAGTAGCGCCCCTGTACTGTCGCTATTTTTACACTCTGGTTTTCTTTACAAAACGCATCAAGCTCCTTGACGTCTCCTAATGCAGCTTTCGGGGGGACGTCTCTCCCATCCAGAAACACATGTATATATACTTTTTTTAGCCCTTTTTCCTGTGCAAGTTTGATAAGGGCATAAAGGTGGGTCATATGACTGTGGACGCCTCCGTAAGAGACAAGTCCCATAAGGTGAAGGCTCGAATTATTGAGCTTCACATTTGAAATTGCATCCAGCAAAACAGGGTTTTCGAAAAAGTCTCCGTTTCTTATAGAGACGTTTATTTTTGTAAGGTCCTGGTAAACAACTCTTCCTGCCCCTATGTTCAGATGACCAACTTCAGAGTTTCCCATCTGGCCCTGCGGCAGTCCTACGGCTTCTCCGGATGTTTCTAAAAAGCACGAGGGACGTTCTTTTTGCAGCCGGTCAAGATGAGGAGTGCTGGCTGCTAGGATAGCGTTTCCTTCTTTTTCCTCCCTGTAGCCCCAGCCATCAAGGATCATAAGCATAAGAGGTCTTCTTGCCTGAGTCATATGAAGGGAAATCCGCACATGTTAATAAATAGATTCCCGTGATCTGGAGACTTCTTATAAAATTAAATGTTATATATTTATAATGTATTGAAAATTTATCTACTGTCCTTAAATATAAGTATTAATAATTACATACTTCTCCAAAAGGTGAAAAAGAGACATCCTGAAAGGGAGGGTGTCTCCTCGTATTATTTATTGGAAGTTCAGGCGAAATCTCCGGTTAACGGGAAGGAGGATTGGATTTTATGAGTCAAAACATTAAAGATGTTATGGACATTCGTGACATAAAAATCAAGGATTTAACCGCAAACCCCGCTCCACTGGGTTTGATGGGGTTCGGAATGACAACTGTGCTTTTAAATATACACAATGCAGGTTTCTATCCGATGAATGCAATGATTCTTTCAATGGGCTTTTTCTATGGTGGATTGGCTCAGGTCATTGCAGGGATTCAGGAATGGAAGAAAGGTAATACGTTCGGAGCAACGGCTTTTACCTCATACGGGCTTTTCTGGCTCACACTGGTAGGAATTGTCCTGCTTCCCAAGTCTGAAAGCTATGCAGGGCTGGCCACGGAGTCATTCCCATTTGCTGCATATCTTTTCATGTGGGGAGTTTTCACTCTTTTCATGTTCATAGGCACGCTAAAAGGATCAAAAGCTCTCTCTGTTGTTTTTTTTACCCTTACAATCCTGTTCTTCTTGCTGGCTGCAGGCAACTACCTTGGAAGTGAATCAATACTCGTGATCGCAGGTTATGAAGGAATCCTCACAGGACTTTCCGCAATATATGCAGCTCTTGGCCAGGTGTTGAACGAGGCTTACGGGAAAAAGATAGTTCCCCTCTAAAAACATTTGCAGGTTTCTACATGTTTATTCCGGGCTTTTTAGCCCTAATTTTTTCTTTAATTTTTTTTCTCTCCATCATCTTTTCATTTACTCTCATCATCTACTTCTCATCTATTCTTCATTGTCTACTTCTCATCCATTCTTTATCGTCTACTTTTCATCTATTCTTCATCGTCCTTTTTGTTATTTTTTATTCTCTATTTTTCTGCAGTCGTTCAGTCCGACAATAATTCTCAAAGAAGATTCTCTTCATACATGTGCAGGATTTTTTAATAAATTACTTATTTTTTAACACTCATTTAACTTTCTATATTACCTGTGGTCAAACCAGGAAAAAACCAACGAGGATGAAGAATGGATCTCAAAATCGACTGGAATGAACTCTGGAAAGAGAAAATGGAATTGCAAAGTAAAACAAAAACGAATACCGATTGCACGAATATGTGGAAAAGCCAAAAAAGTGCAAAACGTTTCTGGGATATGACTCAGGAAAATAAAGGCAGGGTTGAAAAAACTCTATCAGGAATGGCTCTTACTCCTGAGTCCAGAGTCCTGGATATAGGTGCCGGCCCGGGGAGCCTGGCAATTCCTCTTGCTGAGATGGTTGCACATGTGACAGCAGTCGAGCCTGCAGAAGGAATGATGGAGATACTGAAACAGAACATGGAGACCTATGGGACCAGGAATATCGACTGTGTTTATAAAGACTGGGAAACTGTTGACGCAGGGTCTGACCTCTGCCCTCCTTATGATGTTGTATTCGCGTCATATTCACTGGGCATGAAAGATATCCGGGCTTCAATCCAGAAAATGATTGACGTCTCTTCAGGATATGTTTACCTTTACTGGTTTGCAGGCGACACATCTTGGGACATTCATTCCCGAAAGCTCTGGCCTATCCTTCATGGCTGTGAGTACAGGCAGGGCCCGAAGGCAGATGTCCTTTACAACGTACTCTACGATATGGGCATCTATCCGAATATGAAAGTCTTTTCTTTTGAACATAATAACCGGTTTGAAAACATTGAAGAAGCTCTTGAGCACTTTAAGCCTCAATATGCCTTATCCTCGCCTGAGCAGGAAGAAATACTCAGGTCTTACCTTCTGGATGTGCTAGAAGAAGAAAATGGAGCCCTCGTGCAGAAAGGCAAAAGCACAAGGGTGAAGATGTGGTGGAAGGTTTCTTCTTTTTGAAAAAAAACGAGGGTGTTTTTTAGCCGTTCAGGCTTGCCCTCATGTCACAATATCTTTATCACGAGCAGCTCTTATCTTTTTGAATATTTCCATCACAACAATAATTGTGGCGGCAATTACGAAAAAGCTGAACCAGCTCTGAAATGTGACCGGGCTTATACTGAGAAGTCCCTGCATGAAAGGTACTTGCATGGCTAAAATATGAAGTGCCTGCATCATAACCACGCCTATGACCAGGAAGTAATTATTCCTTATAGGCACCCGGAATGCGGAACGGTACTCAGAACGGCAGTTGAATACATGGAAATTTTCGAAGAGAACCATCAGGAGAAGCAGGAGGTTTCTTGCCCAGTTTTCTTCGTAGCCTTCTCCAAGTAACCACATCCAGACTGCAAACGCTATCAACCCTATAGTTGCTCCTGAGACCAGGGTCTCTTTTATCATCAGGTTATTAAAGATCCCTTCTTCGGGTTCTCTCGGTTTTCTGTACATCACACCGGGTTCACCTGCTTCAAAAGCCAGAGCCACCCCCTGAATCCCATTCGTAACAAGATTCAACCAGAGGAGCTGGACTGCGAGCAGAGGTATTGGTAAACCTACTAAAAGGGCAAGTATGAACAGGATAACCTCCGAAAGCCCGGTTGAGATGAGAAGAAGTGTAACCTTCCTTATATTATCATAAGCGACCCTTCCTTCCTCGACTCCTGCAACAATAGACGAGAACGTATCATCGGTTACAATCATGGATGAGGTATCTTTCGCCACATCGGTTCCTGACCCCATGGCCACTCCGATATTTGCCCGCCTCAGAGCAGGGGCATCATTGACACCGTCCCCTGTAACTGCAACAAAATGCCCTCTTCTTACCAGTGCATCCACAATCTGCATCTTCTGAACCGGTGTTACCCTCGCAAACACCCGGATTTTTTCCAGGGTAGTCATGAAAGTGGGAAGTTCAGGGTCACCAAGGTCTTCTATCTCTCTGCCTGTGAGCATTTCTTCCCTGGAATCGGTGATTCCAAGCTCTCCGGCTATTGCAAGTGCGGTTTTCGGGTGGTCCCCTGTAATCATTATTACATCAATTCCAGCCTTTTTACAGGTCCGGACCGCTTCATTGACATCGGGCCTTAATGGGTCTATAAAAGCTGCAATGCCCAGGAATGTGAGTTCTGGCTTTACATATTCGAGCTCAGCCTCTTTACCTATTTCTCCCTGGACCGGACCCTCAGCCACAACCAGTGCACGGTACCCTTTCTCCATAAGGGAGTTCAGCTCCCTGTTCAGGGAATCAGGGTCAATAGGGACTTCCCCTCCTGCCGTGTACATTTTCCTGCAGTAAGGAAGAACAGCTTCCATTGCTCCTTTAACAGCTACCCTGATGTGGTCGCTTTTGTCTTCCTTGTAATATACAGCAGCGTACATTCTTTCTGATTCGAAAGGCACTTCGGCAACTATTTTCACTTCTTTTTTTGCTTCCTTTGGATTTATGCTTATCTTGGACGCAAGGGAGAGGAAAGCCACATCTATAGCATCCCCGTGGTGGACCCATTTCCCCTCTTCCTGATAAAGTGTGCCTTCATTACAGATCACAGCAGCCCGCGCAAATTTTTGAAGCCTTTCCATGTCTTTTGTCTCTGGAGTGCTTCCCTTTTCCTCTTTTATCTCCCCTGAAGGGACATATCCCTCTCCAGAAACTTCAAAATAGTTTTCCGGGGGCAGCAGGACTTTCTTGGCAGTCTGCTGGTTGACTGTGAGGGTTCCGGTTTTATCGGTTGCTATTGTGGTACAGCTTCCCAGGCTTTCTACTGCAGAGAGCCTGCGGACAATTACATTCCTCTTTGCCATCCGGGTGGAAGCAATGGAAAGCGCAACTGTTACTCCAACGGGAAGACCTTCAGGGATAGCTGATACGACAAGGGCTACTGCAAGGAAAAAAACTTCTATGGGTGCAGTCCCCTGTGAAAGGGCAACCGCGCTCATAACAGCACTTGCAGCAATAACAATAATTCCTATTTTCTGAGCAAACTCCTCCATCCGTATAAGAAGAGGAGGTTTTGCAGATACCGTTTCCGTGACTGCGCGTGCAATCATACCTACTTCTGTTCGGCTGCCGGTTGCGGTCACCACTCCACAGCCTCGTCCGGTAATTACGGTACTTCCTGCATATGCCATATTGCGCCGGTCGCTTACTGGAATATCTTCCCTCATTATGTCCGCAGTCTTCTGCACAGCCTCTGATTCACCGGTAAGGAGTGACTCATCAATAGTAAGATTAGTAGCACGAAAAATGCGGATATCAGCAGGAACACGGTTTCCTGATTCAAGAAGGACTATATCTCCCGGAACCAGTTCTTCAGCAGAAATCTGGCTCTCGGTTCCCCCTCTCCTTACCCTGGACATTATTTTCAGGATGGTCTGTAGCTGTGATGCGCTCTGTTCTGCTTTCCATTCCTGGATGGTGCCGATTACCGCATTGATTATTACCACAAGAAAAATAAATGCAGCATCTTTGATGTCATCAAGGAGAAGAGATATTACTCCTGCTATAAGAAGAATGTAAATTAAAGGGCTTTTAAACTGATGGATAACTATTTCGGCAATTCCCGGAGGTTTCTTTGAAGGAAGTGTATTTCTTCCATATTCTTTAAGCCTGATTGCTACTTCTTCGGGATCAAGCCCCCTGGAAGACGTTGCAAGCTTTTTGAATATCACTTCGTTTTCCAGAGAATACCACGAAGTAGTTTTTGAATGGCTTTCTAAAATCTCTGTCTCAGAGTGCTTTTCCTGAGATGGGTTATTCTTCCCTTTTTCCTCCGGGCCCTGTTTGTTCTCTTTCCCTTCAGATACATCTGGATCTGATAAAAACACGCTTGTCACCTCTCAAAATTTTTCCCACAAATTTCGCTTCCTTGCGAATTTACGCCAGCTTCCTGTTTTTAAGTCAATCACAGATTTTGTTATTCTTACTCAGGAACGATAGTTTGTTATTTTTACTCAGGAACGATAGATACAGTAAAAGTTTCTTCAGATGCAATTTTTCTGTGTCCTTAAATCAACTGAATCAGTTAAGACCAGGGACTTCATCAATGAAGATCAAATATCGATTTTTACAGCTTAAATGACCCGATATTCTCTGTAAAACCGATTTGCCTGTTTCTCTCCCTTTCATCACATATGTTGCTTATTATAAATCTAATTTTGCTTGTTTGCAGCTTTTATTTTTACTTTTTATTTATTTTTGTTTTATTTTTATCGCTCAACTTCCTGGATGCCCTTTCGGATATAATTATAATCCGGAACTATAACTACTAAATATATTTTGCGAAATCAATTTATATCTATTTTTCTGATGTGCCCTGAATAAAATCGGATTTAAGTTTAAGAGGAGACACTCTTTATCTGTCTTGACTGTGATTTATCCGGACTTTAAGGGCTTTTCAAATGTATAATCCTTTAAAATGTATAATCTTTTAAAATGTATAATCTTTTAAAATGTATAATCTTTTAAAATGTATAATCTTTTAATATGTGTATCATGGAAAGAAGAACCATGATTACGCTGATATCTTCTTATTTTCTGCTCCCTGCTTTTATTACAATATAGAAAATATATCTCATCGTTGCGAAGGTTTCAGCCCGGTAATAAGCCTGGTTTGAGTACCAGTCCTTTTTTCGCAAAGTTTAAACAGTTTTTTAAAATGCTCGCTACCCCCCCTCAGCACCAGGTTAATCCATAACATATGTTTTTCTGCTCGTTCGGGCCATTATGACCGGTGCCCCGCAGCTTTTTTATCCGTTATATCAGAAAAAATTTCTGTATAAATATAATTGTTAGTTTCTCTTTTTACTCGTTAGTTTAATCGTATACAATTTTAATAGTGTCTTATCTGTTATACGTATCTGTCTATATTATATCGAATTAATAATATTTAAAAGTCAAACTTTATTAGTTTCATGAGCTTCAATGTATTTTCTGGAAGTTTTGGACAGATTTTCAAGCGTAGTAGAAAGAATTCTCATGAATACAAAAATGAAAATGCTACTTTTGAACTGATAAAAAGTTCTATTCTAGTTGCATTCTCCGGTGCACTAAGAATACACCTTGCCTTTCTATTAATGTATATTCAATCGAATATACTGGTCTGTATTGCAGGTGGTCTAATTATTTATACAGTTTACACTCTTGACAGAGCTCTGGGATCTGAAGAAGACTCGGTAAACCGGAAGGAACTTAATGGGTCGAATAAAAAAGTCGGACTCACAGTCTCACTGCTGGCTTTCATGGTGGGAACTTATATCCTGGCAGGAGAGGAAATGCTTCCACTTGCGTTCATACCTTTCGTAACCGGATATCTTTACAGTAAAGGCATTAAAATAGGCAAGTTCGCTTTGAAGCTTAAAGGAGGGCTTGGGGTAAAAAATATTGTTGTGGGGCTTACATGGGGTATTTTCATTGCAGGGCTTGCAGGGAGCGGGTGCAGAAACCTTATACCCGTTGTTCTGATTTTCATCTTCTTCGGCGTCAAACTCTTTATTAATTCTACGATCTACGATTTTAAGGATATTGCAGGAGATACTCTTGCAGGTATCAATACCCTTCCAGTAAGCCTGGGAGTAAGGAAAACCCGCAATCTCCTTACTGGCATGCACCTCTTTTCTCACCTTGTAATAGGGGTCGCCCTTATTCATGGAGCTCTCGCTTTTGAACCTCTTATAGTCCTCTATAGTTTTGTTTGCGGACTGATATGCATCCAGAAATTTACACACCCGGAATACGAAGAATTCCCTTCACAGAAAATGGAAAGAACTTTGCTTGTTGACGGAGAATCCACATCCATTACGGGGCTGAGAATTGCGGGATATCTGATTGCATAAAGATTAATCGCCTGAAAGTCCTCGAAAACTTTCCCCGGATCTGCATCTGGAGCTTGAAGCCGTATTTAAAATATCACAAAAAACGCTAATGATATTCTTGGAATAACATGCCCAAAAAATGAAAGTATCTGGAAGTACATTCATGCTAAAAAATGAAAATATCTGGAACATTTTCATGCTAAACTGATAACATGCAGAATCAGTCGAATACTCTATTACAGGGTGGTCAAATATACTTCAAAAGTGTCAGGCTGAAGATTCCCCGGTCTTCAGCTATTTCTATCTGTTTTTCTTTCAGTTTCTTATGGGCTGCAACTTTACATTATTCTGAAACCCGGCTTACAGAGTTTTAATTTCGACTGCATTTTCTTTGTAATATTTGAAAAGGTCTTCTCCCCATTTTATTGATGAGGAATCAAATCCTACAAGGTCGCTTCTGGGGTCAAAGGTCCCGTTTTTGAAAAAGAGAGAGAGTGATAGGAATCTGTCCGTTACGACAAAAGCTACCTTGGCAGTGTCGTAAACATGGAAACTTGTGTGTTTGAACTTGAGATACTCTTCGATTTCAGCGTTATGCTCGTTTTTTATTTTAAAAAAGACATTTGGCGTAACAATCATGGAAATCGGGATATTCCTCCGGGCCATTTCGAGAAACATCGCTGGATAACTTGGAAGGAAAATGGACGCAAAACCCATAAAACGGTTAGAGGCCGGGACATTATCCATGAATGCTTTGTGAGAGTCGTAAATATGTTCATGTTCGTCTTTTATGATCCTGCATTCCTTTAGCTCCTGAATTCTGCTTAACAAAGTATCAGGAACTGCTGTAATGTCATGGTCTCTCCAGAAGTCTTCATTTGTTTCTATGGCCGTCAGAGTATCAAGGAAAGGTTTGTAATATATAGCTGCTACTTTCCCCAGGGAAGTTAATTTATACACTCCTTCCTGCCTGACAATCATATTCGAGTTTTCCATTTCTTTCAGGCGAGGTAAAATCTCAGGTGATCTTACATCGAAGTAGTCCTTAATCTCTGAAAGAGTTTTAGGGTTCTCCTGAAGTAAAAATAGAATATCTTTTCGTTTTTCAGAAAAGGTCAGGATGCTTAAAAGTCCAGTCGATTTCACACTTATCAGCCCATGTATTATAATGCTGTTTCTGGAGTAATATGAAAGTTATTACACTGATATAAGCTCTCCAGTTTTATTTACAGGAGAGGCAATCTTATTTTTTTAATTCCTCTCATCTTTTATATTGAATTGAGGTTACGGTTATATCAAGGTGATATAATATTGCTAGAATGGTATACGAATTCAATATATATTATCTTTTTTAAGAGTATATCTTATCTTTAATAATTTTTTCTGACATTCAGATTTTTTGTGTACCAGTATTTCGAAAATGAAAATTTCCAATTAGCAAAATATTGGCTTACTTCTAAAAGAAATATAGTATTTCACTGATATAAAGTTATTCTATCAATATACGGCTTAAAGCGGTTATTAAAAATGTAAATTAAAAATCAGAGATAAAAAATTGATACTTAAACCCTATTGTCTGATAAATTCTTTATAAAAGTATATTAATATTATATGGTTAAATCTCTAATTATTTATATTAATAATTTGACAAAGTATTCAATTATTGGCAGCGCGACCGGTTATCAGTAGTACATACTCAGCTGAATACCATAAAACGATTATAGTCCCGCCAATTTTCTCTTTCAAGTCATGACATTTCAGGAGACAGATCTAAAATTAGGCGTACCCTGCCCCTGTACGCAGGAGTACTCATGTTTTATTCTGGACTCAGTTATACCTGAGTCCTCTTTGTCTCTATTTTTTCAGTGAAGGAAATGCCGCATTCCTGTGAAAACAAGGGCAACTCCAAGTCTGTTTGCAGTAGCAATGACCTCATTGTCCCTTATCGAGCCACCAGGGGAAACGATATAGCGGATATTATTCTCAGCTGCATGGACCACGCTGTCATCAAATGGGAAGAAAGCATCTGAAGCCATTACACATTCTGACATAATCTTCTGGCAGTATTCTTCAAAGGGTACAGCAGGCTGCTCACGTTCGTAGATTACTTTCAGGTTTTCAACTGCTTTTGTGGCTGCCAGTTTACGGATGGAATCTACCCTGTTAGGCTGCCCGGCTCCCATTCCCAGGACCATGAAATTCCCTGGTTCATATTCATAAGCAAGGATCACGGCATTGGACTTTGTAGCTTTACATGCTTTAAGGCAAAACTCCGAGAGGGCACGCTTATTTTCAGGATAAGGTACTTCAGTAACAGACTCCCATTTTTCGTAGATCCCTATGTCCCGGCTCTGCTTGAGCATGCCGCCTATGACGTATTTGTAGGTGTATTCCGCTCCGAAGCCCTCCCTGAGGTCAGGAAGTTTCAGGAGCCTCAGATTTTCGCTTTTCTTTTTCAGGTATTCAAGTGCATCGGGCTTGAAATCAGGGGCAAGGATAATTTCTACGAATTTCCCGTTCAAAAAAGTTGCAGCTTCCAGGTCAAAAACCTCGTTTGTGCAGATTATACTCCCATAAGCCGAAATAGGGTCCCCGTCCCAGGCAGAATGCAGCGCCTGAAGGAGGGACTCTCCGGTAGCAAGTCCGCATGGGTTATTGTGTTTTACTATTGCTACGGCAGGGGAAGCGTTCCCGAGTTCTTTGACAGTCTGGAGGGCGTTGTCCGCATCCACATAGTTGTTATAGGAGAGTTCTTTTCCATGAAGCTGGATGGCTTTTGCCAGACTCGGACCTTTTATTGCAGAGTCTTTATAGAAATATGCTTTCTGGTGCCAGTTTTCTCCATAGCGAAGCTTTACACCGTCAGCAAATTTCAGGTGGAGAACTTCTTCCCCAAGAAGGGTCCTGCTAAGATATGTGTCAATTGCCGCATCATAGTCGGCTGTGTGCCTGAAAGCTTTTACCGCAAGTTCAGCACGGGTTTTATCAGAGATTATCCCGCTTGAGCGCAGCTCCTTAAGGATACGCCCGTAGTCCGAGGGGTCAGATAACACCGTCACCGAGCGGTAGTTCTTGGCTGCGGAGCGGAGAAGGGTAGGGCCTCCGATATCTATATTTTCAATGGCTTCTTCAAGCTCCACATTCTCTCTGGAAACGGTTATTTCAAAGGGGTAAAGGTTTACGGCTATCAGGTCGATAAGGGAGATGTCTTCTTTTGCAGCTTCCTCCATCTGTTCTTTGCTTTCCCGGAGGCATAAAAGTCCTCCATGAATTCTCGGGTGGAGGGTCTTGACTCTTCCTCCCATCATCTCCGGGTAGCCTGTGACTTCCGAAACATCAGTAACCTCAATGTCTGCATCGCGAAGGATTTTCGCGGTCCCGCCTGTTGAGATAATTTTCACGCCAAGTGCTTCGAGCCCGCGTGCAAATTCTACAATTCCTGTCTTGTCTGAGACGCTGAGCAATGCCCTTTTTACCAAAAAATCACCAATATACTTGGTTTAAAAATTATTAGCTATAAAACTTATGGTTTACACATTATTTTATTTGAAAGAGGTTTTTTCGTTGAAAAAATCAGAGTTAAACTCCTTAAATGCAACATTTATGTTAACATTCTGATATAGTCCTTCAAACACGTTGTTCTTTAACCTTTTGGTATTTTTGAATGATATTTTTTCACAAATATTCCATTTCTAACCGCTCAGAAAGAATGTTCAGGTTGAATACTTATCTCTGGAAATCGAAAGGATAATAAGTACAGGAAGGCGGGTATTTTATTATTCTCACCTTAGCCTGTTCCATATTTTTAAGCTTTATTTATTATTTTGCTTTCAAGGTCTATTTTTAAGAAATAGATACAGGGGATGGGGATTCAATGGAAAAGGAATATGATATTATAATTATCGGGACAGGGACTGCAGGCAGAACTCTGGCAGGCAGGGCAGAGTCTTCTGGAATGAAATTTGCCATTATTGACTCAAGGGAGTACGGAGGCACCTGCCCTCTAAGGGGATGTGATCCCAAAAAAGTTCTTGCAGGCGCATCGGAAGCTACAGACCTGAATAACCGGCTTATAGGCAAAGGTGCAGGGACAGAAGAGCCTTTAAAAATAGACTGGCCTTCGCTTATCAGATTCAAAAGGACGTTTACTGAAGTCTATCCCCGCGAAGCTGAGAAAATGTTTGCGGATATGGGGATTGATATGTATCACGGTAGAGCCCGGTTTAAGAACGAAAACACCGTAATTGTCGGGAATGATGAACTCAAAGGAAAATTTATTTTTCTTGCAACAGGCTCAAAGCCGCGTAAACTGAAGATTCCTGGAGAGGAATACCTCACAACAAGTGAGGAATTTATGGAACTCATGGAGCTCCCTGAAAAGATTATTTTTGCAGGGGGAGGGTATATCTCCTTTGAATTTACACACATTGCCAGGCGGGCAGGGGCTGAAGTCCTGATCCTGCACAGAAGTGAAAGGCCTCTGGGGACATTTGATCCTGATCTGGTGGACATGCTTGTCCGGGCTTCCGAAGAGTCTGGAATAAAAATCCTTACAAATAGGCCGGTGGTAGCTGTTGAAAAAGCAGGTGACGGTTTTCTTGTCAGGACTGAATATAAAACCGAAACAGGGTCGGAAGTCCAGGTTTTCAATGCGGACATGGTGGTAAACGGCGCAGGGCGGGTTCCTGATATTGAAGACCTGCAGCTTGAGAATGCCGGAGTCAGGGCTGAAAAAAAAGGGATTATAGTCGATAAGCATATGAGAACATCAAATCCCCGGGTTTATGCAGGGGGAGACTGTACTGCCGAAGGAATTCAGCTTACTCCGGTAGCAACTCTTCAGGGAGAAGTTGCAGCTGCTAATATTTTTGACAGAAACGGGGCTGAAGCCGATTATACAGGAATTCCAAGTGCAGTATTTACCATCCCTGTGCTTGCTTCCGTTGGAATAAGTGAGGAAAAAGAAAGTGATAAATACAGGGTTATTTTCCGTGACCGCAGTACATGGAGCACTACCAGGAGGGCAGGGATGGAATTTGCAGCTTCAAAGATAATTCTTGACGAAGAAAATGACCATATAATGGGAGCCCACATCCTGGGACCCAATGCCGAAGAAGTTATCAATATCTTTGCCATGGCAATGCGTCTCGGGCTCAGGACTTCGGATATAAGGAAAGTTGTATTTACCTACCCGACAATATGTTCCGATATTCGATATATGCTGTAATTCCGGTAGCTTTAAAGACTGCCTTTTTCTTTTATCTGGTCCGAAAAACTTAGAAATAAAAAACGACCAATACTTTAACAGATACATTTCAAAAAGCTGTTTTATAGTTATAATCTGAAATTTGAACCTCTTAACGGAGTTCTTTTAATGCCTGAAAAAAAACCCAGAAAATCGACTTCAAAAGAAGTCCTGATTGAATATGATATTCCTGACAACAGGCATAACTTTGACCGCATCTGGGACCTTCTAAAAGAGGAATACACGGATGCAAAACCATCTCTTAATTACAGCAATCCTTTGGAACTCCTTGTGGCAACCGTTCTTTCTGCCCAGTCGACGGACGTTCAGATCAATAAGGTGACGGAAAATCTGTTCAAAAAGTACAGGACCGCCTGGGATTACGCAAGCGCAGATATCAGAGAACTGGAAGCGGATATTTATTCTACAGGGTTTTACAAAAGCAAAGCAAAAAATATCAAAGCGGCTGCACAACTGATTATCGAAAATTATGGGGGAGAAGTCCCGCAAACAATGGAAGAACTCGTCACCCTTCCAGGAGTGGGGAGAAAGACCGCAAATATAGTGCTTGCCAGGGCTTTTGGGATAATAGAGGGTATTGCCGTGGATACTCATGTGAAAAGAGTCTCAGGAAGGCTGGGGCTTACCAGGAATTCGGACCCGGTAAAAATAGAACAGGACCTTATATCCCTTGCCAGGAAAGAAGACCTTGATTCGATTTCCATGACCCTGATCTATCACGGGAGAAAAGTTTGCCAGGCAAGAAAACCGAGATGCTCGATCTGTGTTGTAAAAGAACTGTGCCCTTCCAGCATTATTTTTATTGGAGAGTAAACCGGGGTTTCAGGGTACAAAAATAGTTTTACAGTTTTATTAAGAGGAATCTGGAATGCTCATTCCAGAGCATGCACTGTGGTAATTTAAGAGTAGCCGTTTCTTCCTTTTTCTGGAAGAAGCGGCGTTTCAAAACAGAGAAAGGAATTTTGCTCAGGCTTTTTTATTGAAAATCTTTCCAAACCCGAAACTGATAGCCAGCACTGCTACAGTCCCGATTGCAATTGCCATAACCTCTCCGCTCTTTCCCATGCCTTCAATAGCGTAGTCAGACATTGGAGAACTTACTGCGGGTTCCGTTTCTTCGAGTTCTGACATTTTCGACTCTTCAATTACTCCTCCTGCTGCACTTTCCAGCCCGTCGGGGTCGGAAGAGGCAAGGAAAGGAGCAAGGATGGAAAGCAAAAGCGCAATTGCGATTCCTGCGTAAAGGAATTTCATATTTGAGTTTTTGCTCATGCATGAGCCTCCGTCTTGGATTTCTCAGGTCTGGCAGTGTACCCGCCTTCAAGCAGGTCAGGACGGGATTTTGCAATCGCCGTGATCACGACCGAAGTGATCAGCCCTTCCCCGATAAAGCCAATTATCAGGTGGAAAGTTCCCATAGCGATAAGCCCGGGTACCAGAGGGAAAGTGCCTGCAAGCCACATCTGCACGGCGCAAACAATTGATGAAACGAAAAGTCCTAACCATGCGCCTCCGAAGGCTGCAATGCTTGTTCCTGCACTCTTGCGGAGAGCTAGATATGTATAGTATCCTGCAAAGCCGGAAATAATGCCCATGTTAAGGATATTTGCTCCCATGGTGGTGATTCCACCGTCTCCGAATGCGAAACCCTGTACAAGCAACACGAGTGTGAGAACCAGTACTCCAGCCCAGGGGCTTCCGAAAACAATGGCAACAAGAGTTGCTCCTACCATGTGCCCGCTTGTTCCCATCCCTATAGGGATGTTCATGGCCTGAATAGCAAATATTCCTGCTGCAAGGGCAGCAAGGATGGGCACTTTCATCTCTTCAAGCTCACTTTTTGCCCATTTCATTGACATAAAAATAAAAGGAATGCTAATTACCCAGTAAACTATTGCCTGGCTTAGCGGTATAAAAGAATCAGGTATATGCATTTTTATTTTTCCTCTCCTTGAATCTTATATCTTGTCTTTCCCGTTTTCACTGTGAACATTCCAGTTCCCACATTTTTCGGAATATTCATTGTATAAAGAATAAAACACCTAAAAAGTCAGAATACCCTGAATGCTATTCTGTGAATTAATATCAATTAGAAATCTATTATGACTGTTCCGGATGCTCATTTTCAAGGCATTTTCGGAAGATTTTTCTGTTATTTTCTAATTAATTATGTAATACATATATACATTTTGGTATTATTTTTTTCGATAATTTTTTTATGAAATCTTCCTCCGTGCGGTATTTTTATTTTTTAGTTGAATTAAGTAACCCTGAATTTTCTATCAGGTCTAATAGATATTCATCCCGGAAAAGCTGGTGTTAATCCACATTAGCCTAATTTTTTCTGCCTTTTTGAGGAATGGTGATTGCTTTTATAAGCAATTAGGTAATATATGCTCATCAGATTTTAATCTTTGGTAATATTTATTATGAAAAAAAGGTATATTTGTATATTACCATATTCTCTATCATATGGAGGAGTATTTATAGACTGCAAGGAAGTTATTGCTAATTACTGGAATTTCAGGTCTTCAACCTACAAAAATGGGATAAATGGGTTCGATGAAGAAGAGCGCGCTGTCTGGAAACAGATCTTTGAAAATTCCCTGGCTTCAGGCAAGCGTTTAAAAGTGCTGGATGTGGGGACAGGTACAGGTTTTCTTGCCCTTCTTTTTGCCGAGATGGGGCATGAGGTTTCTGGTATAGACCTGTCTGAAGGCATGCTTGAGAAAGCAAGGCATAACGCAGATAATATGGGCCTGGAAATTTCTTTATTCCACGGAGACGCGGAAAATCTGCCTTTTGAAGACTGTTCCTTTGATCTGGTTGTTAACAAATACCTTCTCTGGACACTCCAGGAGCCTGCCAGCGCGGTCCGGGAGTGGAAGCGTGTCCTTAAACCCGGAGGGATGATCTTTGCCATTGATGGAAACTGGTTTGATCCCCGGCCTGACAGGTATATCAAAAGAATGCTTTACGGGCTGGCAGAGAGGTTTGCAAAAAAGAACCAGTACAATCTTATTTTCAAGAAGTCCTACGGCCCTATCAGGAATTCTCTTCCCCTTTACGAAAAAATAAGCCCGAAAAATATTTCCTTTCTCTTTTCCGAAACCGGACTCATGAACACTGAAATCAGCCCTCTTCTGGAAGTGCAGAAATTTCAAAGAAACAGGCATTCATTCTCAAGGAGGATATTTGAGAATAATTCCATATTTTTGATATCCGGGCAGAAAAATTAGAATAAGTCCTCTACAACATAAAGACTGAAAAACGCCATAATGCCCTGACATTTTTATAATTCTTTCTGTGTATATTTACTCTTTTCTTTTTTTGCTTATATAATGCCTGCCATAAGGATTTTTATTATATTTTTTCTTATTTTTCATATTCAGTGAGATAAAAATTCTCAATATTCTTACTGATGATGAAATATGCGAAGCTTTATATTCACATTTTCAGAACCGGTGTTGAATTTGTATCTATGTATTCGTTAATACGGTTTTGGTGAATTAAAAATGGTTTGGTGAATTAAAATGGATTTGATATCATGACCAGCCTGCTGAGTGAAGAAGGCAGTAATTTTACACCTCTATTTCAGGAATGTGGGCCAAATTCATGCAATATACAAAACATAAAGTCCTGCATACTGCATTTCCACAGTAATATTATATCCTGTAATATGAATCTAATTGCCGAGTTTAATCTTCCTCACCTTTATGATATCTTCGCCGAACTGGATGAACTCGCGCATATGGATGTTGAAGATGATGTCTTTCAGGATGTACTCCGGGATCCTGTGATCAGAGCCCTGCTTCCTTCCATTCATGCCAGTTACACCCTTTTCTTCAGTCTGCATGAAACCAGGCTTGCAAAGGAACTCCTGACCTGTAAAGAACCCTGGAAAACGCTGGAATCTTTTCCTTTATATCCCAGATATGAAAATATGATTAAAAGTCATATAGATTATTTCCCTGAAATTGAAGTCCTGGCTTTTATAGGCTGCGGCCCCGTGCCTATTACCCTGCTGCTTTTCAATAAATTGTATGGCATCCGCTGCATCGGCATAGATAAAGATCCTGAAGCTGTGTCTCTGGCAAAAAGCTGTGTAAAGCATTTTGGGCTTGCAAAGGAAATCAGTATTATTGAAGGAGATGAAACCGCGCTTTCAGATCTCGAATGGGACTCTGTACTTATAGCAGGGCTTGCCGAACCCAAAAAGCGTATTTTCCGAAATCTCCACTCCATAATCAAAAATCGAGAGCCAGAATGTAAAAAATCAGTTTCCATCTGCTATCGTAATTATAGTGGCATGAGACAGTTGCTCTATCGTCCGGTCCTGCCCGAGCAGACAGGAGGCTTTAGACTAATAAAAGAAGTCTGCCCCGCTGGAAAAGAAAACAATACTCTGGTCTTTCTGGAGTGTGAGTAACATTCAAAAAATCAGAGCAGAACTCCTGATTGATGAATTTCGCAGCATCTATTCCCGGGTAAAGGGCCTTGAAGATGCCGAAGTGATGGGAAGTCCCTCTCCTGAACTGTATACCGTGTTTAAAAGGCTGGATGAACTAGCAGCTCTGGATGTAGATGAAAAGTTTATTTATGAAATCCTTAAAAGCCCGGATTTTGATTCTCTCATAGCTGAGATCTCTCGCTTCAGGTTTTTATACAATCTCAGGCTTGAAAACGAAAAAGCAAAAAGCCTTCTTGAAAGCTCCAGTATATGGGAAACTCTCCGGAATTTTACATTTTATCCTAACTACCTGCAGCTTGCCAGGACCGAATATACAGGTTCAGGTCTTAAATCCGGAGATTGTGTGCTTTTCCTTGGCAGTGGCCCCCTCCCTCTTAGTCTTATTGAGCTCTGTCATGAATACAACCTTTCTGGAATAGGAGTTGAACAGGACGGAAAAAGGGCAGATCTGTCCCGGCAGGTAATTGCCCGTCTGGGCCTCTCCGAAAGAATTAAAATAATAGATGGAAACCATTTCAGCCTGCCACTTGAAACCCGCTGTGACCTTTATATGGTCGCTGCCCAGGCCGAACCCAAGAGCGAAGTATTTGAACAGCTAGCCAGAGTCCTGCCCGAAGGAAGTAAAGTCTCCTACCGCCTTTACGAAAAAGGCCTCCGGAGAATTCTGGATGGCAGTTCACTCTTTGAATTGCCTTCAGGTTTTGAAGAATATCTCAGGGTTCAGCCTGAACCGCCGGTTAATAATACGGTTGTATTTCTTAAAAAGAGACAAAAACGCTTCCAGGCTATTGCAGTTCGATCTGTGGTGCTTTATCTCAAAACCATCTTTTTTAATTTTTTACTAAGATTATGTCTCGTATGCAGATGATCCGTTATTTTACTTCAACTTCGTATTTGTTTCATTTTAGATGATTTTTCTATAGTGCCAGAATGTAACTGGAATTATACAACGTTTAACCTTTTGCGTCTTCTGCCGTTGTATCTGTATTGAGTTTCCAGATGGTTTTGAATCTTCGAAACAATTTCAGAGTACAGCAGATTCTAACTGAAAAATGTAATAATTTCATGGTTTTCTTTCTCTAGAAGTAAGTCTGACTTTGCACCGAAAATATATAAAAATTTTAAAAAGCATCTAATAAAAATAAATGTCAATACCTTTTTATATTGTGTTACTCTTTATATCTATATGTAAGAGTAAGTTTTATTTATTAATAAATTTTGACATTTTAAGACTTATTCAGTTGAATTCTTGAAAACTTAAAATTATTTTAGAATTTGATGATATTACAATAACGCTGGAGTTATGTCTCTAAACCTGCCGCTGCTTAAGTCCTGAGTTAGAGGGGATGTTAATGGGGAAGAACATTAGGAGTTCTGGTATCGAGATTATTGGAGACACTCCCTGGGGAGCCCGCTTATGCCAGTTTGAATTGAAAGAATCATACGATCATTTAGAAGAATTAGTACAAGAACGAACGGTGCAGCTTGAAAAGGCTTACAAGCGGTTGAAAGAAAGTGAGATAGACCTTTCTGAAGCTCAAAAAATGGCTCATATTGGAAGCTGGAAATGGGATATTGTAACTGGCGAACTCTACTGGTCTGATGAACTTTATCTTATCTTCGGACTTGATCCTCAGGAATTCAGACCAGCTTACAATTCATTTTTTAATTATATACATCCCGGTGATCGAGACTTTGTGGATAATGCCATTAAAAAAGCTTTGAATGGAGAGCAGCTCTATGACAATGACCACAGGATTATCTCAGCTGATGGAGAAGAGCGCATAGTCCATTCCCATGGAGAAGTTATTTTTGATGAGAAAAATACTCCTGTCCGAATGAGAGGGACACTCCAGGACATTACGGAGCGTACTAAGATCGAAGACTCGCTTTTATTAAGCGAGGAGAGGTACCGTTCTTTTATACAGAACTTTACGGGGATTGCTTTTCAGCAAGACGAGGACCTCAACCTGGAGTTTGTAAAAGGGAACGTAGAAGAGATTACCGGGTACAGTGAAGAAGAATTAATGTCTAAAAAGCGGTGGAGAAAAATTGTTGAGAAGCAGGACCTCCCGTTATTCCTCAAAAAAGAAAGAGAGATCAAAAATGCTCGCTCTCCATATTCTGGAAAACTTAGCTACAGAATAAGATGCAAGGACGGAAAAATAAAATGGGTGCATGAAGTATACCAGAAAATTCCAGGCAAAAATGGGAGACCTGATAATCACCAGAGTACAATAACCGACGTTACCGAGAGAATAAAGGCAAAAGAAACCCTGGTAAAAATTGAGGACGCCAGGAAAAAAGAAATCCACCACAGAATAAAAAACAACCTCCAGGTTATCTCTTCTCTTCTTGACCTTCAGGCTGAAACATTCAACCATAGAGAGACAGTTACTGCTCCGGAAATTCTTGAAGCTTTCAGGGAAAGTCAGAACCGGGTAATCTCGATGTCCCTTATTCATGAAGAACTCTACAGGGGAGAGGGAACCGATACACTGAATTTTTCGGTATACCTTCGAAAGCTGGCTGAAAAACTTTTACAGACTTACAGCCTGAGCAATAAAAATATTTCTCTATTTATGAATCTTGAAGAAAATGCATTCTTTAATATGGATGTTGCTGTCCCGTTAGGAATAATTGTTAATGAACTCGTTTCCAACTCCATCAAACATGCGTTTACTGAACAAAATGGGGAAGTTCAAATCCAGCTTTTCAGGGAAGAACAGAATAACGAAATACATAAATCCCTTTTCAGCCTGACGATTTCTGATAATGGAAAAGGAATTTCTGAAAATATAGAATTAGGAAGTGTTAAATCACTCGGACTGCAGCTGGTTAACACTCTTGTTGACCAGGTAGATGGAGAGATCGAGCTTGAGAGAGCAGGAGGAACGAAATTCAGAATTACATTCTGGGCAGCGGAAAGGTCATAAGTCTGGATAAAAGCATCAGCGTCGTCAAAATCCTTAATTATTAGTTCTCAGAAGAACCAACCGCAGGTTATTCAGATATAAAGATGGACGCATAAGATGCAGCCCGCACCAAGGAGCAGAAAAATGACATCTGGAGTTTTTATTTTTGTCCTGAAATACAATTTTTCATGCCCGCTGCCATAGCCCCTGCAAAGCATGCTGATGTAGGTCCTTTCCCCCTGCTCATAGGAGCGTATGAAGATTGAGCTCATGCTGTTTCCTACCTGTTCGAGTACCCACCTCCTGGGCACATCTTTATTCCATATATCAAAGAGCCTGGTCTGCTGTGCGACCCTTATTCTTTTAAGGACTGCCCAGAAAAGGAAGAGGTAACGCACCATCATGCTCAGAAGCAGGGTGAATTCCCTTGGGATGCCCATCCTGTCAGCTGCTGAAACCATATCTCGCAGCCGTGTTGTGGAGGACAGAAGGACAATGGATGTTATGCATACAAGGAATTTTGCAAGCAGCGTGCTCCCAAAGGCAAGGCCCTCATATGTTATGCTCAGCCCCAAAGGCAGGTCAAGAGGGTAAGGAGTATAATTTTCTATGAAGGAAGGCCTCAGGAAAGGCTGGATCAAGGCAATTGCAAGCCCGAAAGGTAAAATTGCAAGAACACGCAGGAAAAAGTACCTTAAATCCAGTCTGGCAGCAAGTACAAGTAGGAGAAGATAGACCTCGACCGCAAAAAGGCGGGTTATGTTTTCTTCATGTATTCGGGGCAGGCTAACAGTATAAAGGATCACAGAAAGCACAAAGAGCATTTTTACTCTGGGGTCAAGCCTGTGTACAGGGCTGTCTTTATACGACTCACGCTCGATATCAGTAAGTGTTACCATCAGGATTCTCCTCAAAAGCCCCGCAATAGTTTTTAAGACATTTTTTCCGTTTTTATTTCATCTCTGCTTTCCGGTTCTCGGATCTTATAACCCGGAGGATTTCATCCCTGGCAGTTTCGGCAGTTATCTGTATATTAACGTCAACGCCTTCCTGTTTCAGCATCTCAAAAACTTCTGCAACCCTGGGAAGCCTCAGATGAGCTTTCCTGAGCAGCGCGGGGTCATTGAAGATCTCTTCTGGGCTTCCGCTGGCTTCAAGTTTGCCGTGGTGGAGTACAAAAACCCTTTCCGCAAAATAAGGAACAACATCCACGTCGTGGGTTGAAAGCAGGAGAGTGATCCCCAGCTCCCTGTTCATTTTCGTAATAAGCTTCAGGACCCGGGCTGAGCTTAAAGGGTCAAGTCCTGCTGTGGGTTCGTCCAGAACAATAACTTCAGGCCTCATGGCAAGGATTCCTGCGATTGCCACAAGTTTTTTCTGTCCACCGCTCAGGTGGTGCGGGGCTCTCTCTTCAAAACCATTGAGCCCTACCATTTCCAGGGCTTCCTTTACTCTCATCTTCACTTCTTCTCTGGACAGCCCCATATTTATCGGCCCGAAAGCCACATCTTCTTCAACACTTGGGGCAAGCACCTGGTCGTCAGGGTCCTGAAAAACTATCCCTACTGTTCCTCTACACATCCGGACATTCTTTTTTGTTATTTTTTCCCCCTTTACCAGGACTTCTCCGGAAAGAGGGCGCAGGATACCATTGAGGTGTTTGAATAAAGTGGATTTCCCTGCTCCGTTAGCCCCGAGAACTGCGACTCTTTCCCCCCTGTATATCCTGAGGTTTATTCTGTCAAGCGCATTTGCCTCCAGGTGAGGGTATCTGTGGCAGAGATCTTTTATTTCAATAACAGGAGTATCGGTTTTTCCTTCGGAATTACCTGTCTTTTCCGGATCCTTTCCGGTTTCCGGGCCCGTCCTGCCTTCAGCCTGCTCCGGAAGATCTGCTCTTATTATTGAACTTTTTAGGGGGGTTGATTTGCTCATAACTGAAAACGTCCTCTAATGAGACCTTCTCTATATACCTTTTTTAAAAACAGTATTACAGCTAATGAAGTTATCTTTTTTATGCGTTATGGTTTGTATTTTCCTTTTTGAAACAGGTCTTATTAATCAGCCATGTTTTTGATTCTGCTTGTCTTTCACTTAATTCTGTTTAAAGCCAGATGACTGAAGTTAGTATTTTATTTTCCTATCTTTCTTTCACCTTTCTCGCTTTAAGCTTTAATGACAGATACTCCGAGAGATAATTATACAAATCTTCCCAGCATCTTTTCTTTTGATGCAGCGGGTCGTCCTTCACATAGATATGGATTATTTTTTTGCAGCAATTGAGGAGCGGGAAAATCCGGAGCTTCGCGAAAAAGCAGTTGTAGTCTGCATGCTCTCAGGGCGGAGCGAACTGAGCGGGTCTGTAAGCACATGCAATTACGTTGCCCGAGAATTTGGAATCAGGTCAGGAATGCCCTGCTCAAGGGCTAAGAAACTCAATCCTGAAGCTGTTTTCCTTCCAGTCAGAAAAGATTTCTACACCTCGGTTTCGGATAGGATTATGGAAATCCTCCGCAGCTATGCAGACCCTGGAAACGGAGATTCTTTCGAACAGATAAGTGTTGACGAGGCATTCCTTGAGAGCTCAGAAAGGACAGGTGGAGACTTTAGGCTTGCTTTTGAGGTCGGGATGCAGATTAAAAAGGAAATTAAAGAAAAAGAAAACCTGACATGCTCCATAGGTATAGGTCCGAATAAGTTAATTTCCAAAATGGCTTCTTCCGCAAAAAAGCCTGATGGGATAACTGTCGTGAGCCCGCAGGACCTGGAAGCTTTCCTCTGGCCGTTAAACGTATCAAAGCTCTGGGGGATCGGGAGTGTAACTGCAGGAAAATTGCAGGAAATGGGCATAGTTACGGTAAAGGACCTTGCAGAACGGGACGTTATTGAACTTATTTCCATCTTCGGAAAATCAAGGGGCACCTGGCTTAAACAGGCAGCTTCGGGTATTGATGATTCTCCCCTTAAAGAAAGAGACGGCTCGGAGCAGATCGGGAGGATTGCAACACTGCCCGAAGATAGCCTGGATAAAAAGCTGATCTCTTCACTGATCGAGAGGCTAGCAGGGGATGTTATCGAAAAACTGGATTCAAGGGAACTCTCCTTCAGGATTGTGACCGTTACGGTCATAAACTCAAATTTCAGGATGTACACAAAGAGCCGTACACTGAGCCACCCGGTATCTTCAAAAGAAGTCCTCCTTCAGGTCTCCGGAGAAATTCTGGATGAATTCCTTTCAGAAAACAGGACTGAGTTCAGGCGAGTGGGAGTAAGGGTGGGAGGTCTCCAGAAGAAAAAAGGTCAGAAAAGCCTTTTTGATTACTGAGGAAGATGTTTGAGTCTTGAAATTAGTTTATTTTTGAAATTATTTTTTTCTTAAAAATTATGTTTATCCTGGAAATCATGTTTATCTTATTGAGAGTGGATTTGAAGGGCTCTGTGTACCATGTCAACAAATCTTGAAAATCTGCTTAATAAGAAACAACTCTGGAGAACGGGCTTAATGAGTTCTGTGTACTATGTCAACCTTCTGCATGGCTCTAACTCTTCACATAATTTATATTTAATTTTTGTATATAATTATGCTCCGTACAGTTTAAATAATTCACTCCGATCTTCTCTGTTTTTTGTTAACCTGCAGGAAAATTTTTTCATAAAATTTATCATACAAGAAATGTAATAATAATAAGGCTAATATTCCAGAATTGCTTCAAGGACCTGAATTTCTATCCCCGTTTTGAGCCAGGCTATTTTTTTATGTAGATTATCTCTGAATGCGGGTTTCTTCAAAACGGCACTTCCTTTGAAATTCGCTAAAATTGGCGAAAAAATTTGTAGAGTGGGTAAGGAAGGACGGCTACATAAGGACGGTTAGGAGAGGGACAATATGATTAAAAAACCGTTTACAATCCAGTTCCCGGAAAATCCGGTTAGCGGATTTAGCTGGGACATCGCGACCAGTAACGGGCTGCAGGTAATGAGGGAAAGATTTATTCCTGAGGATGAGGAACAGACCAGTGGTGGAGGATACCGGGTATGGGATATTCAGGTAACTTGCCAGGGAAGTCAAAAGATAACAGGCACATATCGGAAGGGTAACCAGATAGCAAGTTGTTTTGAAATCAATATTGACGCCGAATAAGAATTTTTACAGGCTGAAAAAATGAAGCCCTGGAAAGGTCGCCTTCTCTGGTAAAAGTCCAATCCGCCCTGCTTTTCCAGGATTCACTTTTCTGCTTTTTCTTTATTTTCTTTTTCTAATTTTTCCAGACCTGCCCCTGTTTTACGATTCCTGATCACGCTTACATAAATTTCACAAGTGGACAGACCTCTATACAGGCTCCACAGTGAGTGCAGCTGTCTTTTATCCAGGCTCTCTTCTCTTTCATTTCAATTGCGCCGTGTTCGCAGTGCCCTACACAGACCCCGCACCCCTGGCAGAGAAAGGCTCTTCTTACCGAGAACTCAACCATTCTCATGAGTTTTTTCAGTGTTTTTTCGTTCTCACTTCTCCCGTTCACATTTCCTGAAGCATAGACCTGGGCTCTGGATTCCCCCAGGGAAACAGAAGCAGCCCCCTCTATGAAGGAAACCTTACCTGCAGGTTTAAGCATACCGCTTTCTTCCAGGGTTCCTATATCTATCGCCTGCCCGAAGCTTCCGTCCGCAGAAATTCCTCCTGCTTTGCAGGGTCTGTATCCTGTGACAACTTCAAGATGGAGTTCTTTTGGAACTTCCTGAGTAGGGAGCAGGGAAATTCCTTTTTTAGCCGTAAGTTCCTGCAATACTTTCGGGTAGCGCTTGTAGCGCCATAAGCCGTATTTTACCCATTCAGGGGAAAGTCCCATTTTTTCTGCATAAGCCAGAAGATGGGAGTTGAGCTTTTTTGCAAGTTCGGGGTGGCTTTCCTCGAGCTGGAAGAAGTCGGATAGGGACGAAGAAGGGCAAAGCCAGCATCCCATTCGGTCATACCCTTTC
>Ga0265294_10001892_pt1 | contig 27832 bp, 26 predicted proteins | sample MunlanPumphouse3_FD_192504 | JGI IMG/M metagenome (GOLD analysis project Ga0265294, IMG submission 192504) | Groundwater microbial communities from a municipal landfill in Southern Ontario, Canada - Pumphouse #3 | ecosystem: Environmental > Aquatic > Deep subsurface > Groundwater | place...
CCGAATTAGTTGATTTTGGCAAAAAGAATTTGTCAAAATACGGCTTCAATAATTATCAAATACTGCAAGCTAAAGAAGCTCTCGGATTAAGTGAAGAAGCTCCTTTTGATAAGATCCTTGTTTCAGCCGCAGCTGAAGAATTACCTCAAGATTTAATAGATCAACTGAAAATAGGTGGAATAATGGTAATTCCAATAAAAGATGCGATCTTAAAGATCGTTAAATTATCAGAAAACAAGGTTGATACTCAAAGATTTATCGGATTTGCTTTTGTTCCTTTGATTGAGTGATTTGGTCTTTGGAAAACACTTTGTTGAGCTCTTTTAACTGTAAGTTATAAATATCTTTTGAGCCACCACTATTGAAAGTTGATTGCCCTGAAAAACAGTAGTAGCTAAATTATTCAACTAATTTTATCCTGCTTAAGTGTATAATTACACTTCGGATAATTAGAGCATCCATAAAATGGTCCAAACTTACCATTTCTTTGCACTAAATTACCGCCACAGCGTGGGCATATTTTAAGATCCTTTTCCGGCTCTTCCTTATCTTTTTTAGCCATCTTGATGTATCGAACAAGCTTATACCCGTCTATGAGCTCTATTGGTTTATCGTCAGCAAATTTCTCTGCTTCAAGGGTAAACTTATTGGTAGTGATAAAATATCCTTTTCCATTAGTAAGATGATCGGCTAAAGCTCCGTAAAAATTCCTTACGTCGCCAACAGTCACCTTTGAGCTTATAAATTTTTTACATTGGATATAACTTTTAACCCCGTCTTTTTCGATAACAACATCAACGCCTTTGTCGTATGAGCCTCCTACAGCCCTGGTCTTGTAACCAAGCTGGGAAAATAAATCAGCAATGTAATTTTCAAATTCTGATGGTTTCATTCCGCGAAGCCATTGTAACAGATCGCGATCTGAACGCCATTTTTCTCCTTGTCTGAATTTACGACGAACGTGCCAATTATTAATCTCTAAGTCAAGCCTGTTAAAGAAAAATCTGATAGCAATAATTCCTAAAATAAATAACCAAATCGGCCATAGTTTCCATACATTGAAAAACGAACTTTTCATTATTTCCTGTAAACTGATTTCCATAATATTTTTTTGTTTTTATTAAAAGCTTTGGATAAAATAATTACTTTAGTGTTATTAAGTGAATTTTTGATTTTTCAAACCTTCGACTCTTGATTTTTCTTGACTATAAAAAGACTAAATCTCTTTAGTATATCATTGCTTTAATTTAACTATAAACTAATATTGAGATATTTAGAACATCTAATTACCCACATCAGTCGTCTGTTTTTATCTCAAACACAACAATGTTTGCAACTCTTTTTTTTAATAATTGATAATTAATTTTTTGGAAACTCCTGTTCGTAAATTTTTCTTTCTTTTATATTAAGAAGAATACCCAATTCTTGTTGTAGCATTTCTGCTTCTTTTTGCTTCTCATTATCCCAAGAAGAAGCATCTAAGTAGATTGCATCATCAGATATTTGTTTTTTCGAAATAGCTCCGCTTTCAAGAGCATAACCAACTATATCTTCAGCTTTCGGATAAATAATTTTAAGAATCATCAAACACGCCTCTAAGTACCCACTCCGTAATTCTCTGTATTTCCCTTCAGAAATACCGCTTGACCTCGGATAACAAAGAAAAACATAAAAAGGGCTTTTTTTATTCATGGGAACGCTAATTCTTACTCTACAGAGATCCCTATAAGTACTCTCTACTAAGCCATATAATTGTTTTGACAAGACTCTTCTTCTATATCTTGATTCTGAAGCAAAAAAGCGTAAAATCTTTTCAGAATCTTTTATCCCTTTAGGAGGAGACTCATATAGAGTTCCTTTCATGGCATGATCACTAAAACGTTCAATTATAGAGTCCCATAGATAACTTATTTCGTCTTCTTTAATTTGTGCTTTTCTTTGAGGGCTTTCACAAAATTGTTTCCAAATTCCTTCCAAAATAAAAAGGCTTTTGCTTTCTGGAAAATTGAAGTCATGTTCATTTTCTTTCATCCTTCCTAAGTAACATGGTAATAAATTCTCTTCTCCGGAAACATAAACTCTTCTATTAGATCTAAATATTTTTTCTTTTTTCGAAAAATAAGAAGTGAAATCAGAAATCGTATCAAGAGAGTTCATAATGATATTCAAAGTGATGTCATCCAAAACATGAATAAAAGTTTTATTAGGATTAAGGTCACCTATCGTAAATGGCTTTTCGTGATTAGAAAAATCTTTAACATTATTATCGAGTATTAAGCTTCCCTCTCCTTCGTTAAAATATCGCTTGCACTCTTTAGAAATACCTAAGCCAATTAGAATTAAGTGCACATTTAATTTCGCTGAATTTATTTCGAAAGGAAGCTTGCTCTGGCAGCTATAGTCTAAAAAGATCTCTTCAGGATGATTATTGATCCATTTTTCAGCTCCCCATAATTGCTTGGCCGATTTTTTAATTGCTTTATTGAACCATCTCGTCCAATTTATTTTTTCATTATTAGTAGAAGAATATTTACACTTCTTAATTGAAAAAATTAAAATTTGATCATCAAAGACTACCAAAAGATCGCAAAGCTCTTTTCCTTGTTTCTTGTAAGGGTTGGGATATGACCAAAGTGATAAAAAACTTTTACTACAAAGCCTTTTTAAGTGCTCTTCTGATTCATTAACTCCATTGCTTTGATATATTTTCACGTTTCTAGTTTCATTTTTTCGTCAAGTTTTATTATAGTCTACTACATAAAGGAATAATATCTCATTATGTCGGTAAAAAATTTAATAGAGTCGAATTTCTTTATCCAAGCTTTCTTCTTCTCCAAGATTATTGAAACCTATGGTGTGCTAATTACCATAAATATTAGGCCTCCGAAGAGTAAAACCCACAAAAACAATGATGAAGCTTACTATTTTTTGTCCCTTTTTATTTATGAATTAATTTATTTTAGCTTTGTTTGCTTTCTTTAGTATTCTAATAATAAGTTGATATATTCTTATCAACTCAGACTTCTTTTCTCATGCTATCTAAAATTTTCTTGGCACGATTAAAAAAATGATCAAAAGTGATAATTTCAATTCCGTGCAAGCTATCATTCAATAAGCGGAATGCTGTTTTTTCCTCCAATTTCCATTCATTTGATCGCCCAAATATAATAGTACATTTCGGTTTTACTGGTGTTTCACATTTATTATTCCGGCACCAATCAGTGTCAGAAAATTTTTTCTCAATTTGAAAGATATAATTTGTAGCTTGAACAATTGCTCTTTTTAATTCTTCGCTCTGTTGTAAAAAACCTCTATATCTTTTATAATTTTTACTCTTATTCTTTTTCTTTTGCCAAAAATCAAAGTGAGGATGTTTTATTTCTACAATATCAATGAACCCATCTTCAGATTCGAACAAAAAATCCGCTGTATTCCACAAATCAATTCTATTCTCATTGAGTAAGATAAAATAAGAAAGCCCAAACATCCAACGATTCTTTTCTAAAAATGGTTGCCAATAATTTTGCTCTTTTTTCTCAAAATCGAAAAGTGAAGCTTTGAATTCATCGAGTACGGCTTTCCTTGATTGAATCAGTTTATAGATTAGAATTTTCTTATCGAGTTCAGGATACTGTTCTTTAAAAAGCTGGTAAATTATTTCCTTGTTCTTTTCTGAAGACAATATTTTCTTTACTAAGTCAATTGCCATTTTATCGTTCAAAAGAATTGCGGAGGTGTGTTCTTTTGAAAGAATATCAATATTCAGTAATTCTTCGTTTGCTTTAATATATGTCAGAAGTTTTTTTAATGAGGCCTTGTTGGTTATGGAAAAACCTTTTTCAGTTGCTATTTCTTCTTCTATCCAAAAAGGCTCTTCTTTAATTTTTTTAAATTTTGAGAATTTAAGTGCATAATGATGTGTTTTATTTTGTTGTTTATCTGGTACTAAAATGGATTGAATCTCTACGAGATAAATGACTCGAGAACGATTTGAGAGCTTCTCTGCGTTAATAAAAATTGGTTCAGGAAATCCAAAGCCCTTTGCTTTTCTAACCTTTAAATTATAAAAATCTTGGGCGACCATAAATCACTATTACATTTTACTTATTAAATAAATGTCGCATCTCAAAACTATATTTTTCGTCCAAATATATTTCATTTATCGATTACCTTTCACTCGATTATGAGTCTTGCATAACATTTGACAGTTCTTAATATTACTTTTCCCTCCCTTACTCCATGCAGATACATGATCAGCATCCATTTCATTAAAACTCCAAATCTTGCTTTTATTAACTTTCTTTTCAATAGTGCAAAGTTGACAGTTGGATTCCTTTTTTTTCTTTGCATTAATAGTTTGTGTTTCGTAAACTGATTTTTTTATCGCCTCGTCAAAAACTCGAATTTCAAGTAATTTTGTATCAGTGGATCCGCCAAGAATATACTCAAAAACACCCTTGCGATTTGTAACATATGGATCAGCATAAAGTTTTTGCACTTCTGCTGATACTTTTTTGGGATTGTATGATTTTTTGTGATACGTTTCATAAAGCTCCCCCCACTTAAGTCCGCGCATTTCGCTTTTAACATCAGAAAATACACCTGAAATCCAGTCAATCACGCTATTGAAATATCTTTTTAATTCGTTGATGTTTTTGTCGTGTCTATGAGCAGACATATAATCGTCAATATTCCCCTTGCTTACCCAATCCAAAGCTCGTTCTAAAAATTCTTGGCGATTGGCACTACCCTTAATATAGGCACTCCATTTTTGAATATTTGTATTTTGGCTATTACTAAACTCTGATTTAGCAAGGGTGACAAATGCTCCAGAATATATAGCATTGAGTGTTTCTTGATTATTTAGAGGAACACCGGGAATGTTAATTGTTTTAAACCACTCTTTTATTTCACTTTCTTCACCCTCGCATTCATAAATAGTTAGCCTTGTTTCTAAGATCTTACGTTGTTTATCCTTTGACATGCCACTAAAATATTGCATATTTTCATTTTCATCTTTGATGGCGAACTTGTCGGTGAGAAATCTGCCAAGGCTTGTGATGCGCTGCTGTCCATCCAGAACCTCTAAGTTCTCGTCTGAAATTTTATTAAAATAAATTAATCCTATTGGATATCCCTTAAGAACTGAGCCGATCACGGCCATTTCTTTTTTACCACCATCATGAGCATAAATATAATTTCGTTGATATTCTGGTTGAATAGTTAACTTACCAGACAAACCGAACAAGCCCTTGCCCTCAAGCTCGTTATAAACAAATCCGTCACAAATTTGTCTTACAGTTATATCGGTTTTTAATTTTACTATCATATCCTTTTGTGTTTAATAAAAATTCGAGTATAAAGTCTTTTATTATTTACATACCCTCTATCTATTTTTCCACTCCATTTTAGATTAATTAATTCTGGAAGTAATCCCTCTTTAATATTATAATCGCTTCCTAAAATTTCGAATTGCTCAGGAGAGTATTTATCTAGAAACGTTATAGGAACACCCATAACTCCATCATAATCGCTTGGAATCGCACCAGTAAAAGGAACTTCAATAGCATTGTAATTATCATACTTTTGATATTTTTGCCCCTTAAGTTTTTTATTAAACTTAATATTTTCTATCATTGTCATTAATGGTAATGGTTTATGTCTTCGCCCATGGTCAAGGTTAGTGAACCATCCAGTATTGCCCATTTTTGCATATCTTTTTCCATCCTTATCAATGAAAGTATTTTTTTGATTAAAAGCTCTGGGTGCTTCGTAAATTTTAGGCCCATTGTTTACTCCCAGCCATACTTTATTTTCCTTGAGTAGGGGGAAAATTTCCTTATAAGTGATAGCGTTCATATTCCCAATAATCAAAAACTTTTTTTCGTATTCAATTAGTTGAGCCACATATTCTCGGAACAATGAAAATGGAGGATTTGTAACAACAATATCTGCCTGCTTCAACAATTCAATTGCTTCACTGCTGTGAAAATCACCATTACCCTTAAGCGGCGCCCATTCATTTTGTTTGTTTCTTTTTAGCTGAATAGCAACATCTTTTAAGTTAAATTCGCCATCTTTGTTTATATCCTCTACCTCGTTAATTATAAACTTATTGGCTGTTATTTTTGAGCGAACCTTTGCTTTTACAAGAGTTTTATCATTACCAAATAATTGCAACTGTGTGTTTGCGACAGGCGAAGGTTTATAGCTTGTTGTGATGAGCTGTCTTAACCTAAGTTTATTAAAATTTAGTGCGAAATATTGAAAAAAATTACTCTCGAATGGATCGTCACAATTACAATAAACTACTTGGTCTCGAAACACATCTGAATTATGCTCTAAATATGCTTGAATTTCTTTCTGAATGTCAGAGTACTGAGTATAAAACTCGTCATTTTTTCTTTTTTTTGCTTTGCTAAGGTTTTTGTTTCCCATGATCCCAAAAAATAATTTAAATTAAGGCTAAAGTTATCTTAATCTTAGCATGATAACGTAAAACTACCTATAATTTAAATAAACCGTCCCAACCAAAAATCAAAAAACCGAGAAAGCATCTCGGTCATTTGAATTAGCACAACCTTGCTGCCGGGCTAGGACTCGAACCTAGATTAACGGGACCAAAACCCGTCGTCCTACCATTAGACGACCCGGCAATATTATCTATTTATACCAGTCATCTCTATAATTACAAGCTCTAAAGGAAGTTGCATTATAGAGGAATACTTCATCTTGTTCTGAGCTTCGATCATTAAATCCAAAACCGTCTTGAGATCTTCTTCTTTAAACCTGGCGGCTTGTTCTTTCATCTTCTTAAAATCTTCATCTGTCAACCCTGCAAGAACAGAGCTCATTATCGGTGTCCCTTTCTTATCCGTCTCGTCTTCCAAAATCTTAACAATCATCGTTTTTCTTAAATAATCGGTCAATATCTTAGCAAATTCACGAAGATCCTTCCCTCTGTTGATCAACTCATCAATTAACTCCAAGGCTCTTTTGGGATCCTTGATGAGAATATACTCTGCCATCTCTGAAGCAAACTTGATGTCAACCAGTCCGAGTAACCCCTCTATATCTCCAACCTCTATCATCTTGTCTGACGGTAAAAATGAAGCGATCTGTCCCAATAATCCTTCGGCGTCTCGAGCGGCTCCTTCGGAGTTTAGAGCGATAAGCTCAAGGGCTTCTTTTGAAATATTCATCCCCTCTTTTTCAGAAATCAGCTTTAGTCTTGAAACCAATTCGGCGAGTGTCAACTTTCTAAAATCAAATCTTTGACATCGAGATATTATCGTGGGAATCATCTTGTGAGCCTCGGTTGTGGCAAGAATGAATATGGCATGAGGCGGAGCTTCTTCAAGGATCTTCAACAAAGCATTGGCTGCCTCTTTGGTCAATTGGTGAGCTTCGTCGATGATATAGACTTTTTTATTGGATCCGGTTGGAGCAAACTTAATTCCCTCTTTCAATTCTCTCACTTCGTCTATTCCCCTGTGTGACGCCGCGTCTATTTCTATCAGGTCGATTGCAGAACCTTTCGCAACATCAATACAAGAAGGACATTTTCCGCAAGGCTCGGCTCCGTCTCTTTTTTCACAATTGAGTGATTTAGCCAACAGTCGAGCAATTGTGGTCTTCCCCGATCCGCGAGGTCCGCAAAAAAGATAAGCGTGAGAGACTCTCCCTGATATTATCGCATTGGTAATCGTCTTAACGACATGCTCTTGCCCAACGATCTCTGAAAAACGTTGCGGTCTATACTTTCTATAAAAAACGAGGTGCGACATCTATTTCTTAAAAACTATGAATTTAGATCCTACAAAGTTCCAAATGAATGCAAACAATGTTGCAATAACAGCTGCAATATTAGCCCAAAGCTCATCTGATATCTGATATTTCGGTCCGATGACAATAACCACAAAGCTGGCAACTCCGACATTAATTAAGAAACCTAAAATCGTTACGGATAAGAACTTAAAAAACTCACCGGCCTCAAATTCTTCATCTCTTTTTTCAAAAGTCCAATGCTTGTTCCAAAAATAACTATTAACAGCCGCTACCATAAATGAGATCGCCTTGAATAAGACATAAAATAGTCCTGTCGCTATTCCAGTTCTAAAAATGAGAAGACTCAATACTCCCAAATCAACCAAAGTGTTAAGCGCTCCGACAAGACCGAACTTTGCTATCTGATAGATTGCAACAAATCTTTTACCAATCCATGAAGCAAAAAAGATTCCAATCAAAGAAAGTAACGATAACCCGACAGGAAAAAGCCAATACCAGAAACCACTTATCGGCAAATCAATATCTGATTCAAGAAGCTTAAAAACCATCAAAGCGAAAAACCCTGTCAGGGCTCCCACAATCAAACTCATCACCGCATCTCTTTTTTCTAAAATTTTATTCATTTTTTCGTTTATGATTATAATATAAGAGATAACCTATTATTCCGGTAAAGGCAATCCCGAGCAAAACTTGCCAACCAAAAAAATCATTTATCAGTATGCCTGCATTAGATACCAAAAGTACTATCGCTCCCGCTATCATTACCCCAATTGAGATCACAGGAAAGGCCTTTTTAAATGGAAGATCGAATACAAAAGCCATAAGAGAAGCCGTCCAACCCCCGGTTATGGGTAGAGGAATTGCCACAAAAAGCATCAAAGCTAAAAGCCCGTATTTTTCAACATTGACGGAATGCTCTCTCCTTGTTTTTTCAAAAAGAAAATTAAAAAACTTTTCAAAAAAGATAAAATGCCTTGAGAGCCATTTGGAAAAATCTCCCAAAAAAACGAGTATTAAGAAAACCGCCAAGATATTTCCAGCCACAGACATCAGGTAAGCCAAGATCGGACTCATCTTGTAAAGGGTCAAAGCGATCGGAATCGCAACTCGTAACTCCCCTACGGGAGTCATTGATAACAAAAAAGTCTTGATTAAAGGCGATATATCAATCATCTGTCTGATTTTACTATAATTTCAATGAAATTAAAAGAAAATTAATCATCAATTATTTCCATTTCCAAGTACTCCGGGCTGAATATAGATAAATCTAATTTTGAGATGACATTTGGCATTTCAATAAAGCGAGACAACTCATTGGAATAACCGGCTCTTGATTGAAGAGAGTATGATATATAAAGCCTCTTCTTGGCTCTGGTAATTGCAACGTAAAAGAGTCTCTGCTCTTCTTCCAGTTCATCTTTTGAATCAAATGAAAAACTGATGGGCAAAGATCCATCTGTCATATTCATGATAAAAAGAGTATTCCATTCAAGTCCTTTAGCCGAGTGTATGGTGCTTAATGTTACCATGCCTTTGTTCAAATCAGTTGTCCCCCTTTCTTGCCCATCTATCGTAAAATCAATTAAAAAATTCCTTAAAGACGAATATCTACCGCTTATCTCTTTTATCACCTCGATATCTTCCAATCTTTTGTTCCAATTGTCATAATTATTCTTTAAAATCGGCAGATAGTAATTGAAAATAATCTCTAATCTGTCCGAAACTTTCAAACCCTTGGCCGATGCTTTTTCAATCAATTGAGCAAGTTCGGTAACTTCAATAAATTCCGAATTACTAAGATGGCCGAGCGCTTCCTTCAGTTTGGAGCTCTTTGCAATGTTTGAAATCACCCCCTCCGCTCTCTTAACTCCTATCTTAGGTAATAAAGTAAGAATTCTTCTCCATGACAAGTCGTCTCTAAAGTTGGATATGACTCTCAAGTATGAGATGAAATCTTTGACATGAGCCATCTCGTAGAACTTTCTTCCGCCAACAACCCTGAAAGGAATTCTTCTTCTATCCAATTCCATTTGTAAAGCTATCGAATGGAAGGATGACCTGAAAAGAACTCCCATTCCCTTAACATCTTCTCCATTGGTTATAAGAGACTCTATCTTGGTAGCTATTCCATGAGCTTCACTGTATTGATCCTTATAACAAGTTAATTTCGGTTTCTCTCCCAAATCTTTGTTTCCAGAAACCAATACCTTGGAATATTTCTCTTCCATGTTTTCTAAAACGGCATTGGCTAAATCAAGTATAGACTGAGTGCTACGATAATTACTTTCAAGAGTTACGATTTTGCTCTTTGGAAAAAACTTCGGAAAATTCATTATGTTTTTATGAGATGATCCTCTGAATCCATATATGGTTTGAGCATCATCTCCCACAACCACTATATTTTGATGATCTTTACCCAAAAGGTATGTTATCTCTCCTTGTATCGGATTAGTGTCTTGATACTCATCAACCATGATGTAGTTATACCTGCGTGATAGCTCCTTTCTGATTGATTCGTTTTTAAGAAGAAGTCTGAGATCAACTAAAAGATCGTCGTAATCGACATAATTTCTCTCTTTTTTAGCTTTTCCGTACTCAACCTTGATCGCCTCTATCTCCGATATGAATCTATTAAAATGAGGATACTGAATCTCCAGAGCGTCCCCTATGCTCATTCCTTTATTGATTGATGCGCTGATAATCTCTCTTATCGTCTCTTTTTTCGGGAAATTTTTATCATTGATTCCGATCTTTTTGGCACTCTGATTGATCAAATCTGAAGAATCACTCTCGTCTAAAACCAGAAAAGAGTTTTCAATTTCAATCAAGCCGGAATATCTTCTTAAGACTTTATAAGCAAAAGAGTGAAAAGTTCCCCCTTCTATCTCTTGACACCTCTCGTCTTTTTCGACCACTCGAGAGAGCATCTCAAAAGCCGCTCTTTTGGTAAAAGTCAAAAGCAGTATTGATTTTGGGTTTACTCCGCTGTCTACAAGATAGAGAGTACGGTACTCAATGACTCGTGTCTTACCTGATCCAGCACCGGCTAATATAAGCATCGGTCCCTTATCATTGGCAACGGCTTCATATTGAGCTTTATTAAGATTTTTTCTGAAATCAATCACAAGGGTTCTTTAATTGTCTCTCAATCACCTCAAGAAGTTCGTCCCTGCCTTTTTTTGTCTTGGCGGAGTATCCGATAATAGGAATGTCTTTTGCCTCTTTTTCAATCAACTCTATCTGTTCTTGATAAGACAACTGTTTCAATTTATCTGATTTGTTTGCAATTAAAAATATCTTGTGTCGATTCTCAGACAGATTCTCTATCATCTCTTTGTCTAATTGAGTCAACCCAACCTTTATATCAATCACTAAAAAAACAGCCCTCGGCTTCTTTTTGGCCGACCTGACATACCAGAGAATTCGAGAGATCATCTTGTTTCTTTCTTTAATCGACACTTTAGCAAAACCGTATCCGGGGAAATCAATTAAGTAAAACTCGTTATTGATTAAATAGAGATTGGCACTTCTTGTTTTTCCGGGAATTTTACTTGTTTTAGCCAAGTCTTTTTTGCCAATAATTGAGTTTATCACGCTTGATTTTCCAACATTTGAACGACCAAAAAAAGCTATCTGAGGTAGGCTCCCATAATCATCACCCATAACGGTTTTTATGAATTTTGCTTCTTTTATCTCCATTTCAAATTGATTTTAGCTTTCCCTTATAGTAAAATAGATGAAAATGATTAAACTTTACAACACTTTAACCAGAAAGAAGGAAGTTTTCAAGCCGATAAGAGATAAAATCGTCGGTCTCTATGCTTGCGGACCAACGGTCTATTGGTACGCTCATATCGGAAATCTTCGCTCTTACATCTTTGAAGACGTATTGCGTCGCACACTGGAGTATAACGGATACAGTGTGAATCATATCATCAATATAACAGATGTCGGACATCTCACTTCAGATGCCGATACGGGAGAAGACAAGATGGAAAAGGGGGCTAAAAGAGAGAAGAAGAGTGTTTGGGAGATAGCTGAATATTACACTGATGAATTTAAAGAGGATATAAAGAAATTAAACATCAAAGAGCCCTCGTCATGGACCAAAGCCACCGATTTCATTAAAGAGCAGATTGAGTTGATAGAAGATCTGGAAAAAAACGGATTTACTTATCTGATATCGGACGGCCTCTATTTTGATACCGGTAAATTGGAGAATTACGGTCGCCTTTGGGGAAGTAAGAAAGTCTCGCTTAGGGCCGGGGCTAGAGTCGAAGTGGTAAGGGGTAAAAAGAATCCATCTGATTTTGCCCTTTGGAAACTAACTTCTGAAAAAGAAAAAAGGGAGATGGAATGGGATTCTCCGTGGGGACGCGGTTTTCCCGGATGGCACACCGAATGTGTTGCCATGGCCAAGTCCAAACTTGGATTACCTTTTGACATTCATTGCGGAGGAATTGATCATATTCAAATTCATCATACAAACGAGATTGCTCAATCAGAGGCAGCTTATGGAATAATTCCCGCCAGTTTTTGGATTCATGGTGAATTCCTCGATCTTAAAAGTGAAAAAATGTCAAAATCAAAAGGTAATGTTATAAGAATAAAGACTCTTGAAGAAAAAGGGATTGATCCCTTGGCTTACAGATATCTATGTCTTAATGCTCACTACAGAACGAAATTGACATTCTCGTGGGGTGCCCTTCAAGCGGCTCAAAACGGTTTAAATCATCTGCGATTATTGATATCAACTCTTGATAAAGGAGATGGAGATGTTGATCTGACAAAAGAAAAAGAAGAATTCCTTAATATTATGAATAATGATCTTGATACCCCAAAGGCGATTGCTTTTCTTCAAAAGAAATTAAAGGGAACTGAATTGACAGAAGGAGAAAAAAGAGCCTTAGCGAAAGAGGTTGATCAAATATTTGCTCTTGATCTTGATAAGCTTAAAAGAGAACCTGTTACAGCGGGCAGTAAAAACTATCTTGTCAGTTCAAGAAAAGTAAACAAAGAAAAGAAAGAAGTCCTTGAAAGATTATTAAAAGAAAGATACAAATATAAGAAAGAAAATGATTGGCAAAAAGCCGATCAGGCAAGAAAAGAGATAGAAAATTTGGGGTTCTCAATTAAAGACACTAAAGACGGATCAATAATAACAGAGATAGATGGGCCAAGATAAAAAGTTAATCCATAAGGTTCCCCCACAAAGCTTGGAAGCCGAGATATCGCTTCTCGGATCTTTAATGATTGATAAAGACGCGATCATAAAGGTGGCTGATTTTCTACAACCCAGAGATTTCTATAAACCGTCTCATCAAGACATCTATCAAGTAATGTTGGATCTCTTCAAACAAAGGGAGCCAATTGACACTCTTTCAGTTTCAGCCGCCTTAAAAGAAAGAAATCTGTTCGACTCCATCGGTGGCACCGCTTGTCTCGCCGATATGGTGGCCTCCGTCCCAACTTCAAGTCATATTCTCAATTACGCCAAGATTGTGCAGAAAAAAAGGATCTTGAGGGATCTGATTGAGTCAAGCCGAGATATTGAATTGATGGCTTACAAAGAAGTCGGAGAGATTGACAACCTGCTTGATAAAGCTGAGAAAAGAATCTTCTCTATCGCAGAACACTCTATGCAACAGAGGTTCTATTCAATCAAAGACAATCTCGAAGAAACATTTGATCGAATAGATAAACTTTCCAAGTTTGAAGGATCTATTAGAGGAGTTCCTACAGGGTTTGCTGAATTAGACGACAGGCTTTCCGGTTTACAAAAATCAGATTTGATAATATTAGCCGCTCGCCCTTCTTTGGGTAAATCCTCTCTCGCCTTTAATATCGCTTTAAACGTTTCAATGAATCATAAGACGCCTGTTGGAATATTCAGTCTTGAAATGTCAAAAGATCAGATCATAGATAGGTTCATTTCAACTTTAGCGGGAATAGATCTTTGGAAGCTTAGAACCGGGCGTTTGTCTTCAAAGGGTGACAATAATGATTTTGAAAGAATCCAGCACGCTTTGGCGGCTCTCTCCGAGACTCAAATATATGTTGACGATTCGGCTAGTTCAGACGCTTTAAAGATGAGAGCCATGGCCAGAAGGCTTCAGGCCGATAAAGGACTCGGTTTGATAATAGTTGATTACCTTCAATTAATAGATTCAGGAAGAAATTCAAATTACGACTCAATGGTTCAACAGATGAGCGCCATATCCCGATCTCTTAAAGGTTTAGCTAAAGAGCTTAACATCCCGGTCTTAGCCATCTCTCAACTATCAAGAGCTGTTGAACAACGAACCCCGCAGATACCGCGACTTTCGGATCTGAGAGAATCGGGTTGCCTTTCGGGTGAATCATTAATTCGGTTGTCAAACGGTGAAAAACCTGTCGAAATAAAAAAACTGGTCGGCCAAGTTGACATACCTGTCTATAGTATGGATGAAAATTATAGGATCGTTGAGAGTAAGATGTCAAAAGTTTTCTCCACTGGTAAGAAGATGATCTATCAGGTCGTAACCGAAAGCGGTAAAGAGATTAAAGCTTCGGCCAATCATCCTTTCTGGAGGGTGGACGGCTGGACTCGTCTTAATGAGTTAAATAAAGGAGATTATATTGCAACACCCATCAAAGAAAAGAGCTCTCTTGTTTGGCCCAGAGAAGCTTGGGATCATATCATCAATCCGTTATTAAACCATCATAACATGGAGTTGAATTGTAAAAAAGATACCCCGATTAAGACTCTGCAGATGACTAAAATGGCACAAATTGTCAATTCGCCCATAATATCGAATATGGCAAATCCTCAGATAAGATGGGATAAGATAGTGAGCATAAAAGAATTGAGAGTTGAAGAAGTATATGACGCTTCCGTTCCGATATTTCACAATTTCATCGCCAATGACATAATTGTAGAAAACAGTATAGAGCAAGACGCCGATGTTGTACTCTTTATTCATCGTGAAGACAAATATCGCACGGACACTGAAAGAAAGAATGTAGCTGACATTATGATTGCGAAACACAGAAACGGTCCTGTCGGAAAAGTTGAGCTCTATTTTGATGAGCAGACCGCCACATTTAAAAGTCTTGATAAGATTTACAGCGACGAAACCAGTTTCTTATGAACCCGAAATCGATTCAAAGATTGATTAACTCTTTCTCAAAGCTTCCGTCAGTTGGGTCAAGAACCGCGTCTCGTTTTGCATTTTATGCAATCAAAGCTCCTAAAAAAGAGATAAAAGAGATGATTGAGGCTTTAATTGAGGTGAAAGAAAATGTTAAGCTTTGTTCTATCTGTTTTAATCCGTTTGAAGGAGAATCCGATCTTTGTGAAATCTGTTCTGATCCGAGAAGAAGAAAAGACACTCTTTGCATAGTAGAAAAAGAAAGCGATTTAATCGCTATTGAACAGATTAAGAGTTATCAAGGAATCTTTTTTATCTTGGGAGGGACATTATCTCCCACAAGAAAAGAAGGGATTCAAAAAATCAGAATTAAGGAATTGGTTGAACGAATAGAAGATCCAACTAAGTTTGGGCTGAATAAATTGAAAGAAATTATTATCGCAACTAATTTTACATCTGAAGGAGAAACGACTGCGCTCTATCTTGAGAGAACTCTCAAAGACAGCGGAATAAAAATTACGCGATTGGCTCGCGGATTACCGAAAGGCGGAGAGTTGGAATATATTGACGAAGAGACCATCTTATCTGCTATAAACCAAAGAAGGTAAAACCCCTTTTGAAGGGGTTTCTTTAGGCTTCTATTTTTGTTACCTCAATTTCAGTGTATTGCTGTCGATGGCCTTTTTTGATTCGTTGCCTCTTTTTGGGTTTGTACTTAAAAACTATGATCTTATCACCTTTAAAATGAGACAATATTTTTGCTCTTACTTTGGCCCCGCCTATCAAAGGAGTTCCCACTCTGACATCCTTGTCTTGAGTAACCAAAAGTACCTGATCAAAAACGGTTTCTTTCCCTTCTTCGCCTTTAATCTTCTCTATCTTTATCTTTTTACCGGGCTCAACTAAATATTGTTTCCCGCCTGTTTTGATTATAGCTATCATATTAAATTCATTCGTTAATGGACCGATATTAACTCAAAAAGAAGAATTAGTCAATTTCATCACGATTCTTCGGTGAAGAGATTTTTTCAACATCAGAATCAATTGATTTTCCGGAGATATTGTAAAGATCTTTGTCTATTCTATGAAATTGTCCAACTGCGCGATTGTAATGATTCACCGCCGCTCCCATCGACTTACCTAAAGAATCCATCGATTTTTGATAAGTTGACAGATGCTTGGACAGCTCGTCTACTCTCTTTAATATCAATTGAGCCGACTCCTCTATCTTCATCGCTTTTAGTCCTTGTAAAACTGTTTGCAAATAAGCCAGAAACGATGTTGGAGATACGATAATCACTTTATACTTCCTTACCGCCAATTGTAAGAGATTTTCAGTGTCTTGAGTTATTGGCCCAATCTTATTAACCAAGAGATCATAATAGATTGCCTCGTGAGGTATGAACATGAAGGCGAAATCTGTAGTTCCCTCTTTAGGTTGTATATATTTTGCAGTTTCAACAATTCTATTCTTAAGATCGGAAATAAAAGCTTTTTCCAATCTTTCTTTTTCATAATCATCTTTGGCTTCGCTTATTCGATTGTAATTCTCAAGTGAAAATTTTGAATCGATCGGGATAATTAATTGATCTTTCAAAAATATTACAGCATCAACCACAGCACCATCCGAAAATGAATATTGAGTTTGATAAATTCCCGAAGGTAAAACATTTTGCAAAAGAGTTTCGAGATAGAATTCTCCGATCATTCCTCTTTGCTTCGGGTTCTTTAACATCTCTTGAAGATTTCTTAACTGATCGGTGACGTTTAAAACTTGTTTTTGACTCTCACCCAATTTAACTAGTTCCTCAGTTACCCCTTTTATAAGCTGAGAACTCTCTCTTGATTGTTTCTGAACGCCTTCAACAGCCCTCCATAAACCGTCTCCGACATCTTTTCTCATCGCCTCAATGTCTTGTTTCAGGTAATTGATTGAATCATAGCTTGATCCTCGTCGAAGCTCTCTTTTGATAAAGAAAATAACTCCTATTGCAAAGAGAAACATTAAGATCGCTATGATTGTAATAAAAGTAAATTCGTTCATTAACTTATCAGTATCTCTATTATAACAAAAGAGATGTAAAGAGAAAGAAGAATTATTCCTTCTTTAGCCGTTATCCTCTTACCGCTTCTAACAAATAGCAAAAAAAGAAGACCACATATGATCAAGAAGAAACGGGCAATGCAAAACGACGTCTTGTCGCCCATGCCTATCGTTATGGGACAAATCAGAGCCACCGTACCTAAAACAAGGGTTGAGGACATCGCCACCGCTCCCATCAAGACGCCCAATATCATCCATGACTGCCCTTTGCGTGCCAAAGATATTGAGAAGTAGGTTTCTGGAATTCCCACACCAACAGCAACAATCAAGATTCCGATAAGCGGTATCGACATCTCCATCGCTTCCGAAAAGAATTTGGACGATTCCACTATTCCTTGAGCACTTAAAACAACGATTAAAAAACCTCCAAAAATAATTCCGACACTTTTTAGGAAAGAGATAACCCCTTTCTTGTTATTCTGATTACTTTCAGTCTCTTCATAAATCTTGGTAAACCTCTCTTTTTTTGAAAAAAGCCAATATATGAAGAAGAAGAAGAAAATTAAGAGAATGAGTCCGTCTTGACGAGAAAGGTCTCCATCAAAAATCAGGATCAACGGTAAAATGGCAGCCATAACGGCAAAAGTTGATCCAGCTTTCACAGTCTTACTGTCAACTTTAATTCCATTCCTCAATATTAAAGCGCAAAGGCCAACCGTAAAAGAGAAAAGGAGAACGTTTTGTCCCAATATGTTACCAAAAGACAATTCCGGAACTCTGTTTATCGCAGATATGATCCCTATGAAAAATTCTGGAGCAATAGCTCCGATTGAAGCAGTGAAAGCAACAACAAACTCTTTCCAACCCAAATACTTTGCCACCCTGCTCAAAGAATCAATCAACCATTTAGTCGATGAAACCAAAAAAAAGCAAGACACCAAGAAAATTGCTATGTAAAGTATCATTTGCATAAGAAGAAGCTTATTATTTCTGAAAAGACTCCGAGAACTAATATTAGAATAACGGGATAAACTATGAACCTAACCGAAAGAGAAGACAATTTTTTGTATATCAACGAAACGATTATTCCATCTATGGCTAACATTATTCCTCCTACAAAACCTATGACTTGAATGAAATCCTTAATACCTAAAAAGTAGAGTGAAATTGGAACAAAAGATGCTATCGCCCATGATAATTTTTCATTGATTTTCAAATCATGCCAAAGCATTTTTTTAAGAGTGAGTCCTAAAGCGATAAAAGAAGTAAAAGTGGTGATGATCGCCATTGATAATATCAGATATGTTAGATTTGCTCCCAAAGATTTGTTCAGAAAGGAAAGCGCATCGGGAGGAGTCTCATTCCCGCTCAATCCAAGTATCAATACGATAAAGAGGAGATAGACTATCATCGGTAAGATAACCGCAAAAGGGATTATCTTTTTCAGGTAGTTGGACTTTTCTTTAAGAACTTCTTCAGCTTCTGGAACCAAGCTTACACCCCAAAGAGAAAAAAGAACAACCCCGAAAGGAAGTAGAAAAAATGAAGGATTGGATTCGAAGATCAATTGAGAGAAGTCAATTTGACTGCCACCTTTTACAAAAAGAGCGACTAACGATACGAAGAGAAGAATTAATCCTCCCAATTGAACTTTATCAATCGCTTTTATTCCAAAAAAGATTAAAATCGCTCCTATCGCAAAGTATATTATGGTATAGAAAGTTTCCCCCATCCCAAAAAAGGGGGCAAATATCGCTTGGAGAAACTTTCCTCCGAGGATAAGATAAGCCAAGTTTGAACCTAAAACACTCAATACTCCCGATATCAGTGCTATCTTGTAAGCCTTTTTACCCAAATGATACTTGGCAAAACCGGGCAATCTAATGTAATTGGGTGTTTTAAGCGCAGCATCGGCAAAAAAATAATGGACCAAGATTGACACTAACCCCAAAACAACAAAATAGATCGCCATCACGAATGGGTTGGTCTTTAATGTAAGATAGGGCAGAGCGAAGAAGCCTGCCCCAATTATAGTCCCTGATATAATTGAAAAAGCGTATGCGATTCGTATCATATTTTGGCGGCCCCAAGGGGAGTCGAACCCCTGTTACCGGGCTGAGAACCCGGCGTCCTAGGCCACTAGACGATGGGGCCAAAAAGAAAGGGGGTGGTTAATTTTTTTAGGCAACAAACTCTACCTCCTTCAACACCTTTTCAAAATCTTGACGCTCCCTTATCCTTAAAAGGATAACTCGAGCAATTTCAAACTCCCTGGGCAATTGAATTCTGTGATGATCTTCTCTCTTTTGGTCAATTTTATCAATAATTTTATCAAGTTCTTCTATGTGTAGTTTACTTTCATTGATAAATCCATAGATGGACATTCTAAAAAAGCAGAGATTTTTAATGTATTTCGATAAAAGGTCCGATTTCCTGCTTAATAATTCTTTTATCACCGCAAAATCTTCTTCACGAATCGGTTCAACAGTTGATTTTAGATGATTAAGAGAAGAAGCAGGTCTTCTGAAACTTCTTCTTTTCAATAGAACCACTTCCTTTCCTTACACCACCCCCACTGCAAAATAAAAGTACTGATGATGATTTTAGCAAAGATTCTTCTTTTTGTAAATTGAGTTTAATCTTTGAGAAATCCAAACTAAATTTAACCCAATTGTGACTCCGGTCCTTATAACCAACATCAGATCAATGATCTCATCTCTATCAAGCTCTTTTTTGATCCAAAAAGGTATCGTGTCTCCTCCATGATTAATTTTAAAATTGGTTTCTTTATCTACATTCAGATCACTGACCCAAAGATCAAAACGATCATCAAATCCAGTACTCAGTAAGGAATTTGAAAAATCGTTTCGTCTTAAAAATTTAGTAGCTCCTTCATCCGTAATGACAAAACTTTCGACAAACTTGGAGACCAACTCAAGATCTATATTTTCTCCTTTCAATATTAAGACGGATAATGAGGAATTATTGATCAAGAAAGGGAGATTTGATAGATAATCATCGTCTCGAGATTTTATTAAAAAGATCTTGTCTTTTGTAAAAGAAAAAGAGTCCCTTTTTTCAAATCGAAAATCGGAATCCTTTAAAAGATTAAATATAAGATCAATTATTCCACTGTCCGGCTCCGCTATAATTGTTATTAAGATCGGTTTCTTGAAGAAGTATGCTATTTTGTATAAAAAGTTCATTCTTCCGTCCTCTCCGGAGGTATTTGATAATAATCTACTATATACTTTGCAAGCTCTCCAAATATGGGAGCTGCGGAATATTCAGAGGTCTGTGCTCTTGGATTGTCAAGTTTAACCAATATTATGAAAGAAGGATCAAATGCCGGGGCATAACCTATGAAACTCTGAATTGTTTTATCTGAATATCCGATCTTTGGAATCCCGAGTACGGACCAAGGAACTTGAGCTGTTCCCGTCTTACCAGCCACGTAATAACCATTAACTCTTGCGGACTTGGCATAACCTTTCTCGGTCACACTCACCATCATTGATGTGATATCCGCACTTGTTTTTTGAGATATAACACGCTTACCATATGAAGAATTATCTTTTTGAATTATGTGAGGGTTGATTAATCGCCCTCCATTAGCAAGAGCTGAAAATGATTTGAGAAGTTGAATTGATGTAAAGTTTACGCCTTGACCGAAAGAAGCAGTGGCAAAATTAACCTCATAACCTTCCTTAAAACTCTTGTTTGGTGAATTGACTTCTCCTTGCAGATCTATTCCTGTCAAATCAAAAAGCTCAAACTTCTCCAAATAATCATAAAATACGGAGTTTCCGACGGATTTTTGAGCAAAAACAGCTGCGGTATTTATTGACTTTTCAAGAGCCTCCGTCATGCTCACTTTACCCCATCTCCTTTGAGCATAATTCTTAATCGTATAACCGCCTATCTTAATTTCTCCCGGATCGTCATACACAGTCTCGGGTGTAATTTTACCTTCCTCCAATCCAATCGCCATCGTTATCGGTTTAAATATGGATCCCGGTTCATACGGAATTTGTATCGTCGGATTGATAAAAATACTCAAATCTTTTTCAATAAAATACTCATTCGGATTAAATGTTGGATAATTAGCCATCGCTAATATTTCTCCAGTATGAGGATCTCCGACTAAAATGGATCCTCCTTCTATAGCCAGATCTTCATGAGCTTTTTCAAGAAGCTTTTCTGCCATGAATTGAATATTATAATCTATGGTTAAAACCAACTCTTCTCCGGAATTAGACAATCCCGTCACTTTTTGAATCAGATAACCAAAAGGACTCTTTTCTCCTTCTTGGACTACGACGGATCCTTCCAATCTTTGGTTGTAATAGCCTTCAACTCCGTATTGGCCGGAGCTTTCTCCTCCTAAAAAACCAACAAGATGAGACGCCAAGCTCTCTTGAGGATAATAACGAATATCACTCTCTTTTATGTAAACCGCCGGGAGTTTGGCTTCTTTTATAATATTAACTTCTTCTGAAGATAATCTGTCTTTTAATATCTCGTATGAGCTGTCTGTACGTTCAATTCGAGCCAACAATTCTTCTGAATTAATATCGAGTATCTGACTTAGTCTTTCTACGATCTCTGAAGGATCTATCTCTTTTTGAGCTATCTCTCTGGGTGATATATATACATGTTCCCAACTTCTATTAACGGCTAAAGGATAAAGATTATTCAGCCTATCTTGAATATAGATTCCACCTCGATCCCCTTTTGTTTGAAGAAATACTTTATGCTGACCTTGAGCTAAAGCCTTCCAATAATCTTCGTTTACAACTTGAAGTTCAACAAGTTTGTAAAAGATAAGAGAGGCTATTACCAAAAAACAGAACAAAACAAAATTAAATCTTTGCTTTTTCATGGTTAAACCTACTTGAAGGCAACGTGAGGCTCAAGAATTTCAATATAATGAACTTCTTCTATTCTTTCAAAATCGGAGTCCTCTATTTTTGACTCAACTCTTGATAGAGAGTTTTGTTTTAAGAAGCTGTACTCGTCATTTCGACTCTCTTCCTTAACACTTTTAATCTCATTATTGTAGGTGCGCACCAAATAAGTTTCTCTTGTCATTTCACTGATTTGAAACATATAAACAGCAATCATTGCAAATAAGAGAATACCACTGACTTTTAGCATTCCTCCTCCAAGGATATTTTTTGCCAGAGAAACCGAATCGGTTTTTTTATTGAATAAGAGTATTTTCATCTTGTTTTTATCGCTACCCTTAATTTTGCCGACCTTGATTTTGGATTATTTTTTATCTCATGATAATCAGAGGTAATCGGTTTTTTTGTTTCTATCTCCAATTTCCCTTCCAATTTCATTTTTTTAAAAAAGTTTTTAACGATTCTGTCTTCAATTGAATGAAAAGATATTACCGCTATCTTTCCCTCTTCTTTTAGAATTTCCAACGCTATCGGAAGAACTTTGTAAAGATTGTTAAGTTCATCATTTACTGCTATTCTCAATGCCTGAAATGTCTTTGTTGCTGGATTGATTCTTGTCCTTTTGAAGACAACGCCTTGAATAATTTGAGCCAATTCAAGAGAATTATTTATTTTTTCTTTTTTTCTTCTTTCCACAATCGCTTTAACAATTTTTTCCGCCAAATATTCTTCCCCATATTCTTTAAGAATTCTCTTTATCTCTTCCGGAGGCCAAGAATTAACTATCTCCCATGCAGTCAACTCATCATTTTCGTTAAATCTCATATCTAACGGCTCGTTTCTTTGGAATGAAAATCCTCTTCCACTGCTTTCGATATGCCAATTTGAAATCCCTAAATCTAAGACTATCCCAGAAATTGACTCAAACTCTTCTTTTTCAATGATCTTTTTTAAATCGGAATAATTACCGTTAACTGCGATCACATTATCTTTCATTCCCAACTCTTTGGCTTTCTTGATAATAAGATCTGTGTTTCTCTTATCTCTGTCTATTGCCAATACTTTTCCCTCCGGCGCTATCTTTTCGACTATCGCGAAAGTGTGTCCTCCTTCTCCGGCAGTACAATCTATCAAATTATCGCCTCTTTGAAGATTCAGCACAGTGATTAATTTTTCCTTTAAAACTGGAATATGCATTAAATTCCCAATTCCTTCAATCTCTCCGCTATATTCTCACCTTCTTTTTCAGTAACTCCTTTGTACTTCTCCCACTTACCTTCATCCCAAACTTCAATCCTGTTCAACAAACCGACTAAAACTGCTTTTTTGTTAAGTGACGCATAATTCTTTAAATAATCGGGAACAAGGATACGACCCATGCTATCAATCGAAACTTCCATCGCCCCGCCTAACATAAGACGGGCGAATCCCCTCGCATCAGATTGAGAAAGAGGAAGCTTACTTATCTTGTCTGCAAGAATTTCCCACTCTTTAGTTGAGAATATAAAAAGACACTGATCCAATCCTCTGGTAATCACAGCTTTTTTGCCAAGCAGATTACGAAACTTAACAGGGACTGCCAGTCTCTTCTTGTCATCTAATGAATATGTATATTCTCCTATAAACATGAGTTTTACACACACTTTAATGGTTTTCCCCACATTTATCCACAATCTACCATTGCGTATTCACTATACCCCACATATCTACATTTAGTCAACAGACAACACCATCATCAATTCCACGTTTAAAAAAGGGAGTTTTCCACATTTTAGAACAAAACAAAACCACCTAACATTGAGTCAGGTGGTCTTATCTTAGGTCTTGAATTAGTTAAGTTTCTCTCTCAAAATTGCAAGCTCTCGAATCTCTTCAAGCTTCTTTTTTGCTTTTCTCTCATTGGCAATCTCTTTTCTTTCATCTATCCAAGATGAGAAAGCCTCAAATTGACCTCTGAATAAAAGAAAGATGATCAGAGTGGCAAACAGGGGAAGAAGGATGAAGTCAATTAATCTATTGTTGGTAATCCCCGTCTTTATGCTTGTGGCAGCTCCCGCAACAATTCCTTTTACAACAAATATTTTTGATGTATCATTGACGTTCTTTCCGCCGGCGGAAGCAAAAGCCGAATTGATCAAGTTGGTTGATCCTATTCCGAAAGAAGAATCTTCTTTTGCCACCGCATCAAAAGTGACCACTTTCATATCACCCGCTGAAATTTTACCTATATTCAATCCGGAAACTATATCTCCAGAAACCGTTACGCCGTCCACCATGAGATTGCCCAAGTAATCAATTCTATCGGGTAGAATGTTTCTGACTATAACGTTGTTAAGATTCTCACTACCGATTGACCTGACCTCTATTCTAATAGAAACTTTTGATCCAGGAGAGATGGTTACCGAATCACTCCAACTTACATTATCATAATCTCTTACCAAGTTTCTCACGGAAATATCTTCAGTCCCAACATATAATGCATTGGTTCGACAAACAACCGAATCAATCACGGTTGAATTTGATGAAGTTCCATTTCTTAAATAATACCTGTAAGAAGTGTTTGCAGACAATCCAGAGTCAGTGAAACTTCCGGCGGCACTTGACCAACTCCAAGTATTCAATTTGGTACTATCTCTAAAAAGTGAAACATTTTCTCCGTTTGAAAAATCATATTTCAAAACAATTGAATCATTGGTGATAAAATCACAATAGACATCTCCATAAACATTTGTGGATTTACCCGTGGTAAAACTCCTTACTTGTCCATACTCTCTTCCGTAATCATTTTCAGCTACCGCTCTGTAGTAATAGGTGGTATTTGAATTAAGTCCGGTAATGGTTCTATCAAATTGCTTTGATGATGAAGATCCGATCTTGGAAGTGGTATTACCAAGAGATGAGCTGGTTCCCCACTCAAACCAACCATATGAATAGTTGCTGTGCGGATCAAAGTAACCATTAAGTGTGGCTGAAGACTTCTCTATCTGAGTGGCACTGTGAGTGGTCACTGACGGAGATTGGCCTTGAGGAGTTGAATCTTTACCCGTGGTAAAACTCCTTACTTGTCCATACTCTCTTCCGTAATCATTTTCAGCTACCGCTCTGTAGTAATAGGTGGTATTTGAATTAAGTCCGGTAATGGTTCTATCAAATTGCTTTGATGATGAAGATCCGATCTTGGAAGTGGTATTACCAAGAGATGAGCTGGTTCCCCACTCAAACCAACCATATGAATAGTTGCTGTGCGGATCAAAGTAACCATTAAGTGTGGCTGAAGACTTCTCTATCTGAGTGGCACTGTGAGTGGTCACTGACGGAGATTGAGATGCTTCTGCATCAGAGACTCCGGAGACAAAGAGAAGTCCGACAGCTAAAAAGAGAGCTGAGATTGTTTTTATTGATTTTATCTTTGTCATCTTTCTATTTTGTTTAATGTTTTAATTACCTTCACTTTTTAAAATATTCAAAGAATTAAATACTTTAAAAAGTGGAGAAGAAATATTCTTCTCCTAGAAATCTGTGACTAGACTCCTTGTCTCTCCGTAAAATGTTCCGAACTTATTTCTTGCCGCTACCCTGAATGAATATTTAGTGGCGGGCTTCAATCCGGAAATCGATTTAACGATACTTCCAGATTCAGAAAACTCATTCGTCTTTCTATCAAGAGACGTTCCTTCTCCCCACTCAAACCAAACATCAGTGGATTCGCCGTTATTTTGAACATTTGCGGCTAGTTGAGCGGAGCTAGCTGTAACACTTATGACGTTCTTTGTTTCAAGAACAGGTTCGACAGTTGTTACAACCGGATCGGGTTGAGGACTTGGTTGATATGAAGCATCAGTAACAAAACTTCTAATTTCCCCATAGTAATAATCCCCTCCTCTTTCTCTTCCGGCTAAACGAAAATAATAAACGGTTTCCGCGCTTAGTCCGGTAATCCTTGCACTAACAGATTGAGAGGAGGTTACTAAACTCTCATTAGTAGTATTCTTAAGAGAACGAGTCGGTCCCCACTCAAACCAATAATCCAATCGTTTGTCCTTGGGATCAACCATGCCATTGAGATAAGCGTAGGACTCTTCAATCCGACTGGCATTATCGGTCCTTAAGATCGGTGAAAGCTCATAAGAAGTTGCGGGTGCTTTTTCTTTCTCAGGCTCAACAATAATATCTGTAACTAATGTCCTTGTCTCTCCGTAAAATGTTCCGAACTTATTTCTTGCCGCTACCCTGAATGAATATTTGGTGGCGGGCTTCAATCCGGAAATCGATTTAACGATACTTCCAGATTCAGAAAACTCATTCGTCTTTCTATCAAGAGACGTTCCTTCTCCCCACTCAAACCAAAATGCAGTAGGTTCACCTTTATTTTGAACGTTTGCGGATAGCTGAGCTGAATTGGTTGTAACACTTAAAGCATTCTTTGTTTCAAGAACAGGCTTGATGGTTGTTATAACCGGATCGGGTTGAGGTTGAGGTTTCGGTTGAGGCTGAGCTTTAGGTTGAGCTTGAGGTTTCGGTTGAGGTTTCGGTTGAGGTTCAACGGTTTTGGCCTTTTGTCCGCAAGGATGACCACAACAATTGATGAATATGAATACCCCATCTCTTTCACTTGTCTTCAAAACTTCCCCACTCTCTTTAACCTCGGAATTGCGAGAACTCTTAGATGTAATCTCAAATGAGTAGAATCTTAGAAATACCAAAATTCCGATTACTAATAAAGCAACAAGCGCCCACTTGGCGATTCTCTTATACTTTTTAAGCTTCAATAACTTTTCCTCCTTTCAAAGAACTTTTTTAATAAAAAGCGGGATTTGATCCGCTGATTACAATAACCAAAACTATATCACAAGTATTTTATTTGTCAAGCTTTTGAAGGATCCCTCTGACTCCTATCCTTTTTATGTTCTTCCCCGGAGGCCAACAGCTAAGCAATATGATCTCTTTTTCGTGACTACTATACGATGGAACATCTTGTCCAATTTCAAGAATTATCTTCTCCGTTACTTGATAAACAAATTCCCTTCCGTTGAACAGTATCTCAATCTTGTCTCCGGTTTCAAGATTTTCCACTTCAGAAAAGATCCAGTCATAATCAAATTTGGGCCACCCAGGAGGAGATGAATGTCCTAAAAAAACAGCAACACCTTCTTCTCCCGGAAGTGAAGATTCAGGAAAATGAACTACGCCTTTTTTAAGAGCGGCCTCGATTTCTTTGTCGTCTTCTTCAGGAAAGACAAGCGGAGCAGATATATCTATCGCATCTATCTTAATCAAGTCTTTTTCAATCATCTTCGGAATCTCTTCTTGAATTTCTTCCGATGTTATCATCTCAATCTTTTTTAAGAGAACTCTGTGGTTAAATATCCAAGAGATCTCACTCCAATTGAAAACAATTATGTTTACAATCAAAAGGATTATAAAGAACTTCCAAAAAGTTATGGATTTATTAAAGAATAGATTGTTTTTGGTTTGTCGCTTCATTGAATTAGCCTATCCATGGAGCACCTGTAAGAATTCCGATAAGGGTTGTTTGGTCAAGAAAGTCAAATACAAAAAAGAGAATTAAGAAAGCCAATCCCTTGAAGACCAGATCGGGATGTTGAATATCAAACCTAACTAAGACATTGATCGATAAAACGAATCCAAGAAAAAGCATAATGTAGAATATCATTTGCCTAATCATGTCGTCATATCTCAACATGAAAAAATTGAAGACGGCTTGTTTCGTTTTGCTAATCTCTAAATCATTTCCGGAAGATATGATTGATTCAACTCCCAATACAGCGGATTCTTTTATCGGGTCGCTATCTTCATCAGAAAGATCACCAATTACCTCTTGTTCAATTGAATCTTCCGATGACTCTCCTTCTGAAAGGGTTCCGCTTGTTTGATTCTCTGTCGATAATTCTGCAAAAAACTCTTCTTGAATCAAATCTTCAGACGGATCTTTATTTGATGAT
>Ga0265294_10001893_pt1 | contig 27815 bp, 30 predicted proteins | sample MunlanPumphouse3_FD_192504 | JGI IMG/M metagenome (GOLD analysis project Ga0265294, IMG submission 192504) | Groundwater microbial communities from a municipal landfill in Southern Ontario, Canada - Pumphouse #3 | ecosystem: Environmental > Aquatic > Deep subsurface > Groundwater | place...
GGAAGAACGACATTTCTGCACGTCTTCCGGGGTTTTGCTCGGTATAAGGCACACGCGGATAACTCCCGGTTCCTTGCGGAATCGGGCGGGTATTCACGCGCCTTGCGAGGTAACTAGATTGGAGCAATGCACATATAAACCCGCCGATTGCAATCAGGCAAAAAATAATTTTTGACTGATATCAAAGCGGCATAATGCGTGAGAGAGCATCATAAACCATCTTTTTCCAGTGTCCCGGCGCGAGATGATAGGTTTCACGCGCAAGCAGAACATCTGCAGAGGGAGTTTCCGCCAAGAGCGCATCCACCCTTTCGAGAGTGGAACGCGCAGTATCCTGAATCCATAAATCACGCGTCTCCTGATTCACCGCAAGAATCGACTCCGCACGCACAGAAACCAGCGTTTTGCCTTCAGGGGTCGTGTAGGCATTCGGTTTTCCGATAACCACGACAAATGACGGGGTTTCTGTATCGATTTTTGCAAGCTGATGCATTGCTTCCGGCTGATACGAACTTGCGTTAATAAAGAATATCCCGGTCGGATCAGAGACTCGCGCGCGATAGATAATATTCTGGTCGCCAACTTTATCCTTCTGGGTTATAGTCCCTGCAATCAGAACACGATTACACCGCTCCCCTGTCGGCAGCAAAAGAAACACCGGACTCTTTTCATCCTCGGTATCCTTAATCGTCTTCGTCGCCTCGCGAAGTTCGGCAGCAAACACACGTTTTGCCGGCTCCCGCTCATAGGACATAAACTGCCCGTTTGGAATAGCACTCATGTCCGGTCATCCTCCTGGACATTTCCCGCACGATTCAAAAGTTCAGCTGTTATCTTTGTATCCAGATGAATAAACTCTGCAGACTTCACTAAAATTCTCCCATCGAACTCGTTCCCAAGGCATTTTACATACCTGCCGCACAGACGTTCCGTAAGCTCGGCCTGAATCTCTTCCAGACCAAGAGGACTGTTCGATGCAATTTCTATTGCCTGATCCATAGCCATATCAGAAAGTTTCTCGGTAACTTCGCGATTCATGAGAACATTGCATGCCCGGTGACCATCATCCACAACACCTTTGATTCTGAGATCATACTTGAAATTATTCTGGATTTCATGCACAGGACAGAAATTCTGCCGGGAAAGAACACGATTACACCCGTCAACCGGGCAGCGTCTCACAAGACCCGACCCTTTTGAAACCTGAACAATTGTTCCTGACACCTCATCAAGACGCGTGCCAACCGCAATATCCGTATCAGACTCATCCGCAGAATATGTCGCCGGATTCAGACTGATAGACAGACGACCATTGAACTCATCCACTTTCGCATTGATAATTTCATAGACGCGCCCAAGCTCAAGCCTCTCTTTGGACTCGTCCTGCCACAGAACAAATTTGATTCTGCCCGTCTCATCGCCGACAAGACCGCTCTGCATCATCCGATCGCTCCTGGACTCCCATTCCTCAACGAACTTCACGCGAAGAGAAGCATAACCAACCTGCAGATTCCGAATCGTCGTAATCGGCAGAGGCTCTTTCGGGGCAGAAACTCCGGATTTTATCGGCACAGAAATCTCGATATCCTCATCCTGCAGCCATACTGCCGAATTCAGCGTCAGGGATAGTTTCCCATTATACTCATCAACGCTTGCATAGAAAATATTGTAAACGGCTCCCGGAACAAGTTTCTCCTTTTCGGCATCCTGCCACAGAACAAACCTCATTCGTCCTGATTCATCAGCAACAAGTCCGCTCTGCATCATCCGTTCGCTCCGTGATTCCCACTCGTCAACAAATTTCACGCGGATACAGGAAACAACTCCCGGCTTCAAATCGCTGAGCTTTGTCGGCTCCGACGGAACAAGACAGCGGTCATCTTCAATCTCGGTAACGCGGGAACCGGAATGAAGTTTCAGATTGGGAACACCCTTATACGAATCAACAACAGCCGAATCGATACGATACCACTTCTCAATCTCGAGTTTCGGCAGTTCAGTCGCTTTGGAAAATATCACAAATCGTACTGCCCCGGAACTATCCGCGAGAATGCCGCTCTGCGAAATCGCGGGTGAATTAGGCACCTGCAGCGAAACAACTTTTGCCTCGACAGTAACCCAGTCATTCGGCTGGACATCAGCAATATTTGCGATATCTCCCGCCTGATTCGCGGCTGGTTTTGCCTCTTCGGGAATTTTGTACTGCTTATACTGATCAGAAAGAACTTTCCGTTCCGCTTCAAACGGAACAACACCAAACTCATTGATGTAAAGACTCAGCTTCTCAGAAATGCTGTGACTGTCGGGCGAAACTCCTTTAGCTTTTAGGTTCAGGGAGATTCTATCGGCAATCTGTTGGATTTGTTGGGTATCCATGTTGATCTCCGGTTAAGACGTTGACTTTAAGATATATAAATCCTGACCGCGCGGTGCGATAATGCCCAATCGTTCAGAAAAATACCGCTCTCACTGAATGATACGATACAAAAATTCAGGTCTCGTAATAAAAAACATAAGATAATCTGAGAAAATAAGAACGTGGAAATCTAGCTGATCCCATTCCGCCTTTCAAGTAAAATCGTATTCTGCCACCGGTCGAACCTGTCTTTCGCAATTCTTTCACGATAACCAACTTCCCGGAACCCGCACTTTTTATGAAGGCTGATGCTTGCCGCATTAATGGCCAGAATACTCGCATACAAACACCAATAACCTTTCTCCTCACTTACCCGGCAAAGATGATTCAGCAGCTCCGAGCCCAACCCCCTGCCGCGAAACGCTTTATCGAAATAAATGCTGACTTCGATAACACCCTTATAGGCATCCCGTGCAGACGTAGGACTGACGGCACACCATCCGGCAATGATATTTTCCGCAAGCAGGACATAGCGGCAGTCTTTCAGATGTACCTTATCCCATGCTTCGAAAACCGGACATTTTGTTTCAAAAGTCGATATACCTTCCAGAAGTGCCTGCTGATAAATAGCAGAGACCCTCTCCCAGTCATTCTCTTCCATATCTCTAATGGTAAAATTCATGTATTACACCTCATCGCTCCTCTAACTTTGCTCCGCATACCCGGCAGTATTTCGAATCATCCGATGCCCCGGCTCCGCACACCGGACACACTTCCACGGGACGCCTCCGGGGAAAAAACAAAACCAGCGGGAAAAACAGAAACAAAAAGAAAAACGGAAATCCCAGAATCAGACATACGACAGTAAGTAGAATCGAACCCGCAAAAAGAATAAGTGCAGCTATTGTCTGACCCTGCATCTATAACTCAATCTCTAAACTCACATCAGCACACACAACCGAATGCGTAAGTGAGCCCATGCTGATTACATCAACATCCAGACCCGCAAATCTGCCAACGGTATCCGGCGTAATCCCGCCGGAAATCTCTAACGTAACTTTCTCACGAAGTCCTGCAGACTTCAGAGCTGAAATCGCCTCACGGATTTTATCGGGAGTCATATTATCAAACATAAGAATATCCGCACCTGCCCGCGCTGCAAGAAGAGCGTCCTCTAACGACTCAACCTCACACTCGACCTTCTTATCAGAATATGCCTTCGCCCGGCGGACGGCTTCATCAACCGGCAGAAACGACCGGTGCGTATCCTTAATCAGAAACTGATCCGACAAATCATACCGGTGGGGCAGACCTCCGCCCGCAACAATAGCCTTCTTATCAAAATAGCGGAGACCGGGCGCAGTCTTCCTCGTCCCTGCCACACGGACATGGTCATTGACCACAGAAACTAGATGATTGGCTTTTGTCACGCCCGATGCAATACCGCTCATACGACCGAGAAGATTCAGACAGGTTCGCTCACGCGAAAGAATTGCATGAACCGGACCTTTGAGCGAGATAATTCTCCCGCCGGATTTCACCTGAGCGCCGTCCATAATTTCCGGCACTGCATGTACTCCCGCGTTCTCAAACAGCCAGACACACTCCTCGACGCCTGACACAACCATATCCTCTCTTGCCTCAATCCGTGCGGAAACGATAGTATTTTCGAGAAGAGCAAGCGTCGTGATATCGCCCGAGGAAACATCCTCGGCAACAAACGAAAGAAGCTGATCAGTCGGAATCATTTACTTTGAGACCTTTATCATCCGCTCAATTGCTACGCGGGCACGGTCTGCAATTATTTCCGGAACCTGAACAGGGACGACACCGTCGCGAAGAGTTATATACAAATCCTCCTCGGTGATGAGTTTCATGTTCGGGCACACCGCCATATCCATTGCATGGAAAAGAGTGTCCGGATATTTTTTCTGCAGAGGATGGATAATTCCTTTCTCGGTGAGAATTACCCACTCCTTCTTTGTGCCGCAGTTCCTGAGCATATATCCTGTCGAACCCACCATATCGGATGCAAGCTGAACCTCGCTTGAACATTCCGGATGGCAGACTATGGCTGCATCGGGATACTCGCGTCTCGCATTTTCAATATCCCTCACGGAAAACTGATGATGTGTCGGGCACCCGCCGTTATGCGGAACAGGTATGATTTTTTTCTCAGGAACAAGCCTCTGCACATATGCCGCGAGATTGGCATCCGGACCAAACAGAACTATATCTTCCGGAAGAGCGCGGACCACATCAGCGGCATTTGCCGAAGTACAGGTAATATCACACTCCGCCTTCGTTGCCGCGGTTGAATTCACATACACAACAAACGGTGCTCCCGGGTGTTTTGCCTTTGCAGCACGAACCGATTCCGGAGTGAGTTGGTCCGCAAGAGGACAGCCTGCCTCCGGGCGCGGGATGAGAACGGTTTTTTCCGGCGAGAGAATCTTCGCCGTCTCCGCCATGAAATAGACACCGCAAACGACAAGCGTCGACTCCTTCGCCTCCTTCGCACGGCGGGCGAGTTCAAGCGAATCACCCGTAATGTCGGCGAGGTCCTGGATTTCCGGCGGCTGATAATTATGTGCGAGAATCAGGGCGCCTTTTTCTGCGGCAAGCCGCCGGATTTCCTGTCCGCAGGTCATGCTCCAATCACCAGAGGGTTATCCAGATTTCTGAGAAGTGTCAGAATCGAAAGGGCCGCGAGATAACTTGTTGCCGGATTTGCCGGAGACGGAACATTTCTGACTCTGACATAGGCTTCTCCGAACTCTCCTTCGAAGAATATTTCATGCATATTCCGGTCTTCGTTTGGATCCATCCAGAGTTCAACATCCACCTCCCGGCCGCATGCTATCGAAAGGGATTCAGCAACGTTCGTATTTTTCGGATACTGGTGAACACAGTCAAAGGCTTTTCCCGTGAAGATACAGGTTTTTTCGGTCGCTTCACGCGAAAGGGACTTCGGATTCTTCGTTGTCCGCAGGACGAATTTATCTACATTCGAAATCTGACCGACACGAATATTATCAAGTCCCATGATAGCTCCCGACGGAATATGGATTTTTCTCTTATTCTCACGGGCAATCATAATGAGCTCTTCCCGGAACGAAACATCCGCAAGGGCTCCCACGCTCATAATAACAATATCTTTTCCCGCAAGGAGGACTTCTTCCGCATAGGCGGTCGCAGCGGATACGGAGGCCGCCTCGACAATAATATCAGTCGGCTCCTTCAGGAATGCAGTGAAGTCAGAGTAGGGAGTTGCGCCGAATTCCCTGCCGAATTCTTCGGCACGTTCAAAAACCACATCAAAAACAGCAGTTATTTTGAAGTTTTCCTGACCTTTCGCTATGACTCTCCCAATATTTCCGCACCCTAAAAGCCCGATGGTTATCATACTACTAGTGAATTTCGGATTAAAGATAGTTAAGGATTGTGTCCCTCGTCTCCGGACAGGGGAAAAGGAAGGAATTATTTTTGGTATTCCAGGATGTCGCCCGGCTGACAATGAAGAACTTCGCAGATTGCGTCAAGTGTTGAAAACCGGATTGCAGCGATTTTTCCGGTCTTGATTTTAGAAAGATTGGCATTCGTGATGCCAACCTTTTCCGCGAGTTCATTCAGAGACATTTTCCGGTCCGCCATCACGCGGTCAAGCCTGAGAATAATGGGCATGATCAGAGAGTCTCGTCCGCCTGCTCCTGAAGTTCCAGACCATACTGAAAGATGTGAGCGAGACAGTATACCACAAATGCAAGAACCAGACCTTCAATACTTATTGAATACAGTTCCATGGAGATGCCGAGGATTGCCCCCCCGATTATTTCAATCAGGGCCGGGACCACGGCAATGAACCCAATCAGGATAGCGATTTTTTTCAGATATTTCGCATTTTCTCCTGAGAAGGGAAGGAGAGTCTTTCTGATGCCGGAAAATATTTTACCGGCGATAATCAGAATCCCCATAATAAGACCCATGTACGTCAAACTGACCGCCGTGAATAACAGATAAATCCACATGAGGGCAGCTCCGCTTACAACAGAACCGGATTCAGTAACAAATATATCCCCGATTTCTTCTGCCGTGAACAGCCCGTCAAATGCCCCGGACCCTGCAGTTCCGCAGATGAGACAGGTTACCCCAAAGAGAAGAACTATCGTCACGATAATAATCCATCCGAAAATCCTGGCAATTTTCAAAACTATATCGGCAATACGTGCACTTTTTTCAATTTTCATCCGAGTATCATTCATGTGAGTTGTCACATCCATAGATATGTATTATAACATTAATAAATTATCGTTAAACGATAATTAATTGTCGTTCTAAAACAATCAGGTCAGATAAGGCGAGACTTGATGAGGAAAGAGAGCGCATCTATTTCTAAGATGGTAAGTAAGACACATGTTGCTGCAGTGGATTTAGGGGCGACGCATGTCCGTGCAGGAATAATCGATACAAAAGGAACGATACTGGCATTTTCCCGGAATGAGGTAAAGAGAGTATCAGACGGGGTTGAAATACAGAAACTGATTACGGATATGCTAGCAGATTTGATACGAAAGTCCCGTATTTTGCCAAAAGCAATCGGCATCAGCACAGCGGGACCCGTTGATTTGAAAAACGGCTCGGTTACCGGTTCCCCGAATATGAAATGCAGCCGGATATTCCTCACCGAACCCCTTTGTGATCAGTTCGGGATTCCGGTAAGTATGATGACCGACTGCAAAGCCGGCGCTCTCGGAGAATATACCTTCGGCGGGGGAAAAGAAGCAGGCACGCTCGTCTATCTCACATTTTCCACAGGAATCGGTGCGGGCGTTATAGAAAACGGAACACTCCTCTCCGGCTCGAACGGAAATGCCTCAGAGGTCGGGCATTTCCTCGTGGATACAACCTGGAACATTCCCTGTGGATGCGGAGTGACCGGACACTGGGAAGCCTATGCGAGCGGAACCGGCATCCCGAAATTTTTCCGTGCCTGGAACGAGAAGTCTGCCAAATGCGTGCCGAATCCGGCAATCACCGCCGAAGAGATTCTGAAAGCGGCAGAGATGGAAAGCCCGCTCTGTCTTTCATTCTCTGAAGAGCTTGCAAAAATAAACGGGCGGGGACTTTCTGCAGTCATTGCCGCATACAATCCCGATGTGATTATTCTGGACGGTCCCATTGTCAGAAACTACCCCTCGCTTATTGCCGGAAAAATGACCGAACATCTGGACCACTACCTGACAATCCCGGATATTCGTCTCTCCTCCCTTGACGGAAATGCCCCTCTCCTTGGCGCAGCATGTGCTGCATTCAGATAAACCGTGAACAAAAAAAACAAATTCCCCCACCCCGGCCAAATAATTAATTCATAAGAATATATATCCTCAAAACGGCAAAACTTAATACTATTAATGAGTGATTCTCTCCTCGTAAGGTTCAGGCGATGGTTCCGGAATAATTTCGTATTCTTCGGGCCGGGTCTTCTTCTCGCAATCACGGCGGCGGGAGAAGCCGGCGTCACCGAAGCAATCGAAATCGGAGCACATTATGGTCTCGCGCTAACCTGGGTCGTCATAATCACTCTTGTTTTCAAATACGCATTTACGAACGGAATTGCACGATATACGCTGGCGACGCATCAGACCATATTCGATGCGCTCAACACCCTGCCCGGTCCGAAACACTGGGGCTCATATCTCATAATATTTTCCTATCTCGTAGAGATGTTTGCGATTGGCGCAATGCTGATGTTTTGTGCAACATTCCTGGACTATCTTCTCCCGGGAATTTACTCGGTCTTTTTCATAGCGGTCTTTCTCCTCATACTGGTTTTAGCCGTCCTCCGGACCAGCTCATACGAAATCCTTGAACCTATAATGGCGATAATGATAACCATTCTTGCAGCGGGGATTATCCTCTGCCTTCTGCAATTCCCGCTTTCCCTCAACCTGCTCGCCGGCGGGCTGATTCCAACAATTCCGAAAGGTTCCGAGATGGCAATCCTGGCCATTCTGGGAGTTGTCGGTTCCGGACTGAACCTCATGCTTTATTCGGTATGGTTATCCCAGAAAACCAAAAACCGTGAAGAAAATAAAATGGAATGCAATCTGCAGAACGAGTCGTTCTTCCGAAAATATATCCGCAGTGTGAACATTGACGTCCTCACCGGATTCATCTTTGTTGCAATCGTCACCATTGGTTTCATGGTCCTCGGTTATGTAGGATATGCAGTCTCCTTCATGCCCCATGGAGCTGAAATCACTCTTGACACATTAATCACCCAGGTGCTCTACATCTTCGGATCGATTCCCTACGGATCATATATTTTCCTCTTATTCGTCGCAATCATTTTCTTTGGAGCAGTTGTCGTCGGCATGGATGCACGTGCGAGAGCGCTTTCAACCGTAATCCATCACATGGGACTGGACAGAGGAAAAAAGATGCCGGATGAGAATAAACTCTACAAACTCATTCTTCTCGTCTTCTCCGCAGTAATTATCATTACATTCATTATTGCAAATCCGATGACGGTCATTCGTCAGATTTCTGCTCTCTCGGCAATCCTTTTCGGCATATTCGGATTCATCGTCATTTTCCTTGACCACAAACTGCCGAATTACGCAAAAGGAAACAGAATCTGGCTTGTGATAATGGCTCTCGGGAGTGTACTCTCGATTTATATCGCACTCTTAATCGAATCCTCATTCCTGGTAAATGGTATCCCCTTAATTGAACGAATGCTGGTAATCGTAGTCGTCCTCTTCATCATCACAAAAACCGACCTGTTCAGGAAACTCATCGGCGGAAAGGCGACCGCAGTAGATAAATTATGGGCTGTCGGTTTGTTTGGCGCACTTTCCATCTACGGAGTATTCAGAGGGATAGCTGTTGGCGACCTTATCTTCAATTTCAGTGCTGTCGGACCAATAGTCGCGGGACTGTTAGGCGGCCCCATCGTTGGCGGACTTGCCGGTTTAATCGGATGTGTCTATCGGTTTGCGCAGGGAGGGTCAACTGCCATCGGATGTTCTCTTGCAATTCTCATTGCGGGACTCATCGCAGGATTTGCCATTCATTTCTGGAAAGGAAAGGTTACCGTCTTCAAAGCGGCGATTCTGACTATTGTAATAGAACTGATACATCTCCTCATAATCGTACCGGTCTGCGGACTCGCCTTCGGCACGCAGACCATGCCTGAGGTCATATCCACAATAACCAGCACCCTTCTGCCGGTAACGATGGTAAACACGCTGGGTGTGGCATTATTCGCCTATTTCGTAAAAGAGTATCAGGTCTTTGCCGAAGGCGAACACAAACTCTTCCGCAGAAAGAAAAAAGAAGATAAAGACAAACCAAAAGAGGAGAAATAAATGTCCGGTCACGAAGAAAAAAAGCCGGAGACAAAGACCGCGAAGTACATCACCCGCGGTATTTTCCTTCTGGCAATACTCATGTTTATCATTGCATTCCATCCGTTTGGAACACTTCTCCTCGAAGATTTCCCGGAGGATGAAGTACTCGTCGCAGTAACTCTTCCCTTCGAAGGCGAGATGGCAGAATTCGGCATCGAGTTCCAGCGGGGAATCGAACTCGCCGTAAATGATATTAACGAGGCGGGAGGTATCCGGGGTGTCCCGGTGAAAGCTGTTTACTATGACAATAAAGGAAATACCACTCTCGCAATCGAACAGTTCAAGGAAATCCATGAGCGCGGAATCCCGGTCGTGATTGGCGCAGTATCAAGTACCGTGACATTAGCTCTGGCTCCCTACGCAGAGTCCTACGGGATTATTCTGATATCTCCCTCGGCGACTTCCTCAAGTCTTACCGCATACAGGAATTACGTCTACAGAACGGTTTCCTCGGATATTTACCTTGGAGCGGGGATAGCGAAGATAATTGGAGAGCAGAATAAAACGCAGAATGTCATGGTCATTTATCTTAATACCAGTTATGGAAAAAGTCTCAAAAGTGCATTTGTCAATGAAGTGAACGCTTCGTATCATGATCTGCATATTGTATCCACCCTGATGGTTGATGATTCGAGCACAGTCAATACCACTGCAATCATCGACGAGATGAAAAAGACCAATCCGAATTCCGTACTTCTGGTCATCAATCCGAGTCAGGCAGTATCAATAATGCAGGAAGCAGAAAAAGCGGGACTTGACCCTCACTGGTTTGGCTCCGACACCGTTACGAGCAGCCAGATTCCCGAACAGGTCGGAGAATATGCCGAAGGATTAATCGGATTTTCACAGGCGAGAAAAATCTCCGACCCCACATATATACTTGACTATGAGGAAAAATACGGCGTGAAACTGAGCATGCGCGACTCGATTTACGGATATGACACGTTGGTTGTAATCTCAGAAGCAATAGAAAACAGCGGATATACGTCCTCCGGCATCAAAGAGGCTCTTTCCGATATCCGGCATGTAGGTCTTACCGGCTCAATTGTCTTCGATGAAGCAGGGGATGCCTATCCTTCCTATGATGTTATGAAGCTCCAAAACGGCATTTGGTCTGACCTTGAATGGAAAGAAATTCTTTCCTTTGAAACATCATCTTCCAAATCACATTAACCCGATTCATTTCATCTTCGCAAATATCAAGTAGTAATCCCGCCAACATGTTAATATGGCAATCACACTTGATTCAACTATCGCCGACCTCCTTCGTGCAAAACCGGAGTCTGCAGTCATCCTTCAGAACTTCGGCATGGGCTGCCTTGGCTGCGCAATCGCAAACAATGAAACCATTCGTGAAGCCGCCATGGTTCACGGAATCCCCTTAGAAGAGCTCGCAAAAAAGCTTGGAATCTAAATAATTCCTTTTTTAAGCGCTATAAGTTCGGCAATTCCCGCCTCGGGATTCGCCAGAAGATGGCGTGCAATCCTTGGTTCGTGAACGAGAAGACAGTCCATACAACTCCAGATATCCCCGTTTGGCGTCTCAATCATCCGGCCAAGGTCCGTATTCATGCAGGGATAAAGCGGACAATAGCAAAAACTGCACTGCTGGTCTCTGTAATGATGACACGGATAATACGGGCAGTTCTCCGGAATCCATTCGTTCCAGTGGTCCCCCCCGTATCGGCTGTAAATGGAAAATGAGGGGCGGCTTCGTTTCACCGCAGGATTTCCTCTCGACCATCCGCGGGTTACGCCCCAGGTCATAAGAAGATAATTATCGAACCGGACCAGAGCCTCTGTCAGAGCGTGCGAAACCGCCTTCATAATCCGTATCCCGGTTTCAGTCAGGGGACCGGCAAACTCCTCCGGCGGTCCGGCAGTCTTTTCAGACGCCACCACAACCGCGTCCGTGGAAAGTGCGCCTGTCGGAAGTTTTCGTGCGGAAATCACCTGCATCTTCGCCTCCGTCACGGTCATCATCGCCCCGAGAAGAGCCGAATCCGTAAACGGACGTTCGCTTGTAACGATAATATTAATCGTCCGGTTACAGTCAGACACCGCGGCGGTAACGAAAACCGTAATATAATCATATCTCGCAATACAGAGATTTGTTATCGGCACCGCCGTCAGAAGACCGAACTGCGGTTGTAAAAACCCGTTGCGGTTGGAAATCCGGTCGATATACCCCGCTGCATCCTCAGAGAAATTCCGCGGCACAGAAATATTCAGAACAGTCCTGACATTTTTGAGTCCTCCGTCAACCCCGCTGCTTGCCGCACGGAAATCCCCCCGCACAATCAGCGTACCTTTCCTCAGATAATACCGCACTTAAAACATCCCGTCCTGCTCAAAACTTCTGCCAAATCGGATGGCAAGCTCCGCCTTATACAATTCTTTTCCAAGATATGCCGCATGATCCAGAAGAGACACGCCGTCCTCCCGAACAATCGCAGAAAACACATCATACCAGGAAGTCCCCCGGATGGCTTTTCCATTCCTCACCGCAATAATTTTTCCATCCAGAATTCCGATACGGAAGTTCCCTTTCGGGTCATAAACGAGCGAAGCCGAAGCTTCCGGCGCATCGCGGATATCGTCATAGACGAGCGGGGGTTCCCGGCGAAGGCGTTTCTCCTTCAGAATCAGAACATCGACACCGACATCCTTCGGATAGGGCCGGTCTCCGGATAATGCCATCAGTTCGACCGCACGCCGCATCTCGGCAGTCGCCCCTCTGGTTTTATCCGAGTGTTCGGAAATAAGAACACACGCGGCACCCGTCTCTGCGGAAATCCCTGCAAGCATTGCACACATACCCGGACTATCGGCATCCATCATCTCGACCACATTCACGCAGCCGAGAACCTTCGGGCAGCCGAAATCCGGAAGATACCCGAAAAGAGACTGCGTCATCCCGGAAAGAGGCGGAAGCAACAGCGGATCGGCTATTATATGCGTAAGACCCGACTCCTTCGCGAGGGTAATCGTTTCCTGAAGCGCTGCTCCGTCCCGCGGAATCAGAACACACGCGGCTCCTGCTCGTTGTATTTCATCGGCAAGAAGGGGAATCGTATCCTTCGTAAGGGAAAAAATCAGATCCGCACGGAAAAGTGCCGCAGAAATCAGAGCCGGGTCAAGGGTGTCTATCGAAAGAGGAATCCCGAGATCTTCCACCACGGAAAAACACCTGACCACATCATCCGGAATCGCATCAAACCCGAACCCGAGATCCACAATATCCGCCCCCCCCGCCATAGCCGAAACGACAGCTTCACGAAGGGCAGGATGCCGGTGAGCATCCATAATCTCATGTATAACCTTAATCCGGGACGACCCGCCGATTTTCACACCGCGAATCATAAAATCGGCATCTGCTTGTGCCTCCAGAACCGCGAGTTTCTTTCGCGCCTCTCCGGCTTTTTCCTTCGCAAGCATATCATCCGCCGGCATATCGGGAGACAATCTTCCGGCGCAAATCAGAGGAACACACATACCCATATCAGCCGCATGGCGCGTTCCCCTCCGAATGGGAACCCCGGTCGTATATTCTATATCCTGAAACGACGCCGTGCACATTCCCGACACGACAACCAGATCCGCCGGATGTGCATATATCAGCTCTTCCAGGGACGCAGGCGTTAAAAACGATGCAATTTCTCCGGTTTCAATAATATCATAGGTAAACCCGGTTACTTTTGAAAGAGCAGAACACAGCGAAGGTGCACTCTGGTGCCCTGTGGGAAAAAGAACATGCATGTCTGTTATCCTTATGTTTTTAAACGTACATAGTAATTACCATACTATGGTTCTGATAACGTGCGACCTTCATATACATTCGAATGCATCTGCTGACGGAAAATGCTCTGTCGAGCAAATCATAACGATCGCAAAAGAACGCGGACTCAATGCCATCGCGATAACAGATCATGATACGACCGACGGTGCAAAGTATGCAGTTGGAATCAAAAACCCCGGCATTCTGATAATTCCGGGTATCGAAGTCTCGACAAAAGACGGTCATGTAATCGTTCTTGGAACAACCGACCTGTTTCCTCCGGGAGAAGATGCCATAGAAACGATACGCAAAGCACGGGAGAAAGGCTGCCTCACGATAATTCCCCACCCCTACCACCGGTGGCGGCACGCAGTCGGTCTCCATGCACCTAAAGCACTCAGGGAAGCCGACGCAATAGAAGTCTATAACAGCAGATATTATATCGGAACCGCAAACAAAAAAGCCGCCCGTGTCGCAAAAGAATACCATAAACCAATGACCGCGGGTTCCGATGCACACACCTGCAAATTCGTCGGATACGGAATCAACCTTATCGATGCAAAAGAAAATACCGTCGCGTCCGTTCTTGACGCAATCAGAACCGGGAAAATAGAGAGCCATTGCCTAAAAACGCCCATCAGAACCTACACATCCCAATCCCTGCATAACGTCGTCCGGAAAGTACGACGTCATACTCCGCGGCTCAAGGCGCGGCGTCTTCCATGAAAATCGCATTTCTTGCGGGATACCGCGGACAGAACTTTGCCGGTTCCCAGTATCAGACCGGTAAAAGAACAGTTGAAGGGACTTTTATTAAAGGCGGCATCGAACTCGGGCTTTTTTCTGACGCAAAAGAGGCACAGTTCAGATCCGCCGGCAGGACCGACTCAGGTGTCAGTGCGAGAAAACAGCTCATCTCCATCACCACCGATAAACCCGACCTTGCCATTGAAGCGCTGAATTTTCATCTGCCGTGCGATATCTGGTGTCTCGGCGCCGCGAAAGTGCCTGACGAATTCTTTGCCCGGTATGCTGCATATGACCGGACCTACCGTTATTATTATCCCTACCCGGCCGACATCGAAAAGATGAACGAAGCTGCATCCTGCCTTGCAGGCAGACATAACTTCGGCGGATTTTCCAAAATGGAACCCGGTCGCGACCCGCTTCGGACAATCACAAAAGCACAGGTCTTCGAGGGACAGGACGGGTGTCCGGTATTTGAAGTGACCGCACTTAGTTTTCTCTGGAACATGGTCAGAGGAATCGCAGGAACTCTGCAGTCAGTAGGTCTCGGCCTCTCAGACCCCGATATCATGGAATATCTCCTCGCCGGACCGCGTGACCGGGTTCATCCGGCACCTGCCGAAGGACTCATCCTCTGGGATGTTGCGTGCGATCTGACGTTTACCCCTATGCCGCAGAAACGCGAGGTAAAACGGGCACTTGCCCGGGAAGCAATCGCAAAAAGAGCTGATATGCACACAGCAGAAGCATTACTCGAAGATGATCCGCGGGAATCCTGGAAACAGAAAGTCGGAAGAGAGTATTCGGCTATCATTAAAAAAGAGTGAAAATTACTTCATCATTTCCCCGACAACATCTCTCCCCGCCTTTTCCGCAATTTTCACGCTTTCCGGCCATCCCTTCACCCCTCCATGCTTATCCATCCCGGGAAACAGAACATTCTTCGAATACGTAAACCCTGAATCATTGAAAAACGCCCGCACGACAGGAAACGCCGCACCGAAAATATCGGGAATATCCTGACCCGACGTCCCGACAAATACTCCCGCATGCTTCACGAGATGCTCCTTATCAAAAGAGAGAGTCTTCGTCACAAACTTTCTCGCCCACAAAAACTGGCCTCTGTCGATAAACGACTTCATCTCGGCCGTAACACTCATCGAATAAATCGGCGATGCAAGAACCAGAATATCAGCCGAAAAAATATTCTCAAACACCGGCGTCAGATTATCCCTGATAACACAGACCCCGGTCTTGTGACACTCATTACATCCTCTGCAGTTTTTATGCGGAATCTCGACAAGCCGTATCTTCTTCACTGACGCTCCCGCTTCCTCTGCTCCTTTCAAAAAAGCATCAAGAACCGTCTCCGTATTCCCGCCTTTCCGCGGACTGCCGTTAATTGCAATTAGATTAATCATTGACTCTCCAGAAATTTCCGGAAATTATCTCCGGCATCCTTCGCCTTTTGAATCGCTTCAGGACTGTTTTTAAAATCATTCTTCGCATCAAGACCGTTCAAAAGCAGCAGATGCGTTCTGCCTGCCGAAATCTCAGACACATCAAACAAAAACCGGGCAACCGGGACCGTGTGTTCAAACACTTCCATACGGTCCTGCCCCGCCGTCGAAATAAACATCCCGTACTTCTTCCCGGCGACCTTCGGGAGATTTTTCAGCACATACTTCTGGGACCAGAAAACCTGACAGCGGTCAATCAAGACCTTTGCCTGGGCACAGACCGACATCGAATATACCGGGGATGCAAAAATCAGAACATCGCACGCCCGGATTTTCGCCGCCAGCGCCTGATAATCATCTTTCTGAATACATTCCCCGGTTTTCTCACATCTGCCGCACCCTTTGCAGGGTGAAATATTCAGATCATTTAAGACGACCTTCTCGACAGACATTCCGGAAAGACGTTCGAGCACCGTATCAAGTGCCGATTCGGAATTACCATGACGACGCGGCGATGTGGTGATGGCAAGGACGGATAATGGCATTTATTCAGTATATTACTCCCGATACAGATAAATCCAGTGATAGGGTGGGGTCACGGGCAGGATAAACCTCATAGCCGGGCAGCACTAATGCATCTTATGCACTTTTCCGGAAGCAGAATGGCAATCGGATTTGCTCTTCTCGCAGCCCTTCTTTATGGAATCAGTTCACCGGTATCGAAGATACTTCTCGAGACCACCTCGCCCGAGCTGATGGCTGCCCTTCTTTATCTTGGAGCAGGGTTCGGTATGTTTGCCGTCAGCCTCTTAACGAAGTTGAAAAACGGGAAGACAACCGAAGCGCCGCTCACGAAAAAGGATTTTCCCTTTGTTCTCGGCATGATTCTTCTGGATATCGCGGCACCGATTTTCCTGATGATCGGTCTTTCGATGACGACAGCCGCGAATGCCTCTCTTTTGAATAATTTCGAGATTGTCACAACGGCGCTTGTCGCCTTTTTCATATTCCACGAGAAAATCGACCGCAAACTCCGGGTCGCCATTGTTCTGATTGTGGCGGCAAGTATTCTCCTGACCTTTGATGATATGAGCAGTTTCTCCTTCTCGACAGGTTCGGTTTTTGTTCTTCTCGCATGTCTCTGCTGGGGGTTCGAGAACAATTGTACGAGAATGCTTTCCGTGAAAAATCCGATGGAGATTGTTGTCGTGAAAGGGTTCGGGGCAGGATTCGGGGCTCTTGTTATCGCATTCTTCGTGCAGGGAATGGAGACGGATGTGCAAAGCATTATCGCGGCGCTTGTTCTCGGCTTCTTCGCCTATGGTCTGTCGATTTATTTTTATGTTCTTGCCCAGCGGTATCTGGGGGCGGCGAAGACGAGTGCGTTTTACGCGTTCGCCCCGTTTATCGGGGCAGGTATTTCGTTTGCCGTTTTCCGAACGGAACTCACTCCTCTTTATGCGGTCGCGGCTCTCGTTATGGTAATCGGGGCATATTTTGCAGCGAGGGGAGGGCACAGACATTTTCATTATCATGCGGCGGTGACCCATGACCATCTGCACAGCCATGATGATGGTCATCATACCCATGTCCATGATCCGCCCGTTGAGGGAGAACATAGTCATGTCCATACGCATGAGCCGGTTAAACACAGTCATCCGCATGAAGCAGGTTTGCATCATGAGTCCGGGGATGGTGAGGAGAGTGAGGGAGAGGGGAAGTAGGTGGTGATGTTCATTTTAGTCTCACCTGAAAAAGAACAGGCCTTCCCGGCCCCGCTTCTTCCGCTCCGCCTTCACGCACCAGGATTCACCCTTTTTTTAGTTCATCAACCCTCTTTTTCAGCTCATTCTGCAGTGATTCATAAGCTGCCTTAATCTCGTCATTCCTCGCATAACATCTCTCCTTCCATGTACCCTGACCCTCCTCTGACGTCTCCGTGTCCGGGATATAGGTCATTGCATAATCATATGCCTGATTCATACACAGACCAACAAAGGCATTCAGACTCTGAAAAACAGGTTCCGGGAGGGAATGGATATTTGCCTCAGCCTGATATTTCACCGTATAAGCCCGTTTCAATAATTCATCAGACCGCTCCCTGTGCCATCTGACCCGTGCTTTGGTATCTTTTTCGGGCGGACCGCCTTTCAGTTCCTTGTCCGGATGCAGCCCTAAGGCAGTTGAATAACAATGAGCGATTACGGGTGCGAGATCACGATACAGGAGAAGTTCGGTATTCATCATGGAGTTGAGCGCCTGCTCTGTGCTTTCCATATTGGCCTGAATACTCAGCAGCTTTTCAGTTGACCGTTTCTGGAATATATACAGCAAAACGGCAATCCCTGAGGAGAGGATAATTCCGACGATAGTCAGACCAATACTGATTAAGCTCAGGTTAATCGTAGTATCACCAACGACCAGACTTGTGACTATCATGATGGTTTCTTCTCATCCTTGAGTATGATAAACCTGCGTTTTATAGACTTTTTTCGCGGCAGGGCGACAGGGCGGCGCCATCTATGGGGATTATGCTGTATGTCAGGAGGGTCCGCATGGCGGCGGGGAGGATTCCGATGAGGGCAGAGTATGCCTGGATGACGAGGCGGAATCTTCCCGGAGTGAGGCCGGGATTCCGGTCGTTTAGATGGGGGTTGAGGGGTGGTCTACGGACTCAGACTCTGGAACATAATCCCAAGACGGGTAATAAGGGCTACAAGAATAAAATAGCCGACAATAATATGAATCGTAACACAAATCAAAGCCGGAAAATCCAGCCCTATAGTCGCGAGATCCGTGATACTGAACATCATAAGATTAGTCTGCAGAATTGCGGTTCCGATATTAGACACATTCATCACAGTAGTCGTTGTACCTGCCAGAAATGGTCCCGGAATTACCGGGATAACATAATAATAGATTAATGCCCAGAATAAATTCCAGCCGAAAAATACGCAGATAATCCGTTTTGTTGAACTGCCGTAGTTGGAAATCCACCAGAAAAACCGGACGAAAGCATCGATAGTCCATGAATCAATACAGGAATGCTTTGTTTCCCATTTTTTTTTATTCCCGGGTTGTTCTTTAGAAAAATCAGGGATGAATGACTTCTTAATACTTGCCAGAGCAGGATATACTTTCGGTTCTTTATACCATTTTTCCCAGCGAATCTGCCGGATATTCCGCTCCAGCTCTGTCCTGAGTTCCGGATCGATGCGGGGTACAAAGAGAGATGTTCCGGTGAAATTGGTTGAATCATCTATGAGATTTTTGGAAAACATCGTCTCCCCGTTGAGTATAGTCAGGCGGAATTGTGATCCCCGAATATCTGCCCCGGTAAAATCGGCCCGCTTAAGATGTGTCCTGGTAAAATCAGCGTCCTCAAGACGGGCATTAATGAATTTTACCCCTTCCAGATCTGAACAGATAAATTCAGCTCCGTCAAGATCTGCATTCGTAAAATTGGCTCCGTAAAGATGGGCATTAATGAATTTTACTCCATCGAGTTGTGCCATGCAGAAATCGGCGCCTTCGAGATGTATTCCAGAAAAATCGGCTCCGTAAAGATGTACCAGATAGATATCGACTCCCTCGGGAATCGCATATTTGAAATCTTTCTCATTATAATCCAGCCGTACAAAATCAGAACCATTCTCAAATAATGCCCTGATATTTTTCGCATCATACGCCTGATCAGGATAGATTCGCGTCCATTCTGATTTCAGATAAGCCTCATACGCCAGATTCCAATCTCCAATCAGGTTATTCCGGGCAAAGTATACAAGATGCTCATACTTCAGTTTTTCATACAGACCCTGATTCCACCCTTCCGGTCTTGTCACCATACTATTTTAGAATGGTCCCTCCCTCATGATTATAATACCTCAAAACCGGCCCAAGCTGAAAATGAATAATCGGCAGAGTGAGACTATAAACGGGACTTTAAATCCCTAATAGGAATGTCTCGATAGAATGGGCGGCCTTAGCTGAGCAAACAGAATGTTTGCGAGCAAATATCTGATTTGCGACGGTGGGGCGAAGCCTTCGAGTACGTCCGCTGTCGTTTTGCGCCCCCATTATGTGCGGATGTGCTGCGGAAGGGGCGTGGGGAAGTCTTCGAGTGAACCCGGGATTACTGTTATGGATTTTTTGGTTGTACTTTGGTTTCTTGTACGGGATTCTTTTTGATGGCCGCATCATCACACGGAAATCACACAGAAACACGGAAAACATAAAGAATCGGTCGAGTGGCTCCTGTAGATTATCCTCCCCAGCCCCCACACGGAACCCACGGAAATCAACGAAATTCACGAAAAGGGGGTAGGGGGGGAAGGGGTAACCCCCCTGCGCGAGCCCCATGGGGTTCGCAAATCAAAAATTTGGTCGCAAACTTTCAGTTTGGTCGCAAGTCTATCGACTTGCTCAGCTGAGGTCGTCGACTTCGTCGCCAACCTGCCTCGCCTTAGGGAATGCGGGTGTACGGGTATGAGGAAAAGAAAAATCACGGAGCACGGTTTTTCAACTGTATTTTGAAGAATGTGGGGGGCACATAGGACCTGCCCCCATTTTTTTGTTGGAGTTTGGGGGCAGGTTGCAGAAATCTACATGCCCCCTGATTCTGGTTTATTTTGGGCTCTTTTTTGAAAAAATAGTCTCTTTGCTGAGTTTTTGATGTGGGGGCACATTTTTTCGGAAACTCTGTATTTTGTAGTAATTAGGCTAATATTTAGTGTTTAGAAACTTTTCCCAGGGTTTTGAAAAAAATGTGCCCCCAGAACATTTTTGGGTTTTTTCATCCATGTTCGGAAGGGATTTCTCATAGTTCCGCACTTATGTCATACACGAAACCGAAGTACATCCAAAAATCCATACGGTAATCCCGGTTCGTTTCATCCAGATGTTTGGTTCTGAGTACGAACCGGTTTTAGATGAAATGAACAGATCATCGGTCGGATGAATAGTATTCATCGGACGCTTTCTTTCAAACAATTCTGATTTGGAGTTAATAATTATTTGTATTATATGGTCAATTTTTGTGCATTAAATGCTTATTCCCAGACATAAATCATGTATTTTTCCCTGGCAAATATGTTTATATATCGGGGCCGCATATGAATATATTAGGTTACAAAACAAATATTTATTGACGTATTTGTAAACCAGTGAGGATTGAGTTCATGTTTGGAGAACGTATAAAACAGGCAAGACGTTTGTCTGCTATGAGTCAGCAGGAACTTGCGAATAAGATGAATGTATCGAAGATGACGATTTCGAAATATGAAAATAATAAGTTGTATCCAACATCCGAGATGCTGATAGCTCTTTCAGAATCCCTGAATGTGGGTATTGATTATTTCTTCAGAGAGACTTCCGTTGTTTTGAATCCTGAAGTAGCTTACCGGAAATCCCCCAATCTTACCGGAAAAGATATCGGTGAAATTATGGCAAAAAGTACGGATGTTCTCGAGCGGCACAAGGAGATTATGCAGATTATGAATATATCTCTTGTCAAGGTCCCGGGAAAACATATCCGTTCTATTTCCACTTTGGAGGAGATCGAGAAACTAACTTTGGAGCTTCGTAAAAAGTGGCAGCTTGGTCTGGATCCGATTGAGAATCTCATGGAGGTAGTGGAAAACCAGGGGTTCTGCGTCGGGGTAATCGATGCCCCGAAGGGTTTTGACGCGTTTACGGATGTTGTGGACAATGATGTTCCGGTGATTATTCTCCAGAGAAATCTGCCCGGCGATCGTCAGCGTTTTTCCCTTGGTCATGAACTCGGACATTTTTTCATGAAGAATTCGGGACCCCTCGATAATGAGAGAATGGCAAATCAGTTTGCGGCAGCGCTTCTTGTTCCCCGTGAGATGTTAATCCATGATCTGGGAGAGAAAAGGACAAACATCAGTCTGGATGAACTGACTTTGCTGAAGCATAAGTACGGGGCAAGTATGCAGTGTCTCATGTACCGGATGAAGGATATCGGGATTATTGATTTCTCCCTGATGGAAGAGATTATTTCTTCTTTCAAGCGTAATGGCTGGGATGTGAAAGAGCCCGGAGATCAGATCAAATCGGAAGAACCTATGAGAATGCAGCTTCTTGTGAATCGTGCTCTGTCGGAAGGGATAATTTCCGAGAGTAAGAAACGGGAACTTCTTGGAGAGAAGGTTTCGTTCGAGTCAGAGTGCGAGGCTGCATGAGTTTACCTCCCGCCCTTATTTTTGATGCCAATATTCTCGTCTATCTCTCTAAGTTAGGTTTGCTGCCGTATGTTCGTTTATTGGTCCCAAATCCCATCACATCCGACTTTGTGAGTCATGAGATGAAATTGCCAAACTGGTCTGAGATTAAAGAGGAGGGGATTCGGGCGATACCTCTGGATAAAAATCAGATTGCGGAACTTGTAGCGACACGGACCCGGGTCCTTTCCCGGGATAGGAGAAATAATGTCAGTGTACCTGATATTTCTCTGATTGTTCTTTCAAAGATGTCTCATACGATGCTTTTAACAGAAGATAAGAATCTGAAAAAGGCTGCAAATGAAGAGGGGTGTGTTGTGGGAAGTCTGAGATGGCTGCTTGATTGTATGGGTGAGTGTGATGTTTTTCCGGCAGAAAAGATGGTGGAGATTTTCAGAGAAGCGGGAAAGCTGCTGAATCGTTCGTATGGACGCTGTATTGCAAAATATCAGGGAAAGGCTGAGAGGGGAGTATCAGAGCCGGAGATGGCGTATGTTCGCGGGAAAAGTGTTATTGTTGAGGAAAATTGGAACGAATAATGAGATCACTCTCTGTTTTTTTCCATTTTTCGTAACCTATCTCCCTGAGTGAGCGCGGCATTTTCCCTCATTCCTGAGGCATTATCGACTCGCAAGTCCGTTTCGCTCCGCCCCCGGGGCTTGCTCGTATGCGGACGTCATCATCACTGAGATATTTCTTACGGGTAACCCCCTATTTTACAGAGTCTGCATAGCATATATCCTGTCTTCTCTCTCAAACCCCCATCTCTCTCCATTTTCTCTCCATAATTTGCGGGAAACTATATGATCATCAGGTATGTATATTAAATACAGCCATTATGCCCCTCCCTTTCTTTGCAAATTTCATGAAAATACCCGAAATGCAGCGGCATAGCATCATATCATTCACCACTATCATAGGCATCACCCTGTTAGGCTATATGACCACCATGATCTGCTCCCGCCTCTTAGGTGCAGACCTCATGGGCGTCTATTTCCTCTTCCTCGCGTATTACGGCATATTCAACACAATTGGCGAAGGCGGGTTCGGATCCGCCGCAGTAAAAAGAATCTCCGAAGGAAAAGACCAGAACGAATACTTCTCGGCATTTATCGTTCTTCACGGAATCCTCATTATCATCTCGACCCTCATCCTTCTCACCGCAAGTCCGTACCTTATCGACGTATCTCAGTATAACCTCACCCCCTGGATTATTGCAGCCCTCATCGCCGCATTCTTCGGCGGCACCGTCACCTACGGAGTCTTTGCCGAAGGCCACATCGGCGTAAAAAACATCGCGAGCGGCGTCAGTGAATGTATCCGGCTCCTCATCCAGGTTCTCGCCGTTCTTGCGGGTTTTTCCCTCTACGGACTATGCGGCGGCTACATCGCCGGAATTCTGATTACCGGGTTATTATGTCTCAAATATATCTCTCTTCGCCCTGTCCGGTTTCACTGGCATCACGTCAGCAGTCTCTTCTCCTACGGATCATGAAGTTTTCTCGTAAAAGCAGGCTCCCTTGTTTTCGCCTACGCAAACACCATCCTCATAGGCATCTTCATGAACAACAGCGAAGTCGGTATTTATCGTGTTGCCTCACAACTGTCGGGATTTTCCGTCCTGCTTTGCCTGGCGATTTGTGCCATCCTTCCGCCTAAAATAAGCTCATTGAGCATACAAAATCAGTGGGACACCATAGCCAAAGTGGTCACCCGTTCAATCACCACCTCGCTCGTCCTCTCGATTCCGATAACACTGGCAGGTTTTATTCTTGCAGAACCCCTCCTGAACTTCTTTTACGGTCCGGAATTCGACGAAGGAACCCTGGTATGTCTGATTCTTCTCATCATGCAGATAATAGCGGTCTTCGTTTATATCCTGGGTGTCACGCTCAGCGGGGTCAACCACCCGCGTCTCGCTTTTCGTGCAACGGTGTTTTCCATCTCATTGAATGTCATACTGGACCTCATCCTTATCCCCATTATAGGAATCAGCGGGGCCGCGATCGCGACACTAATAAGTTACATCGTGGATCTCACTCTCATCTATATCTTTCTCAGCCGGTACATTACGATTCGTTTCGAGGTCCGGCCGATTGCCCATATCATTACGGCCTCCCTCATCATGACGCTCTTCATCGTCATATACCGTGCCTATGTCCCGATTGACAGCCTCCTTTTGACCGTGCTCCCGCTTTTAATCGGGTTTGTAATCTTCGGATTCTCGCTTCTCAAAATCGATCGCGGTATTCGAAACGAACTCGCGGGGCTGGTCACAATAATCGGCATCCCCTGGCCGAAATGGCTATAATCCCCGTCCCCTCACCACTCGACCTTCAGCCCGACCCCGACTTCATGCACCGGAATCACCTGATGAACCGCAGCTTTCACCGCAAACGACGTACAATGGCAGGGATACATCTCCGTAATACCCTCATTTTTCAGAAACTGAATCGTCTTCTCTGCACGTACATCCACCTTCTTCATATGCCAGCCGCCGATAATCCCGAGAACCGGTTTCTTAAACAACTGTTTCGCGTATGCACAGATATTACAAATCCCCGCATGCGAACACCCGGAAATAACATAGATACCTGACTCCTTCTCAAAGACAAGAGCCGAATCCTCCAGAATGAAATCAGGAACATAGCCTTTCGGCGTTTTCCTTTTATCCATCTCCGTTCTCGGCTCAAACTCCTGCGTAACCGGAATCTCGCCCAGGAATGTTATATGTTCGCTCACCTTCACCGGTGTTTTCGAAAGATGCAGATGGAATTTCTCCCGCAGTTTCTCCTCGGGGACCGGGGACCCGGTCAGCAGATCGCCCCGGCGTTTTTCGGCAAAAGTATCAGGATGGGCTAGTATTTCGAACCCAGATACATTGTATTTCTTCATCAGATGCGGCAGACCGCCCGTATGATCATCATGCCCGTGAGAGAGCACCACCTTCGTTACTGCCGCAAGATCTATCCCGATTTTTTTTGCATTTTTAATAAAGAGATCCGAGTATCCGCAGTCGAAAAGAATCTTATCTGTCCCGTCTTCAATAAAGAACGATAGACCGGGTTCACCGCAATAATATTTGTCGATGAAGGTGTTGTTGTCAATGAGTACTGTAAGTTTCATGCTCTTTTCCATGGCTTTTTCCCGGCAAGCCAGCCGTTTTCCTTCCAGTAGGCAACATCCGTCTTACTAAAGCCCATTCTTTTCTGCATAGATCTCATCCAGTAGAAAAGCAGTTTCACTTTCAGCGTAGGTTTTTGCCCATTGCATCTCCGGATTTTTCCCGCAGTCTTCAGAACTTTTCCTGCAATCTCCGTTTTTCTTTTTTCTGTGACCGTTTCCCAGTCAGATGACTGAACCGCTTTTTTCACCGTCCAGGTCTTTGCGATTCCCCAGAAATCCAGACTGTCTTTTACATCCTTAACAGCAGATTTCATTCCGGCTCCCGCAGCGGTTGAGATGATAAGGGCCTGTTTTTTGAACATGGCAGGTTCAGGACGATGCGGCATCCAGAGATAGGCACAGTGATCTAAGAACGCTTTTACCTGTCCGGGAGCATGATACACATAAACGGGTACGGTAAATATCACCAGATCCGCGGCTTTTACCGCGTCCAGAATCGGTTTGAGATAGTCGTAATCAGGGCATTTTGTTTCGTCGGTAAAACAGATGCTGCATGATTTACAGAACTTCGGCATGTCTTTTGGCAGATGGAACTCAGTGACAGGGTCGCCGTCTGCAAGTTCAGCCAGGAACTGCTGGGCGATGTTATACGTGCTGGATTTTTCCGTACGGTTCGTTCCATAGATTACGGTGATTTTCATTTGGTGATGATGTATTGGGCTTAGGAAACATTCTACTTTCCTCTACTCCCCTGTCTTTTTCGCGTCCCTATACCACGAAGGAACGGAACTTTTCATATCATCATACCAGAGAAGAACCTCTTTTGCCATTTCTACTGCTGTTTCTACCTCTTTTTGTCCAAAAGGTATCGACCAGGGAATCGAGCCGAGCGTATTGCTGCTGATGTATAAGAGAAGCAGCTCCCAGAATTCATCCGGAACGAATCCGTCGAAATAGCCGTCAATCCGTCCTGCCGCAAAATGGATACTTTTCTCTGCGCACCACACGATTCGGTTGAACTCTTCCCAGGGATCTCCGTAGTCGATCCGGTTGAAATCGATAATACAGGGGTTCCCCTCCCCGTCGATGATGATGTTTCCGCAGTGAAAATCCCCGTGCTGAAACGACTGCGGCCGGTTTTTTATCAGATGCCGGTGTTCTTCGATATAGGCAAGCATCAGGTCGTCATGATTGAAACGAAAACCGCAGCCAAGATACCGTTCGTTTCGCCAGTCAAGTTTTTTCCCGAACCGTACATCCCATGGTTTCAGGTCATGCGGCGCCGGAATCGCGTTCAGCCGTTTCTGCAAAATCCCGGCTTTCACGCCCACTCTGTACTGCTCCTCTTTTGAAAGAAGAGGCAGAACGTCAGTTGCATCTTTTCCCTCTGTCCAGCTGAGAAGCATGTACACCGAGGAATTGCCCCGGCATTTTCCGAATGCGACCGGTTTTGGCGCCGGAATCCCTTTCGACTCTATCGTTTTGAGAGCCTCGAACTCCTCATTTTTGCGGTCGTAGTTGTCTATCGCAGACAAGCGAAGCAGAAGGTTTCGGCCGTCGTCTGTTCGGACAAGATATTTCCTGTCATCCGACCAGCCTTTGAGAATGGGCGTTATTTCTGTGAACGTATAATCGGGTATTTCATCCGGCATAAAAAAAGGAGAATTAGTTTTTATAGCTCTGCACGTATGCGTAGGCATCCGCGAGAAGTTCCGCAAGGGAGTCGCTGCATGCAGCTTTGAGGTCCATCGGGTGAATCTTTCCGCCGGCATATGCTGTCTCGAGTTCTGCATAGCTGTGGAACTCCAGGTCTCCGCCGAACTTTTCCGGGCGGCGGATGGCGATGGAGTCCATTCTCGGGAAGACATTGTACCGGAAGATCTGCAGAATCGGGTTGCCTTCGGTCTCCGGCGGGCAGAATGCCTTTTTCAGCTTCTTTTTGATATCTTCGGGGGAGTCGGCAACCGAAATCACGTTTCCTTTCGAGGAGGACATCTTTTCGCCGTCAAGACCGTTGACGATCGGAGTGTGGATACATACCGGGGGTTTGTATCCGAGGGTCGGCAGGTGTTCGCGTGCGAGCATGTGGATTTTTCTCTGGTCGATTCCTCCGACTGCCGCGTCAACGTTGAGGGTCGGGATGTCGACGACCTGCATGACCGGGTAGATCATCTGGGAGACCATCGGGTTGTCCATCGCACGGCCGACTTCGTCCATACTCCGGGTGGCACGGTTGAGGGTGATCTGCTGGCAGAGGGTCAAAACTTCGGTCTGATATTTCGGAGTGAGCTGGACGTCCGTTCCGAGAACGAACTCCGCGCCTTTGAGACCGACTGCCTCGATGCAGGCTTTGTTGTAGTCGGCGAGTTCTTTGATCTGTTCGAAGGTTCCTTTTCTGTTCAGATAGGCGTGCAGGTTTGCGATTAAGACCACAACGTCAAATCCTGCTGCTTTCATATCCATCAGTTTATTGATGGTCACCAGGTGACCGAGGTGAATCTCGCCGCTTGGTTCATAACCGGTATAGACCCGTTTTGTTGGTTTGTTCAACAAAGCTCTGAGTTCGTCTTCGGTGACGATCTCAGCCGTATTTCGGGTGACGAGTTCGTATGCGTCCATATCCCGATATGTTGTCCGTGAAATATGATAAAGGATGTGTGACAGTGTGTGGACCGGGATACGGTCTAACATGTA
>Ga0265294_10001895_pt1 | contig 27798 bp, 28 predicted proteins | sample MunlanPumphouse3_FD_192504 | JGI IMG/M metagenome (GOLD analysis project Ga0265294, IMG submission 192504) | Groundwater microbial communities from a municipal landfill in Southern Ontario, Canada - Pumphouse #3 | ecosystem: Environmental > Aquatic > Deep subsurface > Groundwater | place...
CTGATTCAACCCGAATACAGGCATCATCACGAGATTGTTGACCGAGAATGCAATACCCATAGCCGAAAGCGCGATATCTCCGCCATAAAACACAAGAGAATGATTCAAAACGATCATCAGACCGCTGCTTGCAAGCTGCATAAGGAAGGGCGGAGTTCCAAGAGACAGTATCCCTTTAATGACTTTGCTGTTAAGCTTAAAATCCTCTCTGTGAGGGCGAAGGTCGTTTCTTCTGCCCAAAACAAACGCGAGCACCCATATCGCCGATGCCAGCATTGACATGATCGTCGCAAGTGCCGCTCCCCTCATGCCCCACTCAAATACGAATATGAAAATCGGGTCGAGAATAACATTGATTATCGCACCGACTATCATAGTCGCCATAGCTATCTTAGGGCTTCCAAGTGCACGGATCTGATTATTCATCCCAAACCCCATCGCCTGGAAGATCATGCCCAGTATTATTATGCTCAGATAGTCCTGTGCAAAGGGAAGAACATCAGGACTCGCACCGAAAGCTTTCAGAAGCGGGGTAAGGAATATCGTTCCGAGAATAGAGATCACTATCGCGCCGATACCGAGGATAACGATCGAGTTGCCGGTTATTTTACGTGCTTCATCGCGGTTCTTCTCTCCCAGCCTTATCGACATAAGGGATGTTGACCCGAATCCTATGAGCATGCCAAACGCCATCATAATAAGCATTATCGGGAAAGAAACAGTTATCCCCGCAATACCGAGGTGACCTATCTTATTACCTATATATATGCGGTCAACTGTATTATATAATGCGTTGACCAGCATGCCGACTATTGCGGGACCTGAAAATTTCATTATTAGCGGCAAAAGTTTGCTCTCGCCGAGAAGTTTATCTCTGTCCATATAGCACCATATCTTCATTCAATAAATACAAATGGATATTTTATCACATATCACGTTGACTATAAAGAAAATCCTCTACATCAGATAGTCCGGGTATCGACGCTGCTGCTCCCTTAACTGTTACAGCCAGTGCTGCAGCGGCACTGGCTGTCCTGAGAGCTTCCGGCAAAGCTTTACCGGCGGCAACCGAGGCCAGAAAATATCCGGTAAAAGTATCCCCGGCACCTGTTGTGTCTGCCGCCTTTACCTTAAAGCTGCTCTGAAAACATTCACTTTCCCCGTCAAAACATATCGCACCTTTGCTTCCGAGAGTCAGAACTATTTTTAATCCTGGATACTTAGCTGACAAGCTTCGAACTATTTCACCGGGCTCCTGCTCTCCTGACATCTGGGTGCCTTCTGTACTGTTAAGGATTAGCCAGCTGATTTTATCTATCGGGTAATTTTTCAATTCTTCTGTGAAAGGTGAAGGATTGAAACAGATCGTCATTCCTTTTTCAAATGCCTGTTCTATTGCTTCTCTTGTGCAGGATGTTTCATTCTGAAGAAGCAGCATGTCAGATTTATCAAACCCGGAAAACATTTCAGCAAGCATATCCTTCGTTATCTGTCTGTTGGCTCCACCTAACACTATTATGGAGTTCTGTCCGTTTCCATCTACCTGTATAACTGCATGACCTGTTTGTGTTGGACAAGATCTGATAAGATTAGTCTCAACACCGCTGGCTTCAAGAACATTCAGCAGATCTCCCGTTTCATCTCCGATCAGACCTGCATGGCTGACTGCCGCTCCTGCGCGACCTAAAGCGACAGACTGGTTAAGACCTTTTCCACCGCTGAAAACTTCACGTGACAAAGCTGCTGTAGTCTCGCCGGGACTGACTATTTCTTTCACCTTGTAAACATAGTCGATGTTAAGTGAGCCAAAATTGATAATCTTCATGGATGACCTCTCTGACTGTATATTTTTGTTAAAACATTATTGTAATTATATCAGAAGACATCGCTTCATATAGTGTTAATATATATAAAGTATAGTACAATTTAAACATGAAGTCGTTTCGGAACTGTCAGTGGACTGTATTTGATTTCGGAGGCTTTTATGGAATCATCAGATTTATCATCTTTCAGACTTAAAGAAGGGATCCGTTTAGGTGTTGCTTCTGCCGCGACACAGATAGAAGGCGGAGACCGCAATAACAGCTGGTATGACTGGTATACTAAAGGCCATATCAGAGATGGTTCGGATCCTTCCCGTGCCTGCGACCATTACGCCCGTTTCCGGGAAGATGCCGATCTTATGGCAGATATGGGCATACATGATTACCGGATGGGGCTCGAGTGGAGCCGTATCGAACCGGAGGAAGGCGTTTTCTCCGAGGAAGCTCTGGCACACTACCGGGAAGAGATCGTGCTTCTTAAAAGTCGCGGGATAAGAGTACTCCTTACTATTCAACATTTCACCGTTCCTATGTGGTTTGAGAAAACAGGCGGGTTTCTCTCAGAAAGAGCTCCTGAATTATTTCTTAGGTTTACGGCAAAAGTAATCAATACTCTCGGCGATCTTGTAAATGAATATATAACTATAAATGAACCGAATGTTTACGCAGTCAACTCATATTTCTACGGTATATGGCCTCCGGGGATAAAGTCATTTCGTGCTGTCATTATGTTTTACCGCTCAATGACGATCTGTCATACCAAAGCTTACCGGCTGATCCATAAAATAAGGCGGCATATGGGTTTTTCGGACACCAAGGTAGGGGTCGCGAACCATATAAGGATCTTCGAGCCGGCCTGCAGATTCAATCCCTGGCATCTTATCTGCGCAGGGCTTATGGACCTGTTGTTCCAGAAATCAATAACAAGGTCGATGTCCCTTGGCAGACGGACTTTTCCGATCGGCAGATGCAAAGGAGTCAGGCCCGGTAAGTATTACGATTTCATAGGTATCAATTACTATACACGATCGACCGTTTCCGGCTTCAGTGACGGGGTGAAGAAGGGTGCTCCGGTCAACGATCTCGGATGGGAGATATATCCGGAAGGGATAGTAAGAGCCGGACATATGCTTTTTGACAAATACCAGGCACCCATATATATAACAGAGAACGGAACGTGCGATAACACGGACTCTTTCCGTGCTCAGTACATACATGACCACCTCAAAGCCCTGTGTGAATCAAAGCTTCCCGTAGCTGCTTATTACCACTGGTGTTTCACAGACAATTTCGAGTGGCTTGAAGGCGAAAGCGCGAGATTCGGATTGGTGCATGTGGATTACGAGACACAGGAGCGCACCGTGAAAGAGAGCGGAAAATATTACAGCCGGCTGATAAAGGAAGCGGCGGGAGATGAAGCATAATGACCGACCTTGAGAGAAAAATCGTTTATCAGATATATCCTATGAGCTTCGCGGATTCCAACGGGGATGGTATCGGCGACCTGCAGGGGATCATCGCGGAACTTGAAAGACTTGCCCGGCTCGGGATCGATATAATCTGGCTTTCTCCTGTCTATAAATCACCATGGTTCGATAACGGCTACGACATAAGCGATTACTGTCAGATCGATCCGAGATTCGGGACGATGGAGGATATGGATGAGCTTATCGTGAGAGCGCGCGAGCTTGGGATCGGGGTCGTCATGGATCTTGTGATCAACCACACCTCCGATCAGCATGAGTGGTTCATTAAGAGCAAGGATCCTTCGAGCAAATACAGAAACTACTATTTCTGGCGGGAGCAGCCCAATAACTGGACTTCCTTTTTCGGAGGACCGGCGTGGTCGTACGATAAAGAAGGCGGAGGATATTATCTGCATCTTTTTGCTCCGCAGCAGCCCGATCTTGATTATCACAATCCCGGTGTGATCGCTGAAATAAAGAATATCCTGAAATTCTGGCTCGACAAGGGCATCGCCGGATTCAGATGCGACGTGATCAACATAATTTGGAAGGACTCACTGGATAACGGTCGCCGGAGCCTTATCCTTACAGGCATAGAGCATTATCTGTCAAGAGAAGGTACGCACGGGATCCTGAAGGAATTGAGGCGTGATGTGCTCTCAAAGTATGACTGCTTCACGGTTGGCGAGACGGTTTTCGTTGATACTCAGATGGCCGGAGATCTATGTGCTCCGGATCGCGGAGAGCTTGACATGGTTTTCTCTTTCGAACATATGGAGGTTGATCAGATCCTTGTTAAGTGGTTCAAGATCAGGTTTCGTCCGAATAAATTTTTCCATGTGATATCCAAATGGCAAAAGGCGATCGGCTGGAACGCTTTATATCTGGAAAATCACGATCAGCCAAGGAGCATTTCCCGGTTCATCCGTGATCCTTCTTTCAGAAAGGAAGGCGCTAAGGTACTTGCCATGATGTTGCTGACTCTGCGCGGAACTCCCTATATCTATCAGGGACAGGAGGTCGGTACCGGGAACCGGGATTTCAGGTCAATGCAGGATATACGCGATGTAGAGTCACACAACATATATAATTTGGCGAGGAAAATCGGATTTCCGAAATGGCTGGCGTGGAGGATCATCAAGCGGACGACCAGAGATCATGCGCGTGCACCTGTGGATTGGCAGAAAGATCCGGATGTTCTTGAAACTTACCGGGATCTGATCAGATTTCGAAAGGAGCTGCCGGTGCTGATATACGGCGAATACAATGAAGTGCTTATAAAGGGGAGTTTATTTGTTTACGACAGGATCCTTGACGAAAAGAGCATACGGATCCGTGTAGCTATAAGCCTGAGTGGCAGACCTCTTCGATATGATCCGGGAATGGCTATGGCGATCTTCTATTCGACCTACGGACGGAAGGAATACGATGGTGCGCTCAAACCATATGAGGGGATCATGTTCATAGACGAGCAGTCTTCCGGGAGGTAATGCTATGATAGAAAAACGAGGCGATATTTTCAGGCTCGACACGAAGGACACAACCTATATGTTTCGCATCACCCGCCACGGACATCCTGAGCATATCTACTACGGCGATCGTCTTACCGGTACCGACCCCGAACCTTTGATCATGAAACATACAATTCAGACCGGGAGTTCCGTGATGTACACGGAAGATGACCCGGATTATTGTCTCGACACTCTGACACTGGAATATTCAGGGATCGGAAAGGGCGACTATCGTCATTCACCTGCTGAGATACTTATGCCCGATTCGACCTATGTCTGTGATTTTACATATGACAGCTATGTCATAACTGAAGGTATCTGCCCGCCGGCTGATCTTCCGGCTGCCTACGGAGAGACAGATGAGTGCCGGACTCTTGAGATCCGCCTTTCAGATAAAGCATGCAATGTACGATCAAGTCTTTTTTATACGGTCTTTCCGGAATGCAACATAATAACCAGACGTGCTGTTCTATATAATGACGATGACAGAGGGCTTCGTATCCGAAAGCTTATGAGTATGATGCTCGATCTGAATGCGGGACCTCTTGTTCTTCTGACTCTGGATGGCGGGTGGATACGCGAAACACATAAACACACAAGACCGCTTCAACCCGGAATTTTCGTCAACGATTCCACAACAGGTGCATCGAGCAACAGACACAATCCGGGGATCATTCTGCATGCCCCTGACAGTGGAGAGGATCATGGTAAAGCTTACGGCTTCAACTTGATTTACAGCGGCAACCACTATGAAGCTGTTGAGTTATCTTCTTCCGGCACAGTGCGAGTGATGAATGGTATAAATCCACATTGCTTTGATTGGCCGCTCTCCGCAGGTGAAAGCTTTGAGACCCCTGAATCTGTTCTGACTTATTCATCTGATGGTTTGAATGGAGTGAGCCGGAATTTCCATGATTTTATCAACCGGCATATCATTCGCGGTGAATACAAGGATAAGGAGCGCCCTGTGCTGATAAACAGCTGGGAAGCGTTTTATTTCAAGTTCAGTTGCCGGAAGCTCGTGAGACTTGCAGGAAGAGCCGCAAAGCTTGGGATCGAGCTTTTCGTGCTTGATGACGGCTGGTTTGGTGACAGGAACGATGACCATGCAGGGCTGGGCGATTACAGCGTGAATCTCCGTAAACTGCCCGGCGGATTGAAGCGGCTCGGCAGAAAACTTTCAAAGAAGGGGATGAAGTTCGGCCTCTGGTTTGAGCCTGAGATGGTAAATGAGAACAGTGATCTTTTCCGCGATCACCCTGAATTTGCGGTCCGGATCCCGGGAAGAAGATCGTCATTGGGACGTAATCAGTTGGTTCTGGATCTATGCAATAGCGAAGTCCGAGACTATATCGTCCGAAATGTCTGTTCGGTGCTCGACAGCGCCGATATAAGCTATGTCAAGTGGGATATGAACCGGCACACTTCCGATATGTTTTCGGTGCATATTCCTGAGCAGGGAATGTTTTTCCACAGATACATACTCGGACTTTATGAAATACTCGGAAGAATATTCAAGGCCAGACCGCATATACTGCTCGAGACTTGTTCCAGCGGGGGAAATCGGTTTGATCTTGGTATGCTTTGCTATTCTCCTCAGATATGGGCTTCAGATAATACCGATCCGATAGAACGCCTGAAGATCCAAAGAGGGCTTAGTTACTTTTATCCTCCGTCAACTATCGGAGCTCACGTTTCTCTTTCTCCTCACCAACAAACGTTGCGCCGGACTCCATTGTCTACCAGGTTTAATGTGGCCGGGTTTGGTGTGCTCGGTTATGAGCTGGACCTGAAGCATCTAACGCCTGCGGAGCGAAAGGAAGTAAAACAGCAAATAGGATTTTACAAGGAGAACCGCATATTGTTACAGTACGGAGATTTCTACCGTTTCGATGAGATGTTACAGAACCGGACAAATTTCATGACTGTCTCAAAAGACCGCACCGAGGCAGTTACAGGGAATTTTCAGATACTGGCTTCGGCAGCTCCGGAAACAGAGATCATGCCTTTGACCGGACTTGATCCAGAGCTCCGGTATTCTGTGAAAACAATCCCAAGAGGATTATCTGTTAAAGGATTTGGTGCTCTGATCAATCATCTTCTGCCTTTTCGTATCCATCCTGATAACTTCATTCTGCGTATGATCGATCGTTTCTATCGTATGCCGGACTGCGTTGAAGAATATTCAGCCGGCGGTGATACTCTTATGCAGGGTATCCGCCTGAATGATCAGTTCATGGGGACCGGATACAACAACAAAGTCAGGATGATTGGAGATTTTGGTTCGAATCTTTACAAGATATCCGCCGAACAATCAGCATTATAGACACCGGTTATCGCTAGCCGCAAGAAAGCAGCAGAAAGGATCATTCATGGAATATTTTAAAAGGAATCGTTTCACTTTCGGTCTGGGAACAATAGGAAGAGACATGCTCTACAGTCTGGTCAGCATGTATCTTGTTTTCTATCTTACAGACATACTTCAGCTGCCGAACAGCACCATGTGGTGGATAACGGGGATACTTCTTTTTGCCAGAGTATTCGACGCATTGAACGATCCGATAATGGGTACGATCGTTGATAATACTAAGACAAGATACGGGAAATATAAGCCCTGGATCCTATTCGGTGCGCTGGCTTCAGGTCTTCTTACCGTTATGCTTTTCACTGATTTTTCCCTGACCGGAGCAGCATACATCGCACTTTTCGCAATCATATATCTTCTCTGGGGAATGGCTTTCACGACTAATGATATATCGTACTGGTCCATGATGCCTGCGCTTACGACGGACCAGAAAGAACGTGAGCAGATAGGTTCTATAGCAAGGATATTCGCGAATGTCGGGCTTTTTGCCGTAGTAGCGGGAATAGTCCCGATCACTACTGCATTAGGTGATGCTCTGGGGAGCATGAAGAAAGCTTATTTCGTCTTTTCGCTCGGGGTAGTTGCCATCCTCTGGATCGGGCAGTGCATAACTTTGTTCGGCGTCAGAGAGCCGGAGGGGATATTTAAAACAGAGAGCTCGACTTCATTGAAAGAAATGATCCGGATAATATTTAGAAATGATCAGTTGCTCTACACTGCCATTTCCATGGCGCTGTTTATGATTGGATATACAACTACGGCAAGTTTCGGGCTATATTTCTTTAAATATGCCTACAAAGATGAAGGGATGTACGCTATCTTTGCTCTTATTCTCGGTGTTTCGCAGATCCTTGCGCTGATCGTTTTTCCCTTATTCAGCAAGCGTTTCAGCCGCAGACAGCTGTACGCTGCTGCTACCGCGCTGGTCGTGACAGGGTATATTATTTTCTTCTTCTCACCCATGAATATGCTTTTCATAGGTGCGTCCGGGATACTTCTTTTCGTCGGACAGGCTTTTATACAGATACTTATGCTGATGTTTCTGACCGATACGATCGAATACGGGCAGTGGAAACTGGGGAAACGTAATAATAGCATTACGCTATCGCTGCAGCCGTTTATCAACAAGATGGGCGGTGCTGTCGGGAGCAGTATAGTTAACGCGACAGTTATCATCGCAGGGATCAACGATGCGTCAGAAGATCCGAGTATTGTAACAGATCAGGGCTTGCTTATAATGAAGTTTTCCATGCTGGTGATCCCGCTGATCCTTATCGTTATAGGATTTATCGTATACCTTAGAAAATACAAGATCGATAAGACCATGTATGACAAGATGATCGCCGAGCTGAAGGAAAGAGGAGATCTGGGGGAGAAAGCGTAGGGCTTTTCGAGACGTTCCCTCCATTCATAACCAAGTGGAATTTAGCGGATTTTGACAGAAAATAGAAGAACGTAAAACGCAGTCATATCAAGGGTTACACCGATTCAAAAGTCCCAAAAAGCCCCGAAACCCTTGGGTTCGAATGCCTGCCGGATACCCCCGATTTTGGGCAAAAAAGAGCACTTTTTTGGAAAAAAGAGAGAACTAGGAGAGAACTGAATCACTTGGGGCATAAGGCGCTCCGGTTTTATGATAATTCTCAGGAGAGAACTGAGCCCCTTTATTTATCGTTTATCAATAAAAATCATGGTTCACCTGCCGTTGACAGTCAAAAAAGGAAGGGTGAAATCCATGAAGAAAAAGAACAAATATACGTACCTTTTTAAACTGTATCCGCCCGTTATAACCAAGGATCAGTTTTACAGAATCTGCAATATCAGCAAAAAAACCGCTGCCCATTTGCTGGACAACGGTCTTGTCCCCTGTGTGAACAGTGGCAAGAAAACAAGGAAATACAAAATCAAGTTGAAGGACGTCATCGAGTATTTGGAATCAAGAGAAAAAGATCCCGGACGATATGCTGCCCCATCCGGATGGTACAAGACCTATGGTAAACCTGATGAGAAGGATCTCTTGATGACACCTGCGAATATCCGAAGAATCAGTGCTCATTATCTAAAGAAGCTATCCAAGTATCCAGATGTTCTCAGTGTCAATCAGTTATCCAGCCTTACCGGGTATTCAACCACTACCTTACTGAAATGGATCAATAAGGGCGCAATTAAACACTTGGATATGGGAAATCGCTACTTAGTACCCAAGGAGTGGCTTCTTGAATTTCTATCTGGTCCCGAATTCATGAAGGCACGCATTCCTTCAAAATATGGAGAAGAACAGATCAATAAGATTTTCAAAAGCAAGGATTAACAATAATCAAAGCTGTTCAAGCCGTCACCTGGTGTGGCGGTTTTATTTTGCCAAAATTTAAGGAGGTCGCCATGAAAGAAACCTTTAATCAACGCTACAGACAAGTCTGCCAAGTAGCTGAGCAGCAAGGCGAAGCTTTTGCCGAGGTTGTATCTGGATCATTTGATGATCTTGATAGCCTGGGCGAATTCGTCGATACCCTGTTCTACATGCATTCCATCACGGATGATGAGCAATTCGCTGTCTTCCTCGGGATGGTGTATGAGATCATGGGCAGCCAGATGCCTGGAGATATCGACTGCCATATTGTTAATATGCAAAGACCGAGTATTTTCTACAGCTGCTTTCTGTCCGCATTCCTGACAGGAATTTTGACTCAGGTTGGAGGTGATCTCCCTTGCCCTGCAATGTGATCGCCATCGCCAATCAGAAGGGCGGAGTCGGTAAAACCACTACCTGCACCAATCTGGGTATCGGGTTGGCTACCGAAGGCAAGAAGGTTTTACTTGTGGATTGTGATCCTCAGGGCAGCCTGACGATCAGCTTGGGGCACCCTCAGCCGGATCAACTGCCGGTAACACTATCCTCTATCTTGGGAAAGATCATGAATGACACAGTACTTTCTCCCCAGGAAGGCATCCTACATCATTCTGAAGGTGTGGATCTGATGCCAGCAAACATTGAACTGTCTGGCCTGGAAATTTCGTTAGTCAATGTGATGAGCCGGGAAAAGATCCTGAAACAGTATCTTGATGATATTAAATCCGGTTATGACTACATCCTGATTGACTGTATGCCCTCTCTTGGCATGCTGACGGTCAATACTCTGGCTGCCGCAGACAGTGTCCTAATTCCTGTACAGGCTCAGTATCTGTCCGCCAAAGGTCTGGAACAGCTGCTTCAAACCATCAACAAAGTCCGCAAGCAAATCAATCCCAAGCTTAAAATCGATGGCATTCTTCTGACTATGGTGGATAGCCGGACCAATGACGCCAAGGAAATCAGTGCCCTTTTGCGAGAAATCTACGGAACTAAGCTGAAGGTGTTTGACTCGGCCATCCCCCACTCCGTCCGGGCAGCAGAAACTGCTTCCTATGGGAAAAGCATCTTTGCCCATGATCCCAAGGGTAAAGTTGCAGAATCCTACAGAAATCTGACGAAGGAGGTGATGAAGCTTGAAACCCAGCGACAGAAAGCTAAATCTGACATCCTACGATGAGATCTTTCAGACCGAAGAAACCAGGATCGAAGCAACCCAGGAGAAGGTCATCGATATTCATTTGACAGATTTGCATCCGTTCAAGAATCATCCCTTCAAGGTAACAGATGACGAATCTATGCTGGAGACCGCCGAGAGTATCACCAAACACGGAGTCCTGGTGCCGGTCATCGCCCGTCCCCGTGAAGATGGTGGATATGAGTTGATCTCCGGCCACCGTCGCAAGCGAGCTAGTGAGCTGGCTGGTAAGGAGACTCTCCCTTGCATCGTCCGCAATCTCGACGATGACGCTGCCACCATTATCATGGTTGACAGCAATATTCAGCGTGAGAACATCCTGCCTAGTGAACGCGCTTTCGCATATAAACTCAAGCTGGAAGCTATGAAACACCAGGGTCAGCGCAATGATTTAACTTCGTCCCAAGTTGGGACGAAGTTAGCTGGGAAAAGAGCTGATCAAATTCTCGCAAAACAAGCTGGTGATAGCAGAAATCAAGTCCAACGCAATTAAATACTAAGAAAACAAATAAAGATCCATTAATGACTAAGGGATTAAGTAAACATCCATCAATCCCTGATCCATCAAGAGAAGCCACGATCGAGAAGGATGAGATTGGATTGGATGCTCATTCCATCAAGGAGTCCATCCAGGAGAAAATCGAATACAAGTTTATTGTTAAGCGTTATGACAAAGATCGTCTGGATGAAATCGTGGACCTGATGTTGGAGACCCTCTGTTCCAAACGAGAATACATCACCGTTGCCGGGGATGATTACCCTGCATCATTGGTCAAGGAACGGCTGCAGCGCATCGACAGCACCCACATAGAATATGTCTTTGAATGCCTGGATAAAAACACCACCTTCATCCGGAATATCAAGAAATATCTGCTGACAACGTTATTCAATGCCCCATCCACCATCGATAGCTATTACACAGCGCTGGTGAAACATGATCTTTACGGAGCAGGTTCCCACTTTTACGAGGATCTAGGGAGCCTTATTAAGGCCGGCAAATAAGATGGGGTTTATTTTCATGCAAGTTTCGCAAATCAAATTAGCACGATAATCAAATTTCAAAGTTTCATCCGGTCAAAAGAAACTGATTCAAAAGTTCATCTTTTCTGAAAGGAGTTCAAAAAATGAAAAGACCTCTCGCCTATATCACCGCTTCCTGGGGTGTTGATCCAACAGAGAATACGGAGATCGCCGCCAAATACAGCAGGAAAGTATTTGATGCTGGCTATAGTCCGATATGTCCAATTCTGATGCTTTCAACCTTCATTGATGACGGCATCCCCCAGGAGCATAAGGACAGACAGGACATTGAGCTCGATTACCTCAGACGCTCCAACGTCCTCATAGTCTGTGGATCTCGGATCGACGAAGCCGTGAAAAACGACATTGCCATTGCTGAGCGCTATCGAATTCCGGCAACAACTTTAAGCGGTATCCTGACCGTTAAAAGCCACGGTCAGAAAAACCCTACAAGATAACAGAAAAATCCATTCCTGATTTTGCGCGTAACATTGGAAAAAAGGAATGTTTCGTACATATTTAAAAATGGCCGTTTCTGAAATTGCACAAAACATTGGAAAAAAGGAATGTTTTGTGCAATAATAGAAACGGAGGTGTTGTAATGAAATACATAGACAAGCTAATTGAGTTGGGTTGTTTTTCGCGGAAGGATGTTGTTGAACTAATTGGAACCGAAAAAGCAGCACACTCAATACTAAATGATTATGTCAAAAACGGATATATTGATCGAATTCGAAGAGATCTATATACAGCAATCAGTCTTGAAACGAAGCAGCCTGTCGCAAACCGATTTTTAATAGCAACTCATATTGCTGAGGATGCTTATATTTCGCATCACAGTGCATTTGAATACTATGGTTACGCTAATCAAGTTTTTCATCAGGTCTTTGTATCGACAACCAGCAGATTCACTGACTTTTCTTTTGATGGCACTACCTTTACCAGGGTTTCTCCGAAAATTGATTCTGGAGTGATTACAACCAATTCAGGAATCAGAGTCACAGATCTTGAAAGGACTGTCATCGATAGTATCCATTCTTTTGAGAAAATTGGTGGTTTGGAAGAACTACTCCGTTGTCTGTTGCTGGTCCCTGCACTACGAGCTGATAAGCTGATAACCTATCTTGATGAATACGGGCAGGCGAATTTATATCAAAAATCCGGCTTCCTACTCACGGAATTTTCGGAACAGTTAGGTCTTTCAAACTCATTTTTTGATTACTGCAGAAGCAAAATCCCTAGATCAAAGAGTTATCTGTATTCAGAAAAAGATGCCCTTTCCAAGCACTTTGTACTACATGAAGATTGGATGATTTTTGCCCCTGAGAATATTGAATCAATCCTCAGTAAGGGGGTTGATCTCAATGCCTGAGTGGAACAAGTTATTGTTGGGGAAACAAGCTAAGGAACTTGGTTTTGTGCGAGATACATATGAGAAAGTTTGCAGATTGACTGATATACTGAAGTTTTTCGAAAATGACGCTTTGCTAGGGAACTCTTTGGCTCTAAAGGGCGGAACGGCCATCAACCTGACAATTTTCAATTTGCCAAGGTTGTCTGTTGATATTGATCTGGATTTTTCAAAAAACGTCACTCGGGATGAAATGATGGCGACAAGATCAATCATCAATGACCGAATCGAAAAATTTATGAAAGCTAACGGCTATTTGTTAAGTCCCAAATCGAAGCAATATCATGCTCTTGATTCTTTTGTTTATGAATACTCAAATTCAGGAGGCATGAAGGATAACATTAAGGTTGAAATCAACTATATGCTTCGCTGTCATGTTCTTGAAACTGAACAAAGACATTTTGAATCTTCCTGGGAACCAATTGGAGTTTCTGTTCTTAGTGTGGCCCCCATCGAAATATTTGCAAGTAAAATCGTTGCTTTGATCAATCGAACGGCACCACGAGATCTTTATGACATTTATAACCTGGTGAAATTTGGGTTGATTGATGAATCAGAGGAGCCCCTGCTCAGGAAGTGTGTTGTTTTTTACAGCGCGATAGGCGCGGAATCTCCGCCTTTTGAGTTCCAATTTAACATGATCGATCAAGTCACTCAGAATCGTATCAAGACAGACCTTTATCCTGTATTACGAAACAAGGACAAATTTGATCTTAAGACTGCTCAGATGCAAGTCAAGGCCTGGCTTGAATCGCTTCTAAAGCTTGAGGACAACGAACAGGAATTCCTGGATGTCTTTAGGAATAAGACATATCAGCCGGAGCTGCTTTTTGAATCAACCGAAATCGTAGAACGTATTCGAAACCACCCTATGGCACTCTGGAAGTGTTCACAAAAATAAATACTGACTCAGGAATTCAAATATTGAAGCATCTTCATTCGAAGTTGCTGTGAAGAACGACATTGCCATCGCTGAGCGCTATCGCATCCCGGCAACAACCTTAAGCGGAATCCTGACCGTTAAAAGCCACGGTCAAAATGCGGCAAAATAGCTCTTCGTTTAGTCCTTGTGACATCTCCAGCTTGCCTGTCATGAGTCTATTTGTAACTATATTAACCTATACCTTAATGGGTGTAATATAATACTTATAAATACGGAAGAATATGTTGCTATGAGAAAAATAATTTAGAAAGGAGAACTGAAAAATGAAAAAGAGAACGAAGCGACTTGTTGGTGTTATAGGATTTCTTCTCCTTACTGCACTTGCCTTCGTGTTCTATTTCTATATGACTTTTTCAGGTAACATCATTGAGCGATTCAGCCAGCAAAGAGCAATCATTAAGGCATGAGTGACCAGGAATATGGAGAGTTAATCTTGGTTCCCGACTATAAAGAAGAAGACTAAAGCGGAGAATCTGCTGCAGAAGGGTGGTGAGCACTTGAGGAGGTGATGATTTGGCAAACAGGAAGCGTCAGATTCCCATAATTATCATGGTCAATGAGCGTGAAAAGGCGCTGATTGAAGAAAAGATGCGCCAGCTGGGGACAAAAAACATGGGAGCATACATCAGAAAAATGGCCATTGACGGCTATGTGGTCCGACTGGACCTCTCTGATATTTCTGATCTGGTATCGCTCCTTCGAAGAAGCAGCAACAACCTGAATCATTACGCCAAGCGGGCGCATGAGACCGGGCGCATCTATGAAGCCGATATTGAGGATATCCAGAGCAGCCTAAAAAGTGTATGGAAAAAGGCGGATCAGATCATGACCCGCCTTTCCACCATAGACTAAAAATTTTTATCGACAACATGGACGATGTTTGTATTCCTTGCTACGATCAGGGTAGAAGAAAATTTTCGGATGAATGGAGGTGTGCAGCATGAGATTTCTCATCAAGCTGTTCTTATTCCCAATCACACTGGCTTTAACGATCCTTGTTGCAGCCTGCCGTTTGCTGTGTCAGCTGTCCACCATGGTGCTGGGGATCGTGGCTTTTGTATGCTTTGCCATCGCACTGGGAACCATGGTCCTGCTTCAGGATGTTCCGGAAGGTCTGAGATTGATGGGCTTAGCCTGGTTGATCAGTCCCTTCGGACTGCCGCTGATCGCAGCCTTCCTGGTTGAGATGCTTGGTGTATTCAATGATTCTCTGAAAGCTATTTGAGGAAAAGAAGTATGATCCTGTGACGGGCGCGGCGGAGCAATCTGCTGCGCCTTTTTCTTTTGGAAGGAGGTGTCCGCTGTGGCAACCACGAGATTAATCCCCATGCACGTCATCAAAGGCCAGACTGTGGCCCACACGGTACATGAACGCCTTTCCTATGCCATCAATCCTGATAAAACCAACAGCGGGCAGCTCGTCAAAGCCTATGGCTGTGAACCAGAAACCGCTGCTGGAGAGATGCTGCTTTGCAAGAAAGAATACGAGACCTACATTGGACGCAGTGAAGAGAAGAAAAGTGACATCGTGCTCTATCAGATCCGGCAGTCCTTCAAGCCGGGAGAGATCACCCCGGAGAAGACACAGGAGATCGGCTATGAGCTGGCCATGAGCTTTACCAAGGGCAAGTATCAATTTGTCGTCGCCACCCATACCGATCATGCCCATATCCACAACCACATCATTTTTAATTCCACTTCAATAGACCATGCACAGAAATTCAGAAATTTCCTTGGTTCCAGTGAAGCAATCCGCAAAATCAGCGACAAGCTTTGCCTTGAGAACGGACTCTCGATCATCGAAGCTCCAAAGCAAGGACCGTCCCATTACGGCAAGTGGCTGGGCGACAAAAAACCACTTTCCTGGCAGGAGAAGCTGAGGCAAACCATTGATGCCGTCATGGCACAAAAGCCAGCAGATTTTGATACTTTCCTGAAGCTCATGATGGAGTCCGGCTATGAAGTGAAACAAGGGCAGCATCTCGCTTTCAAAGCCAGTGGTCAGCAAAAATTCACCAGATTACGATCCCTGGGTGAAGGATATTCTGAAGATGAACTGAGATCAGCAATACTCGGAAAGACCGTCCACACTCCAAAAGTCAAAAGACCTTATCGAAAAAATCCGGACAAGATCAATCTTCTGGTGGATATCCAGGCCAAACTTCAAGCTGGTAAAGGTTCTGGTTATGAGCGCTGGGCGAAGGTGTTCAATCTGAAACAGATGGCTCAGACCATCAACTTTCTGACGGAGAATAACATCACCGACTATGAAACCCTGGTTGAAAAACAAAAGCTGCGACGGATCGATATCACGAGCTGTCACAGCAGATCAAGGATCTTGAAAAACGAATGGCGGAGATTACTGAGTTGAAGAAGCATATCATTAACTATTCAAGGACGAAGGATGTATTTACGGCATATCGACAAGCCGGATATTCGACAAAATTCTATGAGTCAAACATAGAAGACATATTGCTTCATCAATCTGCAAAGAGAGCATTTGACTCGATCTCCTCAGAAAAAATTCCCGCCCTCCGTGAACTTCAATTGGAATTTAAGGCATTTAATAATACAAAAAAATCAAAACTAAAGGATTATTCAAAGCAAAAATGCATCATGAAGGACGCTCTTACGGTCCAATCAAACGTCGATTATTTATTTTCTCAAAGGTCGGAAGACAAATTCATTAAGGGGCGTTAACAACCTTAGGATGCGGTTAATCTTCGTAGAATATTCATGTTGTTGTATTCGCCATGGCTTTTATGTTTGTGGTTTTGCCTTATATTCCCAAGATCGTAAACATTCCCTCATTGTCTAGCGCTTGATCTACCCAAACGGAGATTTCACTGAGGGCAATTTTTGCTTGAGTATTTAACTGCGACGCATAATCAACTATCGATTCCCATTGGGATTGATTGACTTGTGTTATGCCAAAGGGATCATAATCAGGAATCACTGCTGCAAATGCTCTATATAGTTCTAATTCATTAAGAGCATCATCGTGCAATAGAATTGAATCTGATTTCCAGAAAGTTTTATTATCCCATTTCCCTTTATAGAATTCATGATAACATGATCCTACACGATCATTTACAGTACAAAAATAGTTCAAAGCCTCACCTCTCGAAACATTTACTCCGTTTTCACATACGCCTTTATTTTGCATTCTTTTGCCTAATAAAACCCATGCGGCTAAAGTTCTTTGGGTGGAAACAGGATTATACTGCTGACTCAAAAACTAGTATTACTACTAGACCCGAAGAGTCTCTATTAGTTTATTAAATCCTGCGTTAACTTTTTTACCGTTCCCATTTCTCGTCGTGAGACAAAGGCCCAGCGTTACCACCAAATATTTCCCTATCCAAATCTCTTGCGTAAGATGTTTCAAGTATTCTAATCGTGCAAAAACAAAGTCACATTAACTGTATCTCCGCCACTTTTACCGATTGCATCTCTAATCTTTCTATTGATCGAGATGATCTTATCTTCATTTTTTCTTGGAGCCAAATTAATGCTTTTTATTTCATAACCATCAATTGTCCCGGACACCTTTAGAAAACCCCATTTCCCCTCAATATCTGCAGTACCTGGAATTCTAAGGTGGTATGTCCACGCTCCAAATCCTTTCTTATATTCCAATTTGAGTTCTTGATTATCAACAATCTTTATCATTATGAGTTCAGCTCCTTTCTTTAGAATTTTTCAAATAGATATATTTTATTTTTACTCAAAGGCACGAAATTGTTACTTGATGAATGATTCATTCAGTTTGTAGTAATGGGTCTGGGATTCTCCCAGGATAAAAAATCAAATGTGATTTTCACAAGTGTATTAACACTTGCATTGCTTGCCAATTTAGTAGTGTTTATTTGCATATCTCATGATAATGATAGTTTAGGAATGAGATATCAGGATAATAATCTGAAGGTTTCTTGAAAAATAGACCATGCATCATTTCCTTAATTTGCGAGTCTGCTTTAGCACCAAAGATAATTCTATAATTATTATCCAAACTAAAATAGCCTTTATCAAATAATTTGTCATGCAATACACACAAACATATAGCATTACTTGGGTTTAACCTATTTTCTTCGTCAATACTCCATGGTTTAATATGGCTGCATATTAATAAATCAGATTTACTAATATTGCATATGGCACATTCATTATTATAAAGGTCAAGTACATATTCCCTTAGTACCGATTGATTGATTCTGATTTTGGTTTTTGCAGTAATTTCAGTGTTTTCATTGTTTATTTTGAATTCATTGTTTCCTAGATTGTCTCTGACTTGCTTTTCTATATTCTTATATTCAATGATTTTTTTTAATGCCTGAGCAAATGCTCCGGATGCATTATTTAGCTCATCAAGTATTTCATTTTTCTTCAATAACCCTTTTTTATCTCCAAATATATCAAAGAAATGTAAGATATCCATTGCTACAAAACCACCACCTCGATCAGGTGCTGGTATTGAAAGAATATCTTTTTGGATCTGTCTGTGACTTTTTCCTTCCTAAAGATATGCCATAATCACTTGCAATATTATATCCTCATCAAAGTAATTTATATATCTAGACACAATCTCACACCTTTCATTCTTCGTACATAATTTAAGATATATCTTATATAACTTACCTAAGAAACTGAGGAAAACCGCGGGTTTTCTGGCGGAGGGTTAGGGATTCGAACCCTAGGTCGGCTCATCACCGACACGAAATTTCGAGTTTCGCACCTTCGACCTCTCGGACAACCCTCCAATATTTATTTTCAACATCAGGTCTCAGATATCCCTAGGAAAAAGGAGAGAACTGATGAAGAGAACAACGGTATTAAATTTTCGGACTTGTCTTGAGAAAACAAGTCAAATCAATGGTATAGGCTTCTATGTTAACACAAAGATACGACGCTTTCGAGAAAACTATTCGCTAAACCCATATCTCAGTTTCGGCTCCCTCGCCGCGAGCACTTCATCCGGCCTCTTGACCGAAGTCGTATGCGGTGCGGTGTGAAAGTATTCCGGATCACTGTGAGCCAGTTCGAAAAGTCTCATATATACATCTACCGCCCTGTCCATTTCCTGCAAAGACTCAGTCTCCGTAGGTTCGAGCATCAGAGCCTCCGGAACGATAAGCGGGAAATACATCGTCGGAGGGTGCATTTTCTCATCTAATAATGCTTTGGCAAAATCCAACGCCGATACTCCCGTCTCCTTCTTCAGCCCTGCCAAAGTCAGAACGAACTCATGCATGCAGTGACCGGCAAATGCCGACTCAAACCGCTCCTCAAGCCTTCTCTTCATGTAATTGGCGTTCAAGACCGCCTGCTCACAGGAAGTTCTTATACCGTCACTGCCGAGAGTCATAACATAAGCAAGCGCTCGTAGTACTACAAGGAAATTCCCGTAAAAAGACTTGACCCTGCCTATAGAGTAAGCCGGCATGATCGTCTTATAACTTCCACCCTCATCCACGCAAACCGGTCCGGGTAGAAATCTCGACAGAAATTCCTTGCACCCTACCGGACCGCTTCCCGGCCCGCCTCCTCCGTGCGGTGTGGAGAAAGTCTTATGAAGATTTAAGTGCACGATATCGAAATTCATGTCTCCGGGACGCGCGATACCCATTATCGCGTTGAGGTTGGCCCCATCATAATATGCCAGACCTCCCGCTTTATGAACGATCTCGGTTATCTTCAGAATATCCTTCTCGAAGATACCCACAGTATTGGGATTGGTCAGCATTATACCGGCCACATCATCGCCTGCAGCTGCCTGCAAAGCTTCAATATCCACTCTCCCATCTTTCCCGGAAGGGATCGTCACTACAGTAAAGCCCGCCATGGAAGCAGTCGCAGGATTGGTTCCGTGAGCTGAATCAGGAACTATTATCCTGGTCCTTCCGAAATCCCCGCGTGAATGGTGGTAAGCCTTTATCAGAAGAACGCCTGTCAGTTCCCCGTGAGCTCCCGCCGAAGGTTGGAAGGTCATATTGTCCATACCGGTGATCTCGCAGAAATATTTCTCAGCAAGAGAAAGTACTTCTAAAGCTCCCTGTATGGTGTCATCTGACTGCAGCGGATGTATGTTCCTGAATCCATCAAGTGCAGCTATCTTCTCATTGATCCGCGGGTTATATTTCATAGTGCATGATCCGAGCGGATAGAAACCGTTATTGACTCCGAACACTTCAGAAGCAAGTTTCGTGTAGTGTCTGCTTACCTGGATCTCAGAAAGTTCGGGCAGGCGCAGTGGAGTTTCTCTCAGCAAATGCTCCGGCAAAACCCGGTCCTCAACATCATTCGCAGGAAAATAGCTTGTTCCGGCCCCTTTACGGCTTCGTTCAAATACAAGTTTCATAAGCCGCATACCTCCCTGAGAACTTCAACAAGCTCATCCATATGTTCGCGTGTATTCTTCTCGGTGGTACACCAGAGGATATAGCCTTCAAGCTCGCCTTTAAGCGGAAGCCCGCCAAGTATCCCGCGCTTAGCGAGTCTATCGCAGAGCAGATGCGGTTCAACAGGAGAATGTGTAACGAATTCATTGAAAAACTCTCCGCACTCAGGCGACTCGAATCCCTTTAGTCCATTTATCTTGTTCTTAAGATAATGAGCCTTCGATATCGAGCTTAAAGCAGCAGTCTTAAGGCCTTCCGGTCCAACAGATGAAAGATAAACAGCAGCAGTCATAGCACACAAAGCCTGATTGGAGCAGATATTACTCGAAGCCTTCTCTCTCCGGATATGTTGCTCTCTGGCTTGCAACGTTAGAACAAATGTCCTTTTCCCTTCAGTATCAACAGTCTCACCCGCTATCCTCCCGGGAAGCTTTCTCATCATAGCAGAAGTACAGGCCATGTACCCGAAAGTCGGTCCGCCGAAAGACATAGCCGGTCCGATCGATTGACCGTCACCTACCGCTATATCCGCCCCGTATCCGGCAGGTGTCTTAAGCACCGCAAGCGAGAAAGGGTCACAGTTCATGACAAATTTCACTTTAGCATCATGCACCATATCACCGATCACCCCGGCATCCTCTATCTGTCCGAGAAAGTTCGGCTGAGCTATCATAACACAAGCAACGGTTTCATCCAGCATATGTGAAAGTAAACCTGTATCGGTTCGTCCGTGTTTCAGCGGCACCTTGACTATCTTCATTCCGGAGCCAAAACAGTAGGTCTCGATAACTTCTAAGACCTGAGGGTGAAGTCCTTCAGAAAGTACAACAGTATTTCTGTTCCTCTCTCTGCACATCGCCACAGCCTCCGCAGCAGCAGTCGCTCCGTCGTAAACAGAGGCATTCGAAACATCCATGCCTGTCAGTTCACAGATCATCGTCTGGTATTCAAATATAGATTGAAGCACGCCCTGGCTGATTTCAGGCTGATAAGGTGTATATGCCGTAACGAATTCTTCCTTCGCGGTAACATATTCAACGATCGCCGGTATATAGCGGTCATAGATCCCCGCACCCCGGAAAACCGACCTGAAAACAACATTCTTCCTTGAGATATCCGCAAATTTCCGCAGTACATCCAGCTCGCTCACGCCTTCAGGAATATTCAACGACCCTTCAAGCAACACCTCTTCAGGTATTCCGGCGAAAAATTCCGATACATCAGCTATCCCGACTGTCTTCTTCATTCTCTCCCGTTCTGCATCTGTAACGGGTATATAATTTCCCATATCTTTGATTCCTTAAATATCCTTTAAATATTCCTCGTATTCCTCTTCTGTCATAAGACCTTCCGGAATTTCAACACTCTCGATCTTAGCGATCCACGAAGCATAAGGTGCTTCATTGATCTTCTCCGGTGCATCAGCCAGTGATTCATTGACCTCTGCGACCACTCCGCTGACCGGACTGTAAACATCAGAAACAGCTTTAACAGATTCTACATCAGCCATGGTCTCTCCCGCCGTAACCTTTGTTCCGACTTGCGGAAGATTAATGAATACCAGATCCCCCATCTCCGTCACTGCATGTGCCGATAATCCGGCGAGAACTACGCCTTCGCCCTCTTTCCTTACCCACTCATGGGTCTTAGTAAACATCATCCCGTTATTCATCCGTCCGCCCTCCTCTTATTTCTCTTTCTTATAAAAAGGCATCTTAACCGTAACTGCCTTAAGCTTTCTTCCTCTGACATCGATTTCCAACTGTGTTCCGGGGTCAGCAAACTCCCTGTCGATGATAGCCATGGCGACCGCTTTGCCTATATAAGGACACATAGTTCCAGAAGTCGTTTTTCCGATCACTACATCGCCTGAAAAGACCTGACAGTCTTCCCTTGCTATTCCCTTATCCGTAACTTCGATCCCGACTCTTATCCTTTCGGGTTCAGTTTTCCCCTCTAAAGCCCCTTTCCCGATGAAGTCCGGTTTATCCATCTTCACATATCTCCCGAGCGAAGCCTCAAAAGGAGTGATATCCTCATTCAGTTCATGCCCGTACAACGGCATTGAAGCCTCAAGCCTCAGTGTATCTCTTGCCCCGAGACCACATGGTATCAACCCGAAGTCACGTCCGGAATCAATTAGGGCATTCCATACTACAGCCACACCCTCGGGAGGCATATAGATTTCATACCCTGCTTCGCCTGTATATCCGCTCGCAGAAACAAGGCATTCAATGCCCGCGACAACCACACCGTCTGTAAAAGTATACGCCTTTACAGGCAGATCTGCTTCTGATCCGGCAGCAGCTCTCAGTATCACCTCAGACTCAGGTCCCTGAAGAGCGATCTGGGCCGTCAGGGGCGAAAGATCCCGACATTCGGTTCCATCCGAAAGATGAGAACTTATCCAGGCATAGTCCTTGTCCTTGTTCGAAGCATTGACAACTATCATATATTTATCTGCGGAAAACCGATACACGATGACATCGTCGATGACGCCGCCCTCATTATTACACATGGGGCTGTATCTCATTCCCCCGTCAGCAAGACCTGTAAAATCATTGGTCAGAACATTCTGAATAGTATCGAACGCCCCCGTCCCATCCAGGATGATCTCCCCCATATGTGAAACATCGAAAGATCCTGCTGCAGTCCTTACTGCGTTATGCTCCGCGATTATTCCGCTTTCGTATCTTACAGGCAGAAGATGGCCCGCAAAAGGGACCATCTTACCTCCGGAAGCTATGTGGATATCATACAAAGGCGTTTTGAGCTCATTTCCCGAATTTATTTCCATGATGACCCTCCGGATAACGTTTTATATTATTCTGTGAAAAACCTTCTTGCCTTTTCTTATAATAAGCTCGCCATCAGTCAGTGTGTCCCCGCTGATCATAAGCGCAGGATCAGAAACCGGGGTATCATTCAGATATACACCGCCCTGCACAACAAGTCTGCGCCCTTCGCCCTTAGACGGTATAAGTCCTGCTTTTAGCATCAGATCGAGTATACCGATCCCGTTTGCCCTTTCGTCATCAGACAGCCTGGTCGAAGGCATGTCATCGCTTCTCCCGCCGGCTTCGAACAAAGCCCTTGCCTGCTCAGCACACTTCTCCGCCTCATCCGTACCGTGTACGATCGCTGTCACCTCATAAGCAAGCCTTTTCTTCGCTTCATTTATCTGTACATCACGAAGCTTAGCATATTCATTCACTTCATCCATCGGAACGAAAGTAAGCAATTTCATACAATTGATCACATCCGGATCAGCGGTATTTCTCCAGTACTGGTAAAAATCAAAAGGAGAAGTCTTGGCCGGATCAAGCCATACAGCCCCTTTCTCAGTCTTACCCATCTTCTTCCCTTCACTGGTCGTAAGGAGTTTAAAAGTCATACCGTAGACTTCCGCTTGCTCTTTCTTCCGGACAAGATCTATCCCGCCGAGTATATTAGACCATTGATCGTCTCCGCCAAGCTGCATCCGGCAGTCTTTATTCTTAAACAGATAATAGAAATCATACCCCTGCATCAGCATGTAATTGAACTCAAGAAAAGTTAATCCCTTCTCAAGTCTCTGTTTAAAGCACTCCGCAGCGAGCATCCTGTTAACGGAAAAATGAGCACCTATATCACGGAGAAATTCAATATAATTCAAGCCAAGCAGCCAGTCACCATTATTTACGATTTCAGCTTTACCCTCAGAGAAATCTACGAGTTTAGACATCTGTGTCTTGAAACATCCGGCGTTATGCTCTATTGTCTTGACTGTCATCATCCTGCGCATATCTGTCTTGCCCGAAGGGTCGCCGACCATAGCTGTACCGCCCCCAAGAAGAGCTATCGGTTTATGCCCTGCTCTCTGCATGTGGGCCATGACCATGAGAGCGACGAAATGACCGACATGCAGGCTGTCCGCAGTAGGGTCAAAGCCTATATAAAAGGTGATCCTCTCTTCGGAAAGCAGCTTTCTTACCGCATCCTCATCGGTGATCTGGGCGATATACCCTCTCTCATTCAACACATCGTAAACATTGCTCATTTTCTCAAGATCTCCTCATATATTTGGCCTGCCGGTCAGAGCATATTATAACATATATCGCACTATGTCAGAAAAGCAGTATAATTGCTTTCATGAGCAAAATTGCAAGAACCATATTGATAAAATTACGTAAAGAAATAGTATTCACAGCAGCGCTTTCAGCTGCTGTTATAACATCTTTCATCGTGCCGCCGGATATCCGCTCGATAGACTTGGATGTTATCCTTGTACTATTCTCATTGATGCTGGTTTCCAAAGGACTTGAGCAGCTCAGAGTGTATGACCGTCTTGCTGCATGGACAACGAAATTCGCAGACAGCGAATCAGCCATGGCACTCGTAATGGTTTGGTTTACTGCCATCGTTTCAATGTTCATAACCAACGATGTCGCTCTTCTGACTGTAGTCCCGGTGACTCTTATGATAGGCAGAAAAACAGGCCTTGATCCATACAGGGTAGTTACTTTCGAGATACTCGCAGCAAACATCGGAAGCAGTCTTACCCCTTTCGGAAATCCTCAGAATATTTACATCTTCAACTGCCTGGCCTCTGGTCCCGGTGAGTTCATGAAAACATCGATATTGTTTGTTTTACCGGGAATGCTCATACTGACTGTATCCGCTCTTCTCCTATCCGGAGAAAAACTCGTATTCGTTTCTGCTAAGATCACACCGGGCAACCGAACCGCTATCGGAGTTGCAGCTGTTCTGTTCATTACTGTCCTTGCCGCTTCTCTTAGACTTTTCGATATAAGGTATGCAGCAGCCGCTGTGTTCATTTTTTCCCTGATTTATGATCGCAAACTTATCCTGAAAATCGATTATTTTCTTCTGATGACATTCGGAGCATTTTTCATATTCGTAGACAACTTATCACGGATACCAGCTGTAAGTCAGATCCTCAGATCCGTGACCGGCAGCTCTGCAAATGTTTTCCTTGCAGGTGCCGGACTTTCTCAGATCATAAGCAATGTACCCGCAGCAATGGTGCTCGGTCCTTTCACACGGGACTTCCGTCCTTTGCTCATCGGTGTAAGTGCGGGAGGCCTCGGAACACTTGTAGCTTCACTGGCTAATCTGATCGCATATAAACTTTATTCAGCGCAGTATCCTTCAGGCAGAATGCTGAAGTACTTCACAATGACCAATCTGGTATTGCTTCTGATTTCAGTATTCGCATTTTATATGTATTTCAAGTAAGCAAAATATAATAATACAGATCATGCGCAACACGTTTGTGCGTAGCGACTGCCCAATGGCCGTTAGCCCCGACACCTTCGGAAGGAAGCTTTGACATTACACCTGTCACGAAAATATTATCATCTCCGTTTTTACTCTGGCAAAAAGCAACCGCTTGCCGGATCCGTTCTTTCAAATGGGTATCGCTGTCATAGAAAACAATGATTTTAGAATGCGGGTTTGCTGAGCGCACCTGTATAAGAAACTCTATGTATCTGTCTCTGAACTGCTCCTCCCTGCTTTTAATAACTTCAGGAATGCGATCACTTTCATCAAGATCCATACCCATGCAGAATCTGGAGTCATTCTGACCTAGCTTAATAACAACATAATCGGGAATATATGACGAACTGTCCCATTCTGAAGGAGTTTTCCCATAATGGCCGGAGAGCATCTTATCAGTGTACTTATAAAGTTCAGGAATCAGATTGACCGTATTCATTCCATAGTCATGGAAAACGCCATTGCCTGAAGCGCATACACAGGAAATTTCCGATTTCATCTTCTCCGCAAGAAACCAAGCGAATGTCTGCGACGCGTCTTCTTCCCGGGTCACGAAAAGAGGCGAACCATCAGGGCAGATATTCCCGTATCCGCAAGTTATCGAATCACCAATAAATTCCATCCTTACTGATTTAGCCCTTGTTGGTTCAGGCTTTCCGGTCCCTTCGATCAGTATACTCCGCAATGCGGCCCGCCCATACCCTGCCTCGGTCAGTTTCATGACCTTGACCTTATGCTGACCATTTTCAAGTCCGTCAGCAAGAGTCACAAGCTTCTCTTCCTCATCAAGAGCTATCACAGCATGCTTTTCAGGAGAATCATCAAGCCAGACACCAAGATAAGCCCGGCTATCTTCTCCAGCGACTTTACCGTCCCGCCATTTACCTGTAAATATCCTGGCTGCCGCACCCTTTCCGTAAAAACTAAATTCGAATCCTGAGCAGGACCAGTTAAAGAAAGTCAAACCATCCAAAACATCCGGTGCTGTCCTTCCGAAAAACCTGACATACCGGTTGTTTGCTTTAATTTCATATTCTTTCATTTTCACAATTTACCTACCGTTTCTTCCATGCAAAAAGCTACATAAATACTCTTCCCGGAATGGCAAGTGTGTATGATCTTCGGCAAATCAACCGAAGTAATTAGTTGTGATATTGATTCCGGGTCGTTTGGTGATATCCGCGCTTCGCTTTTTGATATTTTAACACAATTATAGGATTTTCCAAGAGCTAACCGTTATGTTTATGCAAGAAACTCCTTTACATAAACTCCCCAGAAACTTGTAGGCGTATAGTCGTCCAGATTTTCAACCAGCGGCGGTCCGGCACGGTGATGAAAATCCCAGGCTGTAATATGATATCCGTGTTTTTCCACCCAATTCAGAAATTTAGGCACCCAAATGTCACTTGTTTCTAATTGAGGCCACTCATGAGGAACAGGAGCTTCTCCGTAATGTCCGCACTCTCCGATCAGGATCGGAAACTTCTCTTTAGCTACCGTAACATAATCATCCCATTTATCCAGAGTCTTACAAGGATAAACATGCGAATCCAGCATGTACCCGTTACCTCCGCAGTCATCCGGAGCATACCCGTTTACGATACCATCCAGTTCATAGCTCCAGTCAAGCCCCGCAACAGTCAGGACATTTCTTGCTCCGACCGCACGGATGACGCGGATCATTTCCTGCATGCCGGGAGCATAGAACTTATGTTCCATCAGTCCCGGCTTATCGCTCTTATCGAACATTATCTGCTGTCCGATGTCCGTTTTCTGGTAGATAACAGTTATCTCTCCGCCGTTCAACCATGTGTCCCATGAGATCTGGTAGGGTTCGTTATGCGGATCAAAGAGTACATTAGGATGATTCCCGTATCGTATCGCTATATCCTTCCAGAAAACAAGGCTGTTCATGTCAGGAAGATTACCGCTTATAAACTCTCCCCATGTGTTAGCATTGCTGCGGTGAAGATCAAGGATGATATACTTGTTTCTTAAAGCGACAGCACCGACGATATCATCAACAAGCCTCC